>Ga0172373_10000012_pt1 | contig 300712 bp, 152 predicted proteins | sample Lak10m_2_FD_114546 | JGI IMG/M metagenome (GOLD analysis project Ga0172373, IMG submission 114546) | Freshwater microbial communities from Kabuno Bay, South-Kivu, Congo - kab_092012_10m | ecosystem: Environmental > Aquatic > Freshwater > Lake | place: Democratic Republic of the Congo... | reverse complement strand
AGTAGCATTTACCTGATATCTTCTCTCCACCATGTCACGACCCATCCGCATCGAGTTCCCCCACGCGCTCTACCATGTCACCTCGCGTGGCGACCGGCGCGAGGACATTTTTGAGGATGACGAGGACCGGCGCGCATTTCTGGAAACCTTCGCGCAAGTCGTTGAGCAGTTCAACTAACGAAAGGTACCGAACGAAAGGTACCGGAGTCGATTTCTTTTTCTGACCCATCCCTGCAGTAACCAATCCACCTTCATCCCACCCGCCGTTCAGGGCACAATACGTGAATGCCCTCCGAATTCGATCTCATCAACCAGCATTTCACCCACGCCACCCCGTGCACGCTGCTCGGTATCGGTGATGACGCCGCGCTGATCAAACCCTCGCGCGGCCGGGTATTGGCGGTGGCGGCCGACATGCTGGTCGGCGGACGCCACTTTTTCACGGATGCCGATCCTGAATCCGTCGGTCACAAGGCGCTGGCGGTTAATCTGTCGGATATGGCGGCGATGGGTGCGGTGCCGCGCTGGGCGACGCTGGGCATTGCCTTGCCGAATGCGGATGAGCGCTGGGTGGCGGCGATGTCCAAAGGTTTCATGGCGCTGGCGCGCAAACATGGTGTGGACCTCATTGGTGGTGATACGACCAAAGGGCCGTTGAACCTGTGCGTGCAGATCATCGGCGAAGTGCCGGCGCGGCAGGCCTTGCGCCGCGATGGCGCGAAGCCCGGGGACGATATCTGGGTGTCGGGCACGCTGGGCGATGCGGCGCTGGCGGTGGCGGCGCGCAACCGCAACATCAAATTGAAACCTGCGGAGCGCAAACTGGCGCAGCAGCGGCTGGACTGGCCGCAGCCGCGAGTGGCGCTGGGTCTGGCCCTGAGGGGTGTGGCGCGCAGTGCGATTGACGTGTCGGACGGGCTGCTTGCCGACCTTGGCCACATCTGCGAGCGGTCGAAGGTCGCCGCGGTGGTGGCGATGGAACGCCTGCCGGTATCGCCCTTGATGAAACGTTATCGGGATGTTCCCGCTGCGCAGGCGGCGCTGCTGGGCGGCGGTGATGATTATGAGTTGTGCTTTACCGCGGCGCCGGCGAAACGTGCGGCGGTGGAAAGTGCGGCGTTGAGGGCGCGAACAACAGTAACGCGCATCGGGCGGGTGATTCGTGCGCCGGCGGGTGTGTGCAGCGTGGCGGTGGTGGATCGCGATGGCCTGCCGCTGTCAGTACAACAAAAAGGCTTTGATCATTTTGGATAGTTCAATGCGCGGCGCAATCGTCAAACCGGATCTGCGGTTTCTGTTCCGTCACCCTGCGCATTTCATCGCTTTCGGTGGCGGCGTCGGCCTGTCGCCGGCAGCGCCGGGTACCTTCGGCACGCTGCTGGCGATTCCGCTGTTCAACTGGATTGCGCCGCAACTGGCGCCGTGGACCTTTCTGGTGGTGGTGGTCGGACTGTTCTGGCTGGGGGTATGGGCGAGTTCGGTGACCGGGCATGCGCTGGGCGTGGCGGACCACGGAGGCATGGTGTGGGACGAGACGGTGGCTTTTTTGCTGGTGCTGTTTTTTGTGCCGGTGCATGGTTACTGGCAGGCGTTTGCGTTTCTGATTTTCCGGCTGTTCGACATCTTCAAGCCGCCGCCCATCCGCTACTATGACCGCATGCTCAAAAACGGCTTCGGCGTGATGTGGGACGATCTCTTGGCGGCGGGTTACACCTTGCTGGTCATGGCGGTGGCTTACGCGGTGATCGGGTAATCGAATAACTTGCAGGAGGGTTTGTGATGCCCAACAAACATGCAGCGGATGATTCGATACTGTTTGAACTGGCGGCGAATGTCGGCGAGGCGCTGAAGGCGCAGGGGCTGATGCTGGCGACTGCGGAGTCCTGCACCGGCGGCTGGATCGCGCAGGCGCTGACGGCGGTGCCCGGCAGTTCGAGCTGGTTTGAGCGCGGGTTTGTCACCTACACCTATATTTCCAAGCGCGAGATGCTCGGCGTCAGCCAGGAAACACTGGGCGCACATGGCGCAGTGTCGGAGCAGACCGTGCGTGAGATGGTGGTCGGCGCGCTGGCCAACAGTCATGCGCAGGTGGCGGTATCCGTCAGCGGTACAGCGGGCCCTACAGGCGGCACGCCCGACAAGCCGGTGGGCACGGTGTGTTTTGCCTGGGGCGTTAAAAATGGCGAGCCGAAAAGCGAACTCAAACGCTTCAACGGCGACCGTGAGGCGGTGCGGCGGCAGGCCGTGCGTTTTGCGCTGGAAGGCCTGCTGAAGCTGTTGCCGGCGATGCCGGATGCTCGATAAATTTTTGTTAAGTAATTGATTTTATTATTATTTAAGTCAATCAGGTGGTTTTATACACACTACTGTATAAATATTCACCTTTTTCTGCGGATTGTGTAATAATGCGTTCCATCAACGGAACACAACGCAAGACGCAATCCCGAAGAATCTCCAGATTTCACCTGATTATTTACTGAACGAATCACCGGACTACGAGGACAACCATGGACGAAAACAAATCCAAAGCGCTTGCGGCAGCGCTGTCGCAAATCGAAAAACAATTCGGCAAAGGCTCGGTCATGCGCATGGGCGAGTCGGATATCGCCAAGGACATCCAGGCGGTGTCGACGGGTTCGCTGGGCCTCGACATCGGCCTCGGCATCGGCGGCCTGCCGCGCGGCCGCGTGGTTGAAATCTACGGTCCGGAATCGTCGGGCAAAACCACGCTGACGCTGTCGGTGATCGCGCAGATGCAGAAAATCGGCGGGTCGGCGGCTTTCATCGATGCCGAACATGCGCTCGATCCGCAATATGCCGCCAAACTCGGCGTCAAAGTCGACGAGTTGATCATTTCGCAGCCGGACAACGGCGAGCAGGCGCTGGAAATCGCCGACATGCTGGTGCGTTCGGGTTCTGTCGATGTGGTGGTGATCGACTCGGTGGCGGCGCTGGTGCCCCGCGCTGAAATCGAAGGCGAGATGGGCGAGCCGCAGATGGGCCTGCAGGCACGTTTGATGTCGCAGGCGCTGCGCAAGCTGACCGCGAACATCAAACGTTCGAACACGCTGGTGATTTTCATCAACCAGATCCGCATGAAGATCGGCGTGATGTTCGGCAATCCCGAGACCACGACCGGTGGCAATGCGCTGAAGTTCTACGCCTCGGTGCGTATCGATATCCGCCGCATCGGCTCGATCAAGAAGGGCGAGGAGGTCATCGGTTCCGAGACCCGCGCCAAGATCGTCAAGAACAAGGTCGCGCCGCCGTTCCGTCAGGCTGAATTCGACATCCTTTACGGCGAAGGCATTTCGCGCGAAGGCGAGATCATCGAACTCGGTGTGGCCAACAACATCATCGAGAAGTCCGGCGCCTGGTATTCCTATGGCAAGGACCGTATCGGCCAGGGCAAGGACAACACCCGCGAATACCTGCGTGAGAACCCGAAAATGGCTGACGAGATCGAAGCCAGGATCCGTGCAGCGCTCGGCATCAATGGCGGGCCGGTCGTGAAACCCGAAAAGGGCGAGAAGGCGGTGCTGGAAGTGGTTGAATCCGATCCGGCCAAGAAAAAAGCGGTCGGACAGTAAGCGCAGACCCATCCGCAGCCAGAAGGCCGCAACAAGGCTGAAGGCATGCAGGACAGCAAAGAACCCAGTCTCAGGGTCCGTGCACTTAGGCACTTGGCGCGGCGCGAGTACACCCGGCAGGAATTGAGCCGGCTGCTTGCGCCGCACGCTGAGTCCGAAGATGAAGTGACGCAGATCCTCGATGACTTTTCGCAGCGCGGCTGGTTGTCTGAAACGCGCGCGGCGGAGCAAATGGTGCATGCGCGGCGCGGTCGATATGGCCCGGCGCGCATCCGGCGGGATCTTGAGGCCAAGGGTGTTCCGGCGGAACTGGTCAGCAGCACGCTGGCGACGCTGAAGGAAGGTGAGCTGGAGAACGCGCTGGCTGTATGGCGCCGGAAGTTCCGTGAACCGGCAAACAATCCCGCGGAACGGGCCAAGCAGGCACGCTTCCTGATGGGGCGGGGATTCAGCAGTGAAGTGATTACCAAACTGCTGCGGTCAATAAGCCGCGGCGAAATCGGACTAGAAGCGGGAACAGAAACGGAAACCGGAGACGAATCATGATCTTGATGATGATGTTGATTGAAAAAGCGCTCGAATACCGCGATCAGTGTGTGTTCTATGGTGCGATGGCTATCACGGTAATGCTGTTTGCGGTCTGAACCCCGGCGGTCGAAGCCGTTCATCCGCAGCTGATGACGTGCCCGGGGCTTTGCGGGGCCCCTGGACCGTCGTTCACCGGTCCTCTGTGACCGAAACCCGGAGAAATCCGGCGACCCGCGCTGCAGTGCGGGATACGACGGTAAAACTGGTTTAAAATCTGCGCCTTACCGCAACCTTCCTGGCGCATCCGCATGAAATCCGCAGAAATCCGCGACAAGTTCCTGAAGTATTTCGAATCCAAGGGCCACACCGTTGTGGCTTCGAGCCCGCTGGTGCCGGGCAATGACCCGACGCTGTTGTTCACCAACTCGGGCATGGTGCAGTTCAAGGACGTATTCCTCGGACAGGAAAACCGCCCGTACAAGCGTGCGACCACTTCGCAGCGCAGCCTGCGTGCCGGCGGCAAGCACAATGATCTGGAAAACGTCGGCTACACCGCACGTCACCACACCTTCTTCGAAATGTTGGGCAATTTTTCCTTTGGCGATTATTTCAAGCGCGACGCGATCCAATATGCTTGGGAACTGCTGACCGGCGTTTACAAACTGCCGAAAGACAAACTCTGGGTCACCGTCTACCAGACCGACGATGAGGCCTACGACATCTGGCAAAAGGAAATCGGCGTGCCGGCCGAGCGCATCGTGCGCATCGGTGACAAGCCGGGCGGTGGTTCCGACAATTTCTGGCAGATGGCCGATACCGGCCCCTGCGGCCCCTGCAGCGAAATTTTCTACGACCACGGTGACGATGTCGAAGGCGGCCCGCCCGGATCGAAGGATGCCGATGGCGACCGTTACATCGAAATCTGGAACCTGGTGTTCATGCAGTTCAACCGCGACGACAAGGGCGTGCTGCATCCGCTGCCCAAGCCCTCGGTGGATACCGGCATGGGACTGGAGCGCATCGCGGCAGTGATGCAGCATGTGCATTCCAATTACGAGATCGACCTCTTCCAGGCGCTGATCAAGGCTGCCGCACGCGAGACCGGGGCCAAGGACCATGAAAACAATTCGCTGAAAGTCATTGCCGACCACATCCGTGCCTGCGCCTTCCTGATTGTGGATGGCGTGATTCCTGGCAACGAAGGCCGCGGTTATGTGCTGCGCCGGATCATCCGTCGCGCGATCCGTCACGGTTACAAGCTGGGCCAGACCAAACCCTTCTTCCACAAGGTCGTGCCTGATCTGTCGAAGGCGATGGGTGAAGCCTATCCGGAACTGCCCAAGGTTCAGGATCGGGTGATGCAGATCCTAAAGCAGGAAGAGGAGCGTTTTGCCGAAACGCTGGAGCACGGCATGAAAGTGCTTGAGCACGCGCTGACCCGGGAAGACAAGATGCTCGACGGTGAAACGGTGTTCCAGCTTTATGACACCTACGGCTTCCCCGTCGACCTGACCGCCGACATTGCACGCGAACGTGGCGTGATGATGGATTACGCCGGTTTTGAAGCATCGATGGAGCAGCAGCGCGAACGTGCGCGTGCCGCTTCGAAATTCCAGATGGGCAGCGCGGTTGATTACCAGGGCGTGAAGACGCAGTTCAAGGGTTACGACACCCTGGCAGTGGATGAAGCGCAGATTGTCGCGATTTACCGCGACGGCAGTGCCGTGCAGTCGGTGCAGGCTGGCGAAGCGGCGGTGATCGTGCTCGATCGCACGCCCTTCTACGCCGAGTCGGGCGGTCAGGCGGGTGACGCCGGTGAGCTGGTCAGCGGGAACGGCACCTTTGCAGTAGCGGATACACTGAAAATCCAGTCGGATGTCTTCGGCCATCACGGCAAGCTGGAAACCGGCAAGCTCAATGTTGGTGAAAAGATTGCTGCGCGCGTGGATGCGGTGCGCCGCGCCCGCACGATGCGCAACCACTCGGCCACCCACCTGATGCACAAGGCGCTGCGCGAAGTGCTGGGGCCCCATGTGCAGCAGAAGGGTTCGCTGGTCGATGCCGACAAGACGCGTTTCGATTTTTCGCACAATGAGCCGATGACCGAGGCGCAGATGCAGCAGGTCGAAGCCATAGTCAATGCCGAGATTCTGGCCAATGTGGCGACCGCGGCGCAGATTATGAAATTCGATGACGCCGTCAAACACGGCGCGATGGCACTGTTCGGCGAGAAATACGGTGACGAAGTGCGAGTCCTCGACATCGGCACTTCGCGTGAACTGTGCGGCGGCACCCATGTCAGCCGCACCGGCGACATCGGTTTCTTCAAGGTCGTGTCTGAAGGTGGTGTGGCTGCCGGCATCCGCCGCATTGAAGCGACCACGGGCGATCGCGCGCTGGCTTATGTGCAGGATCAGCAGCAGAAACTCGCCGGCGCTGCCGCTGCTTTGCGTACGTCGCCGCAGGAAGTCGGGCAGAAGATCAACCAGATCATGGATAACGTGCGCAATCTGGAAAAAGAGCTTGCGCGCCTGAAGTCGAAGCTGGCTTCTTCGCAGGGTGATGATCTCGCCACGCAGGCGGTCGCCGTGAAGGGCGTGAACGTGCTCGCCGCGGCGATGGATGGCGCTGATTCCAAAGCGCTGCGCGAAGGCATGGACAAGCTGAAGGACAAGCTGAAAAGTGCAGCGATCGTGCTGGCCGCAGTTGAAGGCGGCAAGGTCACGCTGATTGCCGGCGTCACTGCCGACCTGACCGGCAAGGTCAAGGCGGGCGAGCTGGTCAACTTTGTCGCGCAGCAGGTCGGCGGCAAGGGCGGTGGCCGTCCCGACATGGCGCAGGCCGGCGGTACTGATCCGTCAAAACTGCCGGAAGCGCTGAAGTCGGTGCAGGCCTGGGTCGAGCAGAAACTTTAAATGATGAACTTTCGGACCTGTTCCTTTGCGGCGGCTGCTGGCTTGATGCTGGTGCTGGCGGCCCCGACAGTGCACGCGCAAGGCGGCGATCCGGTCGAAGCGACCACATCATCCGGCGAAAAGGTGCGCCTGCACCCGAACGGCCGCTGGGAATACGTGGATGTGCAGAAGGCCGCGGCGGCGAAAGTCGTCGCTGATCAGTATCCCGAAAACAAGCTACGGCCGATGGATGCGCAGGGCTGTTTGTTTGGTATCGGCCGCTGCATCATGCCCGGTGACAAGGATTACAACCGCGGTACGCTGAATCCCGCCAAACGCTGATCGGTCTGTTTCTTCTTAGAACGGCAGCGTGGCGCCGGCCTTGACCGCGAGCAGTGCCTTGCGGAAATCCGCCTGAATCCGTTTCAGCGCATCGGTGTTGTCCGCTTCAAAACGCAACACAATGATCGGCGTGGTGTTTGACGGGCGCGCCAGGCCAAAGCCGTCCGGGTATTCGACACGCAGACCATCGATGGTGATGATTTCGCGGGCGCCGTCGAAACGCGCGCTTTTCTGCAGCGCGTCCATGAGTGTGTAGTTCTCGCCTTCACTCAATTCCCACTGCAGTTCCGGCGTGCTGATTGAATCAGGCAGCGCTTCCAGCACCGCGCAGGGATCGGCGCTGCGGCTGAGAATTTCCAGCAGGCGTGCGCCGGCATAGAGGCCGTCGTCGAAACCGTACCAGCGTTCCTTGAAAAAGATGTGACCGCTCATCTCACCGGCCAGCGGTGCGCCGGTTTCCTTGAGTTTTTTCTTGATGAAGGAGTGGCCGGTTTTCCACAGCACCGGCTTGCCGCCGTGTTTGGTGATCCAGCCGAACAGGTGGCGTGTGCATTTGACGTCGAAAATGACTTCGCCGCCTGGCACACGCGACAGCACATCTGCAGCGAACAGCATCAGCTGGCGATCCGGATAAATGATCTTGCCGGATTTGGTGACCACGCCCAGGCGGTCGCCGTCGCCGTCGAAGGCCAGCCCGAGTTCGGCATCACCTTTTTTCAGTGCGGCAATCAGGTCTTCTAGGTTGTGCGGCTGCGACGGATCGGGATGGTGGTTGGGGAATGAACCGTCAACTTCACAGAACAGTTCTTCGACAGTGCAGCCGAGCTTGCGATAAAGCTCGGGCGCCGTTGCTCCGGCGACGCCGTTGCCGCAATCGACGGCGATGCGCATCGGCCGTGCGAGCTTGAGTGTGCTGATGATGCGTTCAAGATAGGCGGCGCGGATTTCGTGGGTGCGGTAACTGCCGCTGCCGCTGGTCAGGTCATTGCCGGTGATCCGCGCGCGCAGCGCCTGGATGGCTTCGCCGGACAGCGTGTCGCCGGCGAGCATCATCTTCAGACCGTTGTATTGCGGCGGATTGTGCGAGCCGGTGACCATGACGCCGGACAGCGTGCCGAGTTCATGCGCTGCGAAATAGAGCATCGGTGTGGCGACCATGCCGACATCGATGACATTGACGCCGCTGGCTTGCAGTCCGCGCGCCAGTGCTGCGGCGAGATCCGGTCCCGAGGTGCGGCCGTCACGGCCGATGGCCACCGTGTCGCGTCCGCGCGCGCGCGCTTCGCTGCCGATGGCACGGCCGATCTGTTCGACGCCGCTGACGGTAAGGGTGTCGCCGACGATGCCGCGGATGTCGTAGGCCTTGAAGATCGATGCCGGGGGATGCGCTGGTGTGGTCATGGTTATGGTGTGTTAAGGAATAATTAAAATATTCAATAAAAACAATATGTTGCGTATTTTATCACTGCGTATCACGGAGTGCTGAGGAATTCGAGCACGTTTTGCGGCAGCCACGACAGTGCGCCGCTGTGATCCGGGAATCCGACATGCCCGCCTTCGTCGGGAAATGCCGCTGTCACCGATTCAGAGAGCATATCGTCAGCGGGTAAAGCTTCGCCGGGCAGGAAGGGATCGTTGCGGGCATTGAGCAGCAGTGTCGGTACGGTGATGTGTGCGAGGTGAGGTTTGCTGCTGGCGCGGGTGTAGTAATCATCAACACCGGCATAGCCGTGCAGTGGAGCGGTAACGAGGTCGTCGAATTCGCGCAGCGTGCGCGTGGTCCGCAGTTTATCCGCATCGAACAGGCCCGGATGTACGCGCAGCTTGGCGAACGATTTACGTTTCATCGTCGCCAGGAAGTTGTTGGTGTAGACCATGTTGAAACCCCTCTCCAGCGCTCGACCGGCGGCGTGCAGATCGACTGGCGCCGAGATGGCTGCGGCACGGTGAACAACCTTGTGTGCGTTCCAGTGTTGTTCACCCAGCCATTTGAGCAGTGCGTTGCCACCAAGCGAAACGCCAACCACCAGCAACGGGCCTTCAGTTTGCTGCGCTTGCAGGCGCTGCAATACCCAGTTGATCTCCGCACTGTCGCCGGAATGATAGGCGCGCGGCAGCCGGTTCAGTTCACCGCTGCAGCCGCGGAAATGTATAACGACGCCGCGCCAGCCGCGTTGCATGACGGCATGCATCAGTGAGCGGGCGTAATGGCTGTTCGAACTGCCTTCGAGTCCGTGAAACAGCACCAGCAGCGCTTGCTTGCGGTCTTCAATGCTCAGTCCTGAATCCTGTGGGTCAGCCCAGTCGAGGTCGATGAAGTCGCCATCCGGCGTATCCCAGCGTTCGCGGCGGTACGCCACAGGGGGTCGTCGTGCGATCAGCGCCGGATACAGCGTTTGCAGGTTGCCGCCGGGCAGCCAGGCTGGTGCCCGGTAACGCTGTGGGGAGTTCATGGCGGTAATGTAACGGCTGTTGCTGCACAGAGCTCAAAAAAAAGAGCCCCGAGGGGCTCTTTGTGGAGACGATCGGCGAATCAATCGCGGTAGGACGGATCCTTGCGGTCCAGTTTGCGCAGCAGGGCCGGCCATTCCAGCAGGCCGAAGCGACGGCGCACGCCGGGCAGCATCAGGTTGTTGGTGTACTGGGTGACTTCCGACGGCGGCATCTGCAGTTCGGTATTGCACGACAGCGTCATCACCTGCAGTTCGCAGGCGCGTTCCAGACGGAACATGTTGTTGAAACATTCCGGGATGCTGGCGCCGACAGTCAGCAGACCGTGGTTACGCAGCACCATGGCTTCGCGATTGCCGAGGTTCTGCACCAGGCGTTCGCGTTCTTCCAGACGCAGCGCAACACCTTCGTAGTCGTGATAGGCGATGTCGAGGAAACGCATCGACGATTGCGCGATCGGCAGGATGCCGCATTTCATCGCGGAGACGGCCATGCCCGGCAGGGTGTGGGTGTGGATGATGCATTCGACGTCATGGCGGGCGGCATGCACGGCGCTGTGGATCACGAAGCCGGCCTGGTTGACGCCGTATTCGGTGGCGTTGAACAGCACATTGCCTTCGAGGTCAATCTTCAGCATCGACGAGGCGGTCATTTCCTCGTAGAGCATGCCGTAGGGATTGATCAGGAATTCATTGTGCGTACCCGGCACGCGCACCGAGATGTGGTTCGCGACCATCTCGATCATGCCGTATTCCGCCATCAGGCGATAACAGGCGGCGAGATTGACGCGGGCTTCCCATTCTTCCTTGCTGACCTGTTCGCGAACAGGCTTGTTGATCTTGATGGCGGGTGCGTTCATGACTTACTCCTCCAGTGGGTCGTGCGGGGCATTCTACGCCCGGTCAGCCCGGGCGCAACGTGGGTTTTCACAGTCTGGAACCTGATGGTCAGGGGATGGTGAATCAGCCCTTGGCCTCATTTTTGTGCATAAACGCCAGCGCTGCCGCCGGCCAGTTTGCCGAACACTGCACCTGAGGTCAGGCCGGTGCCGCCGGGGTAGTTGTGATAAAACAGCCCGCCGACCATCTCGCCCGCGGCAAACAGCCCGGGGATGGGTTTGCCGGCTGTGTCCTCGACATTGCCTTCATTGTTGACCTTGACGCCGCCGAAGGTGAAGGTGACGCCGCAGGTCACGGCATAGGCTTCGAACGGGGCCTGGTCGATGGTCAGCGCCCAGTTCGACTTGTTGACCTTGAGGCCTTCGGTGCGGCGGCCGTCTTTCACCGTCAGGTTGAACGGCACATCGGTGCGCACTGCCTTGTTGTAGGCCTTGATCTCGCGCAGGCAGGCATCGGCATTCACGCCATCGAGTTTTTTGACCAGTTCTTCGAGTGTATCGGCACGCACCTTGGTGACCTGCTTGATGCGGTACTCGTCGCGCAGCAGCGGAATCGATTGCGCGTCGAACACCTGCCACGCGAACATGCCCGGCTGGTTCAGTACCACCGCACCGTATTTGGCGTAGGTGTAGTTGCGAATGTCCGCACCTTCATCGACAAAACGTTCGCCGTTGGCGTTGATCATGATGCCGATCGGGTAGCTGTGTTTCTGGAAGTTGTCGCCGACCGCGAGGTCGCCGAAGGCCGGCGCATTCATGTCCCAGCCCACGGCGTGGCAACCCGACCAGTGACCATAGGGCAGTGCACCGGCTTCGAGCGCCATACGGATGCCGGCGCCGGTGTTGAAGCGCGTGCCGCGCACCTTGGCGAGGTCCCAGCCGGCGCCGAGGTAGCGTGTGCGCATTTCGGTGTTCGATTCAAAACCGCCGCAGGCGAGAACCACGGCCTTGCAGCGGATCTCGACATTTTTGCCTTTGTGTTTGGCTTTGACGCCAATCACGCTGCCGTTGTCGTCGAGCATCAGGCCGGTGGCCGGGGTTTCGTAAAAAATCGTGATGCCTTCGCGTTCGCAGGCCTTGTGTTCGTTTTCAACGAGGCCGGGACCGCCGCCCCAGGTTTCGGCAGCGAGGCCGCCGAAGAACTTGAACTTGCCGTCGATTTTCATCGCCTGGCGGCCGAAGCTGGCCTGGAACTTGACACCTTTTTTACGCATCCAGGTCAGCGTTTCGAGGCTGCGCGACACCAGGATTTCGCAGAGATCGGGGTCGGTGCGGTACTGGGTGATGCGGCCCATGTCGTCGTAGAACTGGTCGGCGGTGTAGGTGCCGAAATCCGAGTTTTTGATCTCGTCTTCGGTGAGGTCGGGAACGATCTGCTTCAGGTCTTCGGCGCCGTTGAACTGCACGCGCATCGCGCCGGCGGTGTAGCGGCTGTTGCCGCCGCATTCTTCGATGGGTGCTGCTTCGAGCATGATCACGTGGCCGCCGCTTTCGCGCGCGGCGAGGGCTGCACAAGCGGCGGCATTGCCGGCGCCGACGACGATGACGTCAGGATTACCGAATATCGATTGGGTCATTGCTGTTCTCTAAGGCTATAAATTAATTAATAAAATCAATAACTTGCGGGTCTCTATTGGATTATCGGTCAATGCCGGCCGGGCGTGAATCGTCGCCCGACAGCAGCGAGTAGTTCACTGCGCGGCCGACGCCCTGGCGGAATCCTTCAAGGCGCAGCACCTGGCCCGGTGCGATATTGGCGAGGTTCACGTCACGGCCGAAGTCGCGCAGCATCTGCACATGCTGCTGCGGGAAGCGGTAGGGATCGGCTTCGATGACGACATGGTCAAACCAGTCCTGCGCGCAAAGCGCCTTCAGGCTTTGCGGTGCATCCTTGGCGAGCAGATCCATTTCGCACTGTTCGACGGTGACATGGTGGATGCCCTGCGCCGCCACCGAACGCACGATGCCTTCGAGGTAGTCGAGGCTCAGCGGATCTTCCGGATTCTTGCGGCCGAATTCGTAGACGATCTTGATGCCGGCTTTCTGGAAGTGGTCGATCATGCGCTGGCGTTCATCGTCGCTCAGCGTCACATAGTTTTCGGAAATTTCGAGACTGGGGATGGCGAGTCGTTTGAGCAGCGCGACCAGGCCGTCGATTTCATTGCGGTGCCAGGCGTATTCAAACAGGATGCCGCCGGCGAAGGGCATCACGCCGGCGTCAAGATAGAGTTTAGTGGTCTTCTTGACCGTGTCCGCCGGTATCAGCAGCGCGTTCATCGCGTAGATCTTGGCGTAATCGATGTAGTCGGCTGCGACGCTCAGCAGGTCGCGGATGCCGTGCTCGCCACCGGAACAGCCGAAGGTATCGGGTCCGAAGTCGATCATCGAGGTGATGCCGCGACGGCGCGGCTTGGGACTGCGCTGGGGCAGTGCGAGTTCTTTGACGGTCATGATGTTCTGAGTGTATGAATTACCGGAATCGGAGTCGCCAGGGAACTTCGGCGCGTCCGCTGAGCGAACGGCGGAAGTTTAGCCGAAGCATTTTGTGCAGACGCCAAAAATATCACTATACGGACAGCATTTGCGCGACTTGAATCTGTTGCGCGTCAGTCAGTGAAGCGTCTTTGTGGCGGGTTCTCCGGTCACGTCGGGTTTGGCTGTTGCGGGGGCAACGGCCGCATGATGGACAACCATGCGCCAGCCGCGTTCAGTACGCTGGTAGACGTTGGTGGCGAGCATGGTTTGCTGCGCGCGCGGTTGTGCCGCAACGGTGACATGTTCGTACACACTGTGCACGGCGAGCATCATGGTGTGGATCATCTGCTGTTCGCGCAGCGAGAAACGCAGGTCCTGGCCGCCCCTGAATATCTGCCGCCACGATTCCCTGACTTTTTCGTATCCGGAGACACGGGCTGTGCCGGGATGCACGCAGTAGACGTCATCTTCTTCAGCCCAAACTTCCATCATCGCATCGAGGTCGCGTTTGACGAAGGCTTCATAAAAAGCGGCTTCGGCATCCTGCGGTGTGGCGAACAGCGTTTTTTTCACGGCAGCTCCCCCTCGGCTCAGGTGCCGAGCTCAGATGTCCAGTTTAGCAAAATCAACTTCGGCCAAGACACGCTCGGGTGCGAGATCATTCAGGCAATTAAGATGCCCGAGGGGGCAGACGCGCTTGAAGCAGGGGCTGCATTCGAGGTTGAGGGTCACGATGCGTGCATCGGCCGACAGCGGCGGCGTGAACAGCGGTGAACTGGAACCGTACAAGGCGATCACCGGCCGTCCGACGGCGGCGGCGACGTGCATCAGGCCGGAGTCATTGGTGACGACCAACCGTGCTGCAGCGAGCAGGTCCGTTGCTTCGGCGATATCCGTCTTGCCGCAGAGGTTGGTGCAGAGGCCCTGCGCATCCTGCGCGATGGTTTCTGCCACTGCGTGATCCTTGGGTGAGCCGACCAGCCAGATGGCGTAGCCGCGGTCGGCCAGCCGCCGTGCCAGCGTCGAAAAATGCCGTTCTGGCCAGCGTTTGGCGGGACCGTATTCAGCGCCCGGGCAGAACGCGACGGCGGGTTTTGCCGGATCAATATTCAATCGTGCCAGCAGTTGTTGCTGTTGCCCTGCCGTGGAATGCAGCGCCGGCCGGGGCAGGGCCGGCAACGTCGCTTCCGCGGGGAAGGCCAGTGCGGCGAACCGGTCCGCCATCTGCGGCAGCGCCTGTGGATCCAGTTTGCGCAAATCATTGAGCAGTCCCCAGCGCGCTTCACCGCGGAATCCGGTGCGCAGCGGGATGCCGGCAAACCACGGTGGCAAAGCCGATTTCCAGGAGTTGGGCAGCACCAGCGCCAGATCGTATTGGCCGGCGCGCAGCTCAAGTCCCAGTTGTCGGCGCGCACCCAGTTGCAGTGCGCCGTGGCCGAAGGGATTAAGGATGCCCTGACGTACTTCGGGCATGCGTTTGAGCAGCGGCAGCGTCCACGGTGGTGCGAGATAGTCGATCTGTGCAGTCGGATGTTGCTGCTTCAGCAGTTGCAGCAACACCTGGGAGATCACGGTGTCGCCGACCCAGGACGGACCGACGACGAGGATGTTCATGACCGGCGCGTGGCGCGAAACGGCAGCCACCGTACCGCGCGCATCGCTTAGTGGTGCCCGGCGCCGGCGCCGCCCTTCAGCGTGTAGTGCGTGCCGCAGTAAGGGCACAGTGCTTCACCGGTTTTTTCCACCGGCAGGAACACCCGGGGGTGGGCGTTCCACAGCAGCATCGACGGCATCGGGCAGTGCAGCGGCAGATCAGTGGCTGACACTTCGATCTGGCGCGACTTGTTGACGGTAGGTTCGCTCATGGCTGGGCCTGAAGGTTACTTGGCGACCGGCGACAGCCAGTCGCGATGCTCATTGGTCTTGGCATTGACGCAATCGAAGAACTTTTTCTGCAGTTTGGTGGTGATCGGTCCACGTTTGCCTTCACCGATGACGCGACCGTCGAGTTCGCGGATCGGCGTGACTTCGGCGGCGGTGCCGGTGAAGAAGGCTTCGTCAGCGAGGTAGAGATCGTCACGGGTGATGCGTTTCGCCACAACCTCGTAGCCCATTTCCTGGGCGAGGGTGATGATCGAATCGCGGGTGATGCCGATCAAAGCGCTGGTCAGTTCCGGTTCGTAAAGTTTGCCGTTCTTGACCATGAACAGGTTTTCGCCCGAGCCTTCTGCAACAAAGCCATCGACATCGAGCAGCAGACCTTCGTCGTAACCGTGTTCGGTGGCTTCAAGGTTGGCGAGGATCGAGTTGGCGTAGGTGCCGGAATACTTCGCACGACACATCGACACATTGACATGGTGGCGGGCGAAAGACGAAGTCTTGACGCGGATGCCTTTTTCCAGCGCTTCCGGACCGAGGTAGGCGCCCCAGGGCCAGGCAGCGATGGCGACATGCACACTGGCGCCTTTGGGCGACACTCCCATTTTTTCCGAGCCGTAGAAAGCGATCGGCCGGATGTAACAGGATTCAAGCTGGTTCACGCGCACGACTTCCCGCTGCGCCTCCATGATCTGTTCCCGCGTGTACGGGATCTTCATCATGTAAATGTGTGCCGAATTGAACAGCCGGTCGGTGTGATCCTTTAGACGGAAAATTGCAGTACCGATGTCGGTTTTGTACGCCCGGACGCCCTCGAATACGGCAAGGCCGTAGTGGAGTGAGTGGGTCAGGACGTGCGTGTTTGCATCGCGCCAGGGCACGAGTTTTCCGTCGTACCAGATTTGCCCGTCGCGGTCAGCCATGGACATGCCGAAGTTCTCCAGTTTGTGTTCGATCGATGCTGCGAATTAAGTCATCGGGTTATGCATGCGAGACAGCGGGCCGGGGGATATAGCAGGTTTCGGCTATGCCGGGCGGCCGTCTCGCGCTGCTTGATCAGAATTCTAGCCGATTTGTCCCATGCTGCCGATGCACATGGTGAAAATCAGCGTTTGCAGCGGTCGCAAACCCCAAGAATCCGGCGTTAGCGGATACAATGACGAACCAACCAGAAAAGGGGTGGCGGCCCTGTTGTGGCACGCCATGGCGGAGAATAGATGCTGCGAAATTTGCGCGCGTGGCTCAACGGACTGAGCGACCGCGTCATCAATGAGCAGGACAGCGAGCAGGACAAGCTCAACAAGACCCTGCTGATTTTCGCCTGCGGCTTGATGGGCTTTGGCTCCATCCTGTGGCTTGCCCTGTATTGGGCCATGGGCATCAAGTTCTCATCGACCGTGCCGCTGTCCTATCTGACCATTTCTGCGGTATCGCTGGCGTATTACGTCTACACGCTCAACTTCGTGGTGTTCCGCACCCTACAGGTGAGCCTGTTCCTGTTCATGCCCTTCATCATGCAGTGGAGCATCGGCAGTTACGTCAGCTCCTCCGGTGTTGCGCTGTGGGCCTTGCTGGCGCCGGTTGGCGTGATGATTTTCCAGGGCGCGAAGCAGTCGCTGCCGTGGTATGCGGCGTACATCGTGCTGACGGCGGTATCCGGCTTTTTCGATTTCTGGCTGACTTCGGGTCAGGAGTCCGGCGTCACCATGCAAAGCATTGCGGTGTTTTTCACGCTCAACTTTGCAGCGATGTCGACGATCATGTACCTGCTGATCAGCTACTTCGTGCGCCAGCGCGACAAGCTGCAGGACGCGGTGCATGAGCAGAACGCCTTGTTGCGCATCGAACAGGACAAGTCGGAAGCGTTGCTGCTGAACATCCTGCCGGCGCCGATTGCGCGGCGCCTCAAGGAATCGCAGGACATCATCGCTGACGGCTTTGCCGATGTGACCGTGATGTTTGCCGACATCATCGATTTCACGCGGCTGTCGGAAGAGTTACCGCCAAAGGCGATGGTTGAACTGCTGAACACGATTTTCTCCAAATTCGATTCGATGGCCGAATTCCACCGGCTCGAGAAGATCAAGACCATCGGCGATGCCTACCTTGTCGCCGGCGGGCTGCTCGAGCATGACGGCGTTGATTTTGCCGTCGATGCCCGCGATTACACGTCGTCGTCGCTCAAGCTGGCGCTGGAAATGCGCCAGTACATGGAGACGCTGTCGAAGGAACGGGACATGAATCTGGCGATCCACATCGGCCTTTGTTCAGGCCCGGTGGTCGCCGGCGTGATCGGCACCCGCAAGTTCATTTATGACCTGTGGGGCGATACCGTCAATACCGCCAGCCGCATCACCGATGAGGCGCGTTCCGGGATCATTCTGGTGGATGCGACCACTTACAGGCGCTCCCGCCACCAGTTTGAGTTCGAAGGGCCGATCAATGTGGTCGGCAAGGGCAAAGGCAATATCGAGGTCTACAAACTGATCGATCTCGCCCCGCACCTGCGCGACGTGACGGTCTAGTTTTTCCGCGGGGCAGCATCTGCCGCTGCCCCAAAGAGTGAATTCCACAATCCGGCAACAGCCGCGGCCGCCGCAGCAACGCGCTGCGGTTCGACCCGCGCATAACGTTCGCCAGCCAGTCGCAACTGATGTTGCAGTTCGCGGAACTGCCGATACGCGGCACGCACGGCCTCGGCCTGTTCTGCGCTGATCAGACCGAGGGCTGCAGCGGTTTTCAGCAGTGCCAGGTTGCCGGCGTTTGCCGTCAGTTCGTGGTGATCTCGTGCGTGTCCAAGCACCAGGTACTGCACCATGAATTCGACGTCAATAATGCCGCCGTGATCGTGCTTGAGGTCAAACAATGCGCTTTTGTTGGGGTGTGCTTCGAGCATCTTCTGGCGCATCTCCAGGATGCCATCGCGCAGAGCATTTGCTTCGCGCGGCGCGCGCAGGATTTCGCTGCGCAGTTGTTCAAAAGCACTGCCAATGTCTTTGTCGCCGGCGACTGCGCGTGCACGCGTCAATGCCTGGTGTTCCCATAGCCAGGCCTGCTGCAGCTGGTAACGTCGCATGGTGTCCAGCGGTGTCACCAGCAGACCGCTGACGCCGTCCGGACGCAGCCGCAGGTCGGTTTCATAGAGCACACCGGCGGCAGTGACGCTGGTCAGCCAGTTGTTGATACGTTGCGCGAGGCGTGCGTAGTTCTCGGCGGCTTCCGGCGCTGGATCGTCATAAACAAAAACAATGTCGAGATCCGAGGCGTAGCCCAGCTCCTTGCCGCCGAGTTTGCCGTAAGCGACAACGGCAAACAGCGGGTTTTCACGATGGCGTTGCCTGAGGCCGCGCCACGAAAGTTGGAGCACTTCCTCAAGAATGATCGTTGCGAGATCCGACAGGTGATCGCTCAGTGTTTCCAGCGGCAGCGTGCCGGCGAGGTCCTGTGCCACGCAGTGCAGGGTGTGGGTGTTCTTGAAATGCCGCAGCATGTCCATCTGCCGCTCGATATCGCCCTCGACTGTGGTGAGGCTTTCTCGCAATCCGGCCTGCAGCGCCGGCCAGTCGGGTTTGGCCAGCAGCGTACGGGCATCCAGCAGTTCGTCGAGCAGGATCGGGAATTGCGTGATGTATTGCGCCACCCAGGGGCTGGCGCTCATCAGGTCGGCGACACGGTCAAGCGCATGCGGATACTCGTGCAGCAATGCAAGATAGGCTTCGCGACGGCTGATGCTTTCGAACAGGCTGAGCAGGCGCTCCAGCGTTTCATCCGGGCTGCGCCGTGACGCTGCTGCAGCGATGGCTGAGGGCACCAGTCGATCCAGGCGCCGCTGGCTGTCAGCCGGCATCTGCCGATAGCGGCTGCCATGGCGGAACAGTCCCAACCGGCGGCATAGTTCCGGTGCCTGCGCGTAACCCATGCCGGACAGTTTTTCTTCTGCGGCTGCACTGTCCTCTGGCGGCAGGTGCCACAGATCCGCGAGCGGGTGTTCGTGGATGTCGTCTTCACCGAAGATCGCTTCGAAATGTCTCGACACCGCTGCGCGGTGCCGGGCCAGTTCCGCAATAAATGCCGCTTCACTGGCAAAGCCCATGCTGGCGGCTACCAATGCGCGTTCAGCGGGATCAGTGGGCAAGGCCTGTGTCTGCTGGTCATCGCGGTATTGCAGCCGGTGTTCCAGGTTGCGCAGGAAAATGTAGGCGTCGCGCAGTTCAGCAACAGCTGCCGGTTCGATGAATCCACGTTCTCCCAGTGCGGCGAGTACTGGCAGCGTTGGTTGTTGTTGAAGTGATCGTTCGTGGCCGCCGCGAATCAACTGGAATACCTGCACCGTGAATTCGATTTCACGGATGCCGCCGGGCCCGAGCTTGATGTTGTCGAGGCGGTCGCGGCGGTTGACTTCATGGCGGACCTGGCTGTGCAGGCTGCGCATCGAGGCGAATGCACTGTAGTCGAGGTGCCTGCGAAACACGAAGGGCTTGACCATGGCCATCAGTGCGTCACCCTGGTCGCCGGTCAGCACGCGGCCCTTGATCCAGGCGTAACGTTCCCAGGCACGGCCTTGCGTGATCAGGTAGTTTTCGAGCATCTCGAAGCTGACCACCAGCGGCCCGCTGTCCCCGTACGGCCGCAGCCGCGTATCAACCCGGAACACGAAACCGTCTTCGGTCCACTCGTTGAGGGCGGTGATCAGGCGCCGCGCAAGACGCGTGAAAAACTCATGGTTGCTCAGCGGGCGTGCGCCATCGGTATCGCCTTCTTCGGGGTAGACCAGCACAAGGTCAATGTCCGAAGAGGCATTGAGCTCGGCACCGCCGAGTTTGCCCATGCCGACAACATGCAATTGCTGGATGGTGTTGTCGGCGCCGCCGCGAGGTTCGCCGTGCACTGCAGCCAGATCGGCGTGCAGGCGGCTGACCGCAATATTGATGGTGACCTCGGCGAGAGCGGTCACGGCGGTGACCACTTCGTCCAGTGTCGCCCGTGCGCTGAGGTCGCGGACGATCAGTCGCGCCATGACGCGCTGGCGCAGTTGGCGCAGTGCGCGGCCCAGGGTCTGATCGTCTGTGATGCCGGCGGCTTCGAGTTCGGCCTGCATTGCATTGCCGGCGTAGGGTTGCTCGAGCTCCGCTGCCGGCAGGATCGTCGGGTGAGCTGCGATCAGTCGTTCAAGATAACGGCTGTAGCGTGCGGCGATGGCGATGTCACGGTCGGCATCGGGAACAGGTGGTGCGTTAAACGATGGCATGACGATTTTCAGGATGGTTTTCTAACGGCATGCTCGCGAAGCCTTTGGTGGCTGATCGAGCGGGGGCGGAACAAGCATCTGCTGCGCTGATTTTCCGTTGATTTTGCGATCAGTGGCATCCGGGATTTTCCGGCAACCTGTTAGAATTGCTAAGCCTTTGTTTCACTATTACATTTTATAATTTTTCAGGCCTGACATGAGCCTTGCCGCAGTCCGCAACCGGATCCAGAGCAGTTCGTTGTGGATCTATCGCGTACTGACGTGGCTGGTGCTGGTAGTCGGTTTTGTTTTTGCCGCAACCATACTTTCGCTACGCTACTGGATACTGCCTGACATCGGTAACTACCGGGAGGTTGTAGCGCAGCGCTTGAGCGAGGCGGTGCAGCAGAAGGTCACGATCGGCGGCCTCAGTGCCGACTGGAACGGTTTGCGGCCCCAGCTTGAACTGGATCAGGTGGTGGTTCACGATGCTGAAGGGCGTCCCGCGCTGGAATTGCCCCGGGTCCATGCGACGCTTTCCTGGCGTTCTGCCGCGCTGCTGCAGATTAATTTTCATTCGCTGGAGATCCTCCGGCCGGTGCTCACCATGCGCCGCGACAGCCGCGGCGGAATCACCATTGCCGGCATCGCGCTGAAGCTTGAAGACGAAGGAGATGGCGCGATTGCGCGCTGGGTACTTGGCCAACGCGATATCCAGATTCACGGCGCAAAGTTGATCTGGAAAGATGACATGCGCGCTGCGCCGGCGCTTGAACTGGAGCGTGTGGAGCTGCGCATCGTCAACAGCGGTGACCGTCATCGTCTGGCCTTGCGTGCTTTGCCGCCTGCAGCGCTGGCTTCCCCGCTGGATGTGCGTGCGGATCTGCGGGGGCAGGATTTTCAGTCCCTCGCAGAACAGTTCACCGGTCAGGTGTACGTCAAGCTGGATCATGTCGATATAGCCGCCTGGCGGCAATGGCTGGATTTCCCTGTGCACTTTCCACATGGCAGCGGTGCGCTGCGAGCGTGGTTTACCTTCGCCGACAATGCGCTGACCGGCGTGATTGCTGATACACAGCTGCGTAATGTCAGGGCGCGTCTCGGCACCGAGTTGCCCGAACTCGATATTCTGGATTTGGGCGGGCGAATTGCCTGGAAGCGTCTGCCCGATGGGCAGGAACTGTCCACGCGCAAGCTTGCGTTTACCACCGGTGACAATCTGACTTTGCCACCGGTAGACCTTTTACTGCGGGTTGGCGGCGCTACGGAATCGGGTTACAGCCGTGGCGAGTTGCAGGCCAATGCACTGGATCTGGCGCCGCTGGTGCAATTGGCGGATCGGCTGCCCTTGGCGAGCGACTTGCGCAAAACAATGATGATACTGGCGCCCGCTGGCAGATTGCATGATCTGTCTTTGCAATGGAAAGGCGCCTGGCCGACGCCCGCTTCTTATGCGGTTCGCGGTCGCTTCAATGAACTTTCGTTGCAGCGCAAGGACGGGTGGCCGGGTTTTTCCGGATTCAGCGGCAACGTTGATGGCAACGAGAAGGGCGGTACGCTGCATGTGGTGACGCAAAAGGCGACCCTGGAGATGCCGGATCTGTTCCGTCAAAAACTGCGCTTCGATACCTTAACCGGCCAGTTGGGCTGGAGCAATTCCGCGCAGGGACTTGAGTTGCGATTCAGCAATTTTGCGTACTCCAACGCCGATCTGACCGGAACGCTGTTTGGCAGTTATCGCAAGTCGGACGATGGCCCCGGTGTCGCGGACCTGACCGGACATCTGACCCGCGGTACTGCTGAACATGTTTCTGACTATCTGCCGTTAAGTCTGGCAGCGGGGTCCCGCGAGTGGCTGGATCGTGCGTTTTCTGCGGGCAGTTCCAGTGACGTGCGCTTCCGCCTGAAGGGCGATCTGAAGAATTTCCCGTTTGCCGATGAACGCAGCGGGGTGTTTGAAGTCGCCGCCAAAATCACCGGCGGTACCGTGCACTACGGTGACGGCTGGCCGCATATCACCGAAATCGACGGTGACCTGCTGTTCCGCGGCCAGCGCATGGATGTGAATGTCCGCCAGGCGATGCTCAACAATGTCCGGCTCGGAAAGGTGCGCCTGCAGATACCTGATCTGGTGCACTCCGCCGAAGTGCTGCAGATCAGCGGTGAAGCTGATGGCGCAACCAGCGACTTCCTTGATTTCATTGCACGTAGCCCGGTGCGGGAAATGATCGACGGCTTTACCGATGGCATGCAGGCCCAGGGGCGCGGACGACTCGGGCTGAAGCTGACGCTGCCATTACGCGCGCTGAAAAACAGTCGCGTCAGCGGCAACTACCAATTTATCAATAACCAACTGGTTGCCGAACCCGGTTTTCCGCCGCTTGAGCAGGTGAACGGGCGACTGGAATTTACGGAGTCGGCGGTGCGTGTTCCCGCTGCGACTGCGCAATTTCTGGGCGGGCCGTTGAGTGTAACGGCGGGCAGCCAGCGCGATGCGGCGGTCAGCATCCAGTTTCAGGGAAAAATTAATGCAGATGCGGCACGGCGCGCCGGTGGCGGCGATTGGCTTCGTTATGTCCGTGGCGCCACAGATTGGCGGGGTACGCTGACGATGCGCAACAAACGCGTCGACTTGTCGGTGGATTCTTCCTTGCAGGGGCTTGCCGTCAATCTGCCTGCACCTTTTGCTAAATCCGCTGCAGAAACACTGCCCCTGCGCTTCGAGCGCCGGCATGTCAATCCACAACAGGAGCGTATCGCAGTCAACGTCGGAAATCTGGTGAGCTCGGTTCTGTATCGGCGGACTGAGGGCGGGCAAGTCCGCATCGAACGTGGTACAGCACGGTTTGGTGAGGGTAGTGCAACCGAACCGGATCGGACCGGCATCGTGCTTTCGGGTGCGATCAAGGCACTGGATCTCGACGCATGGCTTGGGGTGCTTGGCGATGGCGGGTCTGGCGGGGCAACAACGCTTGCTGCAGCTGATCTGCGGATTGGAGGGCTCGACTGGTTCGGCCGCCGTTTCGGCGCGATGACCCTGACCGCAGCTCAGCAGGGCGGGGTGTTGCAGATGACGGCAAAAGGGCGCGATGTCGAAGGTACGGCGTCCTGGCGACCGCAGGGCAAGGGAAGGCTCACAGCACGGCTGCGGAAATTGACTTTGCCGGCACGCGATGATCCTTCTGCACCGGTTGTACCCGTTGCCGGTGCCGCGGATGCGAAGCCCCTTGAATTACCTGCCCTTGATGTTGTCGTTGAAGAATTCCAGTTGGGCGAGCGAGCGCTGGGAAAACTGGAACTGCAGGCCACGCCGCTGCAACGCGACTGGCGTATCGACCGTCTTCGCCTGACCAATGCCGAGAGCACGCTCAACCTGGACGGTACCTGGCAGGCCTGGCTGACCCAGCCCGGCACCCAGGTTAATGTGCGGCTGGATGTGACGGATATCGGTAAATTCCTGACGCGACTGGGCTACCCAGAGGGCGTGCGGCGGGGTACGGCGAAAATCGAGGGCTCTCTGGCCTGGCTGGGCAGTCCTCAGCGCATTGATTACCCCTCACTGTCCGGCAATTTCGTGCTGGATGCCGCAAAAGGCCAGTTCGTGAAACTGGAGCCGGGTATTGGCAAACTCCTGGGCATCCTCAGCCTGCAGTCTTTGCCAAGACGCATTTCTCTCGATTTCCGCGATATTTTCAGCGAAGGCCTTGCATTTGACGAAATCGTCGGTGCAGTCAAGGTGGTCAAGGGCGTGGCCAGCACGGATAACCTGCGGATCACCGGTCCGGCGGCGCGCATCGTGATGAACGGACAGGTGGATCTGGCAAAGGAAACACAGGCCTTGCGGGTGAAAGTGAATCCGCAATTGTCCGACACCGTATCGGTGGCCGGTGCGCTGATCGGTGGCCCGGTGGCGGGCATCGCTGCGTTCGTGGCGCAGAAACTGCTCAAAGATCCACTCGACCAGATTGCTTCTTACGAATATGACGTTACGGGTAATTGGGCTGATCCGCAGGTCAACAAGGTAGAGCGTGCGCCGGTGACGCAGGATCCGCCATGAAGGCGTTTCAAGTGATTTTGATGCTCCTGGCTGTGTTTGCCGGCCATGCAGGGGCGGCTGACGTGGCGCCGGAATTGTGGGACCGTCCGCGTTCGGCGCAGGCCATCATGGCGCAGCCGGCGATCCGGCAGGCTGTTCTGGATTTGCAGGCCCGCAGTGATGCGCGGTTGTGGATCGTGCATGGCTCCCGCCAGGATGCATTGTTGCAGGCGGAGGAGTTGCGAGCATGGCTTGTTGCGCTGGCTGTCGAGAGCGTGCGTGTGCAGTTGCGTGCTGATCCGGCGGCGACATCGATTCGACTCGAAATTGCGGATTGAGGGGGGGGAGATGAGTACACGTTTACGGTCAACAAGGGCACAGCGCAAGGCGGGTGATCAGGCCGATGCCGGTGCGACGCGTATCGCCGCGGTACAGATGGCCTCGGGTCCGCGGGTCGATTCGAATCTGAAAGAGGCTGCATGGCTGATCGAGATGGCCGTCGAACAGGGTGCGAAGCTGGTCGCGCTGCCCGAATACTTCGGCATCATGGGCATGAAGGACACCGACAAGGTGGCGGTGCGTGAGGAATTCGGCAAGGGGCCGATCCAGGAATTCCTGGCAGAAACTGCACGCAAACACGGCATCTGGATTGTCGGAGGTTCGGTGCCGCTGGTGGCGTCGTCGCCGAAGAAAGTACTGAATACCAGCCTTGTATATGACGACAAGGGTAAATGTGTTGCCCGCTACGACAAGATCCACCTGTTTGGTTTCGAAATGGGTGATGAGCGTTATTCGGAAGAAGCCACCATCGAGCACGGCAAAAAAGTTGTCGCGCTGGACACGCCGTTCGGTCGCATCGGACTGTCGATCTGCTATGACCTGCGGTTCCCCGAACTTTATCGCGCGATGGGCGAAGTGGATCTGATCCTGGTGCCGTCAGCCTTTACCGAGACGACCGGCAAGGCGCACTGGGAAACCCTGATCCGGGCGCGCGCCATAGAAAATCTGGCCTATGTGCTGGCGCCGGCGCAGGGGGGGTATCATCTCAATGGTCGGGAAACCCATGGCGATTCGATGATTGTTGATCCCTGGGGTGTAATCCTTGACCGCCTGCCCCGTGGTTCCGGCGTGGTTGTAGCCGGGATGAATCGTGCCCATATACAGCGTCTGCGCCAGAGTTTGCCGGCGCTACGCCATCGAACACTCAGCGGTAAAGCGTAAATCTATTATAAGTAATTGATTTTATTGAGAAAATTATGAAATCCGCAAATATTTTCGAAACCGCCAGCGCGACCCTGCTGGCCCCACATGCGCTGGACGAGGGGCGTTTGCAGGCCGTGTTCGGGCAAATGATGGCCCACCGTGTCGATTATGCGGATCTTTACTTCCAGTATTCACGCAGCGAGTCATGGAGTCTGGAAGAGGGCATTGTCAAATCCGGCAGTTTCAACATTGATCAGGGTGTTGGTGTGCGTGCGGTCAGTGGTGAGAAAACCGCGTTTGCCTACTCCGATGACATCAGTTTCAACGCGCTGCAGTCGGCAGCGCAGGCGACCCGCGCCATTGCACGCCAGGGCGGTGAAGGTCGGACAGTGATTGCGAGGCAGGGGGAGTTGCGCGCTTTGTATGCGCCGCAGGATCCCTTGGCCAGCCTCGGTGCGCCGGAGAAAGTGGCCTTGCTGGAACGACTGGAGCGTATTGCGCGAGGCATTGATCCGCGGGTAACGCAGGTAATGGCGGCGCTGGCCGGTGAGTATGAAGTGGTGATGGTGGCGCGCAGCGACGGCATGCAGGCCGCCGATGTGCGACCGCTGGTGCGGTTGTCGCTGCAGGTGATTGTTGAAGCCGACGGCCGGCGCGAGCAGGGCAGCGCCGGCGGTGGTGGACGTTTTGATTACGGACATTTCACTGACGACGTTCTGAATGATTATGCACAGAAGGCTGTGCACCAGGCATTGATCAACCTCGACGCGCGTCCGGCGCCTGCGGGCACAATGACCGTGGTACTCGGACCAGGCTGGCCCGGCATCCTGCTGCATGAAGCGGTTGGACATGGCCTTGAAGGGGATTTCAACCGCAAGGGCACCTCGGCATTCAGCGGCCGCGTCGGCGAACGCGTCGCGGCGCCCGGCGTCACTGTGGTGGATGACGGCACGATCGCGCATCGCCGCGGTTCCCTCAATGTCGATGACGAAGGCAACCCGACGCAATACAACGTGTTGATTGAGGACGGTGTGCTGCGCGGTTACATCCAGGATTCACTGAATGCCCGGTTAATGGGGGTTGCGCCCACCGGAAACGGTCGTCGTGAGTCTTACGCCCACGTGCCGATGCCGCGCATGACCAATACCTACATGCTCAACGGCAGCCGCGATCCGGCGGAAATCATCGCTTCAGTCGATCGCGGTCTTTACGCGGTGAACTTCGGCGGTGGGCAGGTCGATATCACCAGCGGCAAGTTCGTGTTCTCGGCATCCGAGGCCTTCATGATCGAAAACGGCAAGCTGACCTATCCGGTCAAAGGCGCGACGCTGATCGGCAATGGTCCCGATGCACTCACCCGCGTTTCGATGATCGGCAACGACATGCGGCTCGACCCGGGCGTCGGCACCTGCGGCAAGGAAGGTCAGAGCGTACCGGTCGGCGTCGGCCAGCCGACTCTGCGGATTGACGGCCTGACCGTCGGCGGCACCCTTTAGAGCGCTGCAGGGTTCCGCAGGATTCGTTTATAATGCATTGATTATATGGAAAGTTAAGGATAGTGATGTTGCACCGTACTGATGATCTGCGGATCAAGGAAATCAAGGAACTGGCGCCGCCGACCCATCTGCTGCACGAGTTTCCGCTGAGCGAAAAAGCGGCGAACACGACGTTTGAAGCGCGTCAGGACATCCATCGCATTCTCCACGGCGCCGATGACCGCCTGCTGGTGATCATGGGGCCGTGCTCGGTGCATGACGTCAAGGCCGCCAAGGAATACGCCGGCAAGCTGCTGGAGGCCAAGAAAAAGCTGGCCGCCGACCTGCTGGTGGTGATGCGTGTTTATTTCGAGAAGCCGCGCACGACGGTGGGCTGGAAGGGGTTAATCAACGATCCCAATCTCGACGGCAGCTTCCGCATCAACGAAGGCCTGAAGATCGCACGCGAACTGCTGCTGGAACTCAATGAGAGCGGCTTGCCGGTGGGTTGCGAATTCCTCGACATGATCACGCCGCAGTACATCGCCGACCTCGTGTCGTGGGGCGCGATCGGTGCGCGTACGACGGAATCGCAGATCCATCGCGAGCTGGCGTCCGGCCTGTCATGCCCGGTCGGGTTCAAGAACGGCACCGACGGCAATATCAAGATTGCGATTGACGCGATCCGCGCGGCGCAGGCGCCGCATCATTTCCTCTCGGTCACCAAGGCCGGCACATCGGCGATCGTATCGACGACCGGAAACGAGGATTGTCACGTGATCCTGCGCGGCGGCAAGGCGCCAAACTACGACGCGGCCAGCGTTGATGCCGCCGGTCGCGGTCTGGCGGAGGCCGGCATTCCCGCCCGCATCATGATTGACTTCAGCCACAGCAACAGCAGCAAGAAGCCCGAGAAACAGGTTGACGTTGCGCAGGATGTGGCCCAACAGGTCGCCAACGGCGACGAGCGCATTTTCGGCGTGATGGTGGAAAGCCACCTCAAGGCCGGGCGTCAGGATCTGGTGCCGGGCAAGCCGCTGGCTTACGGCGTCAGCATTACCGATGGCTGCATCGGCTGGGATGAAAGCCGCGGCGTGCTGGAAGCGCTGGCGGAAGGTGTGCGCAAACGCCGGCTCAAGGCCGTCGCCAAGGACTAGGCGGCGTCTTGTTTACGGCTCGACGGGTGACGGTTTAAAACTCAAGACCATATGGCCGAAGACACTCATACAGCGACGGATCAGGGCAACCTTGCGAAACTCGAGCGCCTGGGGGCCGGTACGGCGATTGCCGGAGAAATCTTCGGTCTGGTCGGCAAGTCCCAGTTCTTCACCGAGTTTTCCAAGGACGACATCTCCACGCTGGCCGGTTACATGGAGGTGTTTCGCGCGCAGCCGGGCGAAATCATTATCCGTGAAAGCGATGAAGGCGATTTCATGGTGCTGATCGTCGATGGCGAAATCGATATCCTGAAAAAAAGTCATCGCGCGGAACAGCAGCACATGACCAGCGCCGGTCCGGGCATGACGCTGGGCGAAATGTCGATGATCGACGGTGAACCCCGCTTTGCGACATGCATGGCATCACAGCCCACGACCTTTGCAGTACTGACCCGCGACAACATGGCCAAAATCACTCTTGACCACCCCAGTCTGGGCTCAAAGATACTGGTGAAGATGGTCACCATGCTTTCGCAGCGGCTGCGCCAGACCAGCGCGCGGCTGTTGCGGTTGATGGAAGAGTCTCGCTAGTTTCCCCGCCGCGTCCGCGCAGTTCATGATGTTCCTGTTGATTCCGGCGTTTCGCTGGATGGCGGTTGCAATGGCATTGGTTGCGGTGTTCGCCGGTACAACCGTGAGTGCGCAGCCCGTTGAGATATCGGATGCGCGCGGCATCACAGTCCGTCTGCAGCAACCGGCCCGGCATATCATCACCCTGGCCCCCAATCTCACCGAACTGGTTTATTCGGTGGGTGCCGGCGAACGGCTGGCCGGTGTTGCCCGTTACAGCGACTATCCGCCGGAGGCGCGCAGTCTTCCGGTTGTCAGTGACGCAGTACAGTTTGATGTCGAACGCATGCTCGCTTTACGTGCCGATCTGGTTCTGGCGTGGCAGGGCGGTACGCCACCTGAGGCGATTGCCCGCATCGAGCGGGCCGGGCTCAAGGTGTTTGTCGCTGGCGCGGCCGGACTGGACGACATCGCGCGCAACATGACGGCAATTGCGCAGCTTGCAGGCACTGCCGCAGCAGGCTCGATCGCACGTGCTGCATTTGATGCCGATCTTCGGCTGTTGCGGGGGCGTCGCAGTGCCGGCGCGCCAGTACGTGTGTTTTATGAAATCTGGGGGCGACCGCTGATGACCGTAAACAATGCTCACCTGATCAGCGAAATCATCGGGCTTTGCGGCGGCATCAATGTGTTCGGTGATCAGCGCCCACTGACGCCGGAAATATCACTTGAAGCGCTGCTTGCAGCGCGGCCCGATATCGTGCTCGGTGGCGGATCTGCGGACACCCCCGCAGCGTTTGCCGCACGCTGGGCGGCATTGCCGCCGCCGTTGAGTGCGCTGCCGGTGCGTTATCTGTCTCCGGATCTGATGCAGCGACCGACACCACGCATCCTTGAGGGCGCCAGACAGGTTTGCGCGTATCTGGACGGTGTGCGGTCATTGCGGCACTGATTCGCTCTGCAAATGCGTATTGATCAGTCGCGGTTGAGTCCCTGCTGCCAGAGCACATCGCTTCCGCCATTGGCGCGGTTGAGCACTCGCGCCAGAACAAACAGCAGATCAGAAAGCCGGTTCAGATATTGCACGGGCAAGGGCTGCAGCTTTTCCTTTTGACCCAGTGTGACCAGTGAACGTTCCGCGCGACGGCAGATGGTTCGTGCGACGTGGGCCAGCGCCGCAGCGCGATTGCCGCCGGGCAAGATGAATTCGCGCAAGGGCGACAGATCCTTGTTGAACTGTTCGATCAGCTCATCAATGCGGACAAGGTGACTTTCGGACATCAGGGCATGTCCAGGCAGACTCAGTTCACCACCCAGATCAAAAAGGTCATGCTGAATTCCGGCCAGAGCGTCGCGTACAGCTTCCGGCAATACTTCGGAAAGCAGCAGGCCGATCGTGCTGTTCAGTTCATCGACATCCCCCATGGCGGCGATCCGGGGCTGGTCTTTGCCAATGCGGTCGCCGGAGGCGAGTCCGGTACTGCCGTCGTCTCCAGTGCGGGTCACGATTTTTGAAAGCCTGTTTGCCATTGGATGTTCCTCGGATGTGCTGCATTATAAGCATGCGGGTGCGGGAGGCGGCGGTGCGTGCTAAGCTGTTTTTGCATTCCTTTCCGAAAAGGAAGAAGTCGACAAGGAGGTGTGGCATGTTCAGACATGTGCTGATTTACACCGATGGTTCGAAGTTGTCGCGCAAGGCGTTGGTGACCGGCATCAAACTCGCGAAAATGTCTGCAGGGCGTGTGACCTTGCTCTATGTGTTGCCCCGGCTGGATCCCATGATTTTTGCCGAAGGATATGTGCCGGAGCCCGAATGGATGGATAACTACGAAAGCACCTCCCGGGAAAGCGCCAAGGCCTATGTTGCACGCGCCGAGATTCTGGCTGCGAAATCCGGTGTGCCCTGCAGCACACGCCTGGCCAGCGCTGATCGTCCCTATAAGGAGATCATTTCCACCGCGCGTACTCGAAATTGCGACGCCATCGTGATGCCTTCGCGTGGTCGCAAGGGCCTTACGGCCGTATTGCTGGGCAGCGAGACCATGGAAGTGCTGACACGGTGCACGCGCCCCGTCATTGTGGTTCGATAAATCCCATATTAATCAGGTAACTGGATTGGCGGGGTTGATGGTTGCCGGCGTTTTTCGCTGGGGAAAATAAATGGCTTCGAATGCCGGGTCCTGCAGAACTTGACCGAGTGCTTCCAGTGCATGCTCTTCGTTCCGGTGAAAGTTCTGCGGGCCGATGCTGTGGTGAAGCCCGGTTTTTTCCATCACGCTCAGGACCTGGCGCTTCAATCCGCTGAAAACCATGGTGACGCCGTTATCGCGCAGGCGGAGAACGAGATGACGAATCATTTCCTCGCCTGATGCATCCAGTTCGTTGATTGCGTCGCCGACGATCAGGATATGGCGAGCCTGGGGATGCTGAGCGGCTTGTTCAAGAATGACATCCTCGAAGTAAGGCACATTGGCAAAAAACAATGAACCGTCAAAACGGATCACAATCAGTTTTTCGCTGGTCGGCAGGTTGAACAGCTGTGCATCACGCAGCGTGCCGTCGTCGTGGCGTCCCAGTACCGCGACGCGAGGGCGCATTGTGCGGTACAGATACAGCACAATGGCGAGGGCGGCGCCGACGAGAATGCCGTTGTCGAGGTGCGGCGCAAAGCTCAATGTGGCGATAAAGGTGACGATCGCGGCAATGCCGTCATGCCGGTGAGCCTGCCATGCATGCCGGAGCGCCTTGAAATTCACGAGATTGGCGACGGCGAGCATGATGATTGCCGCGAGGGCGGCTTGCGGCAGGTGATACAGCAACGGTGTGAATAACAGCAGGGTGACAAGAACAATGAGGCCGGCGATCACGGATGAGAGGCCTGTCTTCGCGCCCGTCGCAAGATTCACGGCGGAGCGGGAAAATGAACCGCTGACCGGGAATGACTGGAACATGCTGCCAACGATGTTGGCGAGGCCCTGCCCGATCAGTTCCTGATCGGCATTGATGCGTTGTTTGGTGCGTGTGGCCATTGATTTGGCAATGGAAATGGCCTCCATGAAACCGACCAGCGCGATGATCAACGCCGTAGGCAGCAGCTTCAGCACGGTGTCCCATTTGATCTGCGGCAGTTCAGGATTGGGAATGCCGGCGGGAATGGTGCCGACGACTTCGCCGCCGCCGGACAACAGTACCTGGCCGTTTTCGATTCTGGAAATGACCCAGCGGCGGTTGTCTGTGGACGTGCCTGACGGGACGGTGCCAATGAGCTGGAATTCTGGCGTTGCCGTTTCCGTCACTCCCGTAAAACGCAGGCGGCGCACTTCGGCAAACCGGACGCGGCGTTCAGCCTCGATGGCGCGCAGTTCCAGCCGCAGAAACTCCAGATCGGCGTTGAGCATGATCAGGCGCGGGTGATCAGTACCTTCGCTGGCAGTCAGTGCACCGATCTCCCCGGACTTTGTTGCGGCTTCCGCACGCAGTTCGACACTGCGTGACGCCAGTGCAGTCAGCGAGTCGAGGATATTGCGGACTTGCGGGTCGCGAAACACCGTGGCATCGGCTGTCGCATTGCGTTCGAAATCGATGGCCCAGCTCAATGATGTCGTGAAGGCGACTGCCATCAGCACGCCGGGCCAGGCTGGACGGTAACGCCGCAGCAGCAGCATGATCACCATCGCCAGCAGTCCCATGGCCAGCGTCGGCCAGTGTGTGTCGCCGATTCTCAGGACCACGTCCCAGACATCCGCAAGAAAGCGGTCGGAGCGCGCACTGTGAACGCCGAGCAACTTGTTGAATTGAGACAGCGCAATGATGATGGCTGCGGCGTTTGTAAATCCGACAATGACCGGGTGCGACAGGAAGTTGACTATGGCACCAAGCCTGAACAAGCCCATGGCCAGTTCCATCAGGCCGACCATCAGCGCCAACAGGATGGCCAGGGCAATGAACTGTTCAGTTCCCGGGGCGGCAAACTGGGTGAGCGCAGAGCCCGTCAGCAGAGACACCATGGCCACCGGCCCGGTGGCGAGTTGGTGTGACGAACCCCATAGTGAACCGATCATCACCGGCAGGAATGCTGCATACAGACCGTAGTAAGCGGGCAGGCCGGCTAACTGGGCATAAGCCATCGATTGCGGAATCAGCACCATTGCCACGGTGGCGCCGGCAATCACATCCGCGCGAACGTTCTGCTTTTGCAACGGCAGCCAGCGCAGGAAAGGGAGCAGACGTTCTCGAAGACTCATCAGGGATCGTTGCGCATTGTGCCGTCAGGAAGGCGCTCACGGCATTCGCGGAAAATGCGGATTTTACAGTCGCGGCAGACGGCGGCATCAAGTTTGGGATAAATCGCCGCCAGCGCCCGGGATTTCACCGGAAACAGGTGATCACTGCCGATTTCGTCAATATAGCCGCCCCGGGTGAGCAGCCGGATGACTTCGTCCTTCAGCCGGTAGAAGTAGAGCCCTCCGCCGAGACGGCGGCGGCGCTTGGCTTCATACGCGAACAGTTCTGCGCCGGCGACGTCGACAAAATTGATGCCGCTGGAGACGATCAGTACGTTTTTCTGCGGCGTTTTTTCGCCGATCTCATGCAGGGTCTGCTGGATGTGATCGATGGCGCCGAAGAAGACCGAACCGTTGATGCGCAGGCACTTCAATTGCGGGCAATCGGGCAGTCCGGTGTCGGCGGAGTAGTGATAGCTGTCGGGTGCGGGATCGGGTTTGACGTCGAGAATGACCGGGTGGGAGGTGCGTTTCAGATAGAGCAGCAGCGAGAGCAGGATGCCGGCATAGATTGCAAACTCCAGCTGCACGAACAGCGTGGCCAGCAGGGTGACTACGAGGACGACGCTTTCCGGCAGGCTGGTGCGTAAAATGCCGCGCATCTGTTTGAGGTCGATCAGACCCCAGGCCACCATGAACAGGATGCCCGCCATCGTCGGAACCGGAAGGAACTGCACCAGCGGCGCGACCAGAAGCACGATCAGCAGCAGGAATATCGCGGACAGCACCGCAGCCATGGGCGTGCGTGCGCCGGCTTCATAGTTGACGCCGCTGCGGTTGAAAGAGCCGCTGGATGCGTAGGCGGAGAAGAAGCTGCCGATCAGGTTGGACAGTCCCTGGCCGATGAATTCCTGGTTGCCGTCGATTCGTTGTTCGGAACGCACTGCGATGGCGCGTGCGATCGATACCGCCTCTGTCAGGCCGAGCATTGTGATGGCGACGGCGATCGAGGCGGTCTTGCGCAGCGATTCCAGGCTCAGGTCAGGCATCGAGAATTGCGGAAAGATGCCTGACAGTGCCTTTACAGTTTCGATCTGTCCGCGGATTTCCAGTTGCGGAATCATGCCAAGCAGGGCTGCATAGAGGCTGCCCGCGATCATGGCGACGATCATGTAGGGCAGTTTGCGAAAGCGCTGTTTGACAAAAATGCCCACCAGCAGCGTGATCATGCCGACCGAGGTGACATACCAGTTGATGTCATCAAGTCCGAGCAGCGTCTGATGCAGGGTTTCGGCAAACGAGATGCCTCTTGGCATCGGAATGCCGAAGAAGTGCTGAATCTGGGTGCCGATGATCAGCATGCCTGCGCCTGCAGTAAAGCCCAGTACCACGGTATGGGAGATGAAGTTCACCAGCGCTCCCATGCGCGCCAATCCCATGGCCAGCTGGAATACCCCGGTCAGAAAAGTGACCATCAGCACAAGACGGATGTATTCGTCCGTGCCGGGAACAGCCAGACCGCTCATCGTTGAGTAAATGACAATGGAAATTGCCGTGGTCGGTCCGGAAACCAGATGCCAGCTTGATCCGAACAGTGCTGCGACGATTGCGGGAATCATTGCGGCGTACAGACCGTATTCCGGAGGCATGCCGGCGATGGTGGCGAATGCAACACCCTGTGGCAGAACGACCACTGCGCCCGTCAAGCCGGCCAAAGAATCGGCGCGCAAGGTTACCTGGTTGACCTTGGGCCACCATTGCAGGAAGGGGAATATCCGGCGCGCGAATGCTCTGATTTCGAACGCGGAGAGGGCTGAAGACTTCAATGGGGTTCCCGATGCGACTATGTGGATTATCGACTATCGAAGCCTGCAGGGCCAATCAGCGAATTTTGATGGTCAATCAGAGAATCTTTTGGGCTATAATCTGCGCCCTGAAACGTCCAGAAAACGCCCCAAAAAAAGGAAGAGCGCCCTCATGAATCGGTTATCCGCAATCGCCTTGAGCCTCGGTCTGGCCGCGCTGGTGCCTGCCATGGCGCAGGCTGCAGAAGGCACCCCTGTTCCCGGTAAAGACAAGGTTTCAATGTGCATCGGCTGCCACGGCATTCCCGGTTACAAGACGGCCTTTCCCGTGACCTACAACGTGCCAAAGCTGGGGGGGCAGCATGCCGCCTATATCGTCAAGGCGCTGCAGGGTTACAAGAGTGGTGATCGCACGCACCCGTCGATGCGGGCCATTGCGGCAGGACTCAGCGAACAGGATATGGCCGATGTAGCGGCTTACTACTCAGCGTCTGCAGTGCAGGCTGCGGCGAAATAAGGGACGATGATGATCAAGAAAATTATCCTGGTTGCCGGTTGCGCAGCATTCTTCACCAGCGGTTTGTCCCAGGCCGCCAATCCGGCGGCAGGCAAGGAGAAATCAAAGACCTGTGCCGCCTGCCACGGGCCTGACGGCAACAGCGCCGCGCCGGATTTTCCGCGCATCGCCGGCCAGCACTATGACTATCTGGTCAAGGCGCTGTCCGACTACAAAACCGGCGAGCGCAAAAACGCAATCATGGCGCCTCAGGCCGCCAATCTGACCAAACGCGATATTGAAGATCTGGCCGCCTATTTTTCGCGGCAACAGGGGCTGGTCGTCAAATACTGAGTATTGGCCGCCTGCCGAAAAACCGCGCCTTGATGGCGCGGTTTTTTTATGCCGTTACCGTGGTCTTGTCGCGGAACTCGCAAAGATCGCGAATCAGGCAATCGCCGCAATGGGGGTTTCGCGCGATACAGACATAACGACCATGCAGGATCAGCCAGTGGTGGGCATGCAGTTTGAATTCGTCCGGCGTGAATTTCAGGAGTTTCTGTTCCACCGCCAGCGGGTCCTTGCCCGGTGCAAGACCGGTACGGTTGGCGATTCTGAAAATATGTGTATCGACGGCAATCGTTGGTTCGCCAAATGCGATGTTCAGAACCACATTCGCGGTTTTGCGACCGACGCCAGGCAGTGCTTCAAGGGCTTCGCGGTCACGGGGTACTTCGCTGTCATGCTGCTCGATCAGGATCTTGCAGGTGGCGATGATGTTTTTCGCCTTGGTGCGATATAGACCTATGCTTTTGATGAACTGCTCAAGCCCTGGGACACCGAGTTTGAGCAGGGTCTGTGGTGTATTGGCTTTTTTGTACAGCAGCCGGGTGGCCCGATTGACGCTTTTATCTGTCGCCTGAGCGGAAAGAATCACCGCAACCAGCAACTCAAAAGGCGATGCGTATTCCAGTTCGCCGCGCGGATCGGGATTGGCGGCGCGGAAACGTTCGTAAATGGCGCGGCGGCGTGCGGGATTCATGTGTTTCAGGTCGTATGGCGGTTGAGTGCCGGGTGATTATAATGGCCACCTTGTCACAGGGAGTCATTGATGTTGTCTTCGGCCGCACGCTGCCGCATGTTTTTTGCCTTTTGTGGCCTGTCAATCTTCCTGACGGCTGCGCATGCCGAGCCGGTCACGCTTGAACGTGACAGTGCGCTGCGATCCGAACCCCGAAGCGATGCGGCGAGCATAACCAGCCTGCCCAGCGGCACCACGGGGGAGGCCATAGCGCGGCAGGGGGGCTGGGTGCAGATCCGTTCGGGCTCTGTCACAGGTTGGCTATATTCTTTCAATGTGCGTTTTGGAGCTGCGCCCGGCTCCGGGGATGGTGCCGGATCCGTGCTCGGCCGGGTCTTCGGGCCGCGGCAACGGGTCAACGTGACCAGCACCATCGGCATTCGTGGTCTCGACGAGGAAGATCTGAAGCAGGCGCGTTTTGACAGCAGCCAGGTACAGCAACTCGACAGTTTTGCGGCGTCCCGTGACCAGGCCGAATCCCATGCCGGCGAGCTTGGCCTAAGCGCGGCTCGGGTGGACTACCTGGGCGGGTCGTCGGCTGGTGTCGGTGGCGATTCGGCGGGTGTCCGGGAATGAATCCAGTTAACGCCAGGACAACACGCATATTGCTTGTGCTTGTTTTGTGTTGCGGCAATGGCATCGCCCTGGCGCAGAGCATCGATCTCAACCGTCTGTTCAGTATCGGCCGTGATGCCCTGACTGCAGTTGCCGGCGTCAGCGAGCAGGATGAACAAACCATGGGTCGCGAGATTGCCGGCCGGATGCTCGGTGCGGCGCCGCTAGTCAATGACGCCGCGCTGCAGGCTTACGTGAATCGTGTCGGGCGCTGGATTGCGATGCAGAGCGAACGACCGGATCTGCCCTGGCGTTTTGCAGTCATTGATACTGCGTCGATCAATGCCTTTGCCGCTCCCGGCGGATACGTGATGCTGACCCGCGGACTTTACGACATCCTCGACAGCGAGGCGCAACTTGCCGGTGTGCTGGCTCATGAGATCAGTCATGTCGTCCGCCGCCATCATGTGACGGTGATGCAGAAGAGTGCCGCCCTGTCGGCGGGTTCGCAACTGGCGCAACGCGACAACCGGTCGGCCATCATCAACAACATGATCGGCACCGGCGCCGAAGTTTTTGCGCGGGGTCTCGACAAGAGCGCCGAGTATGAAGCGGATGCAATGGGCGTTATATTGGCGGCACGCGCCGGCTATAACCCCTTCGGTCTGGTCGATGTACTGCACAAACTGTCAGCACGCGGCGCTGGTGATCAATCGATGGCGCTGCTGTTCAAGACGCACCCCTTACCCGGTGACCGGCTGGCACAACTGGCTGAATTGCTGACGCCCAATCTGGCGCGGTTGCCGGTCGGCCTCGAGCCGGGAATCCGTCGTGTCGCTGCAAATGCGGGTCCTCAACGTGCGGCGCAGCCCCTGCCGGCAGAGGGCGCCCGCGGCCTGGCTGCTCAGCCTGTAGCGCCACCGCCGTCCTCACCGCAACCAAAGAGTGCTCCCGCAATCGACCCGGTTCAGTTGCTCCGCGGTATCCTCGGCCGCTGAGGCGGTAATCGCGGCCTGAATTCAGGTTTTACGGTTCGCCAGACGTTCCTGCGCACGAGCCAGCGCTTTCGCAATTGCCGCTTTTTTTCGCGCCGCAGCAGATCGAGCAGCCCGGTCACGGCGCTGCTGCTCAAATTTTGCGTAACGCAGTTGGTGGGCTTGATGGCGCTCCCTGTAGCGCAATGCATTGAGGCGTTGCAGCTTGCGGTCGCGCGCTGCACCGGTCGGCACAAGTGCGATGCAATCCACCGGACAGGGTGGCAGGCATAAAGCGCAGCCGGTACATTCCGCGGCAATCACGGTGTGCATCATTTTGCGTGTACCAACAATGGCGTCGACCGGGCATGCATCAATACACAGGGTGCAGCCGATGCAGGCCGCTTCGTCGATCAGCGCAACGGCAGGAGGTGTTGCTGCCCCGTGGCCGGAGTTCAGCGGGATGACCGGTTGACCGAGCAGCAGCGCGAGTTCTGCAATCAATTCATCGCCGCCTGGTGGGCACTGGTTGATTGGCGCATCGCCGGCAGCGATTGCGTCGGCATAGGGGCGGCAACCCGGATAGCCGCACTGGCCGCATTGCGTTTGCGGTAGTACGGCATCAATTGATTCGCTGGTTGCTGCGACGCGGTTCACGCCAAGACTTGTGCCGGTGTTGCGTACGGCAGATCAAGGTCGCGGGCGAGTTCCGCATGAGTGATCTGGCCATTGCAGGTTTGCAGGCCCGCGGCGAGATGCCGGTCGGCCAGCACGGCGCCGCGCAGTCCGAGATTGGCGATCTGCAATGCGTGTGGCAGGGTCGCCTGGGTCAGCGCGAGGGTTGCAGTACGTGCGACTGCAGACGGCATATTGGGCACACAGTAATGTACGACGCCTTCTTCGACGAACAAAGGCTCGGTATGCGATGTGGGGCGCGAGGTTTCGAAAATGCCGCCCTGGTCGATGGCGACATCAACAATGACTGATCCGGGACGCATGGTCTTCAGGTCGGGGCGTGTAATCAGCCGGGGCGCACGGGCGCCGGGTAACAGGACTGCGCCGATGACAAGGTCTTGTGCGGGCAATAATGAGCGCAGGGTTTGTGGCGCCGCAATCACACCCTTGAGCCGGCCGTCGAATGCAGTTTCAAGCTGTGCGAGACGATCAGCGCTGCAGTCAATCACGGTCACATCGGCGCCCATGCCCAGCGCGATGCGTGCGGCGCTTTCGCCAACCGTGCCGCCACCGATGATCAGCACATTTGCAGGTAGTACGCCGGGTACGCCGCCGAGCAGCACGCCGCTGCCGCCATTGGTCATCTGCAGGGCCCAGGCGCCCACCTGCGGCGCCAGTCGTCCCGCAATCTGCGACATCGGTGTCAGCAGCGGCAGATGGCCGGCGGCGTCGGTAATGGTTTCATACGCCACGCAGGCAACATTGGCTGCAAGCATGGCTTCGAGCAGGGGGCGATCCGGTGCGAAGTGGTGATAACCGTAGAGAATCTGGCCGCGGCGCAGCAGTGCAAATTCACTGCGCTGGATTTCCTTCACTTTGATGATCAGCTCAGCGGCATAGACGTCTGCTGCGGATGTGACGATTGTTGCGCCGGCACTGCGGTATGCCTCATCGGGAAAACCAACTCGTGAGCCGGCATTTTGTTCTACGCGAACCGTGTGTCCGGTCGCAACCAGTGCTTCAACGCCTTCAGGGGTGGCGCCGACGCGATATTCGTGATTCTTGATTTCTTTGGGGATGCCGATCAGCATGATCAGATCTTTGTGATGGCGTTGACGCAATCGCCGACCAGCGCCGGACCGGCGTACACGAGACCGGAGTACAGCTGTACCAGGCTCGCACCGGCCTTGATGCGGTCTGCGGCATCCGAACCGTTCATGATGCCGCCGACACCGATGATCGGTACTGCGCCTGCGAGTTTTTCGGCGAGTTGAACGGTAACCGCCTGTGCCTGCGCAGTCAGCGGTGCGCCGCTGAGACCGCCGGCTTCCGCGCCATGCGGCAATCGGGCGACGGCATCCCGCGCGAGCGTGGTATTGGTGGCGATTACGGCATCGATGCCGTGGGTGACCAGCAGGTCGGCAATTGCGGCGATCTGGTTTTTATCCAGGTCCGGTGCGATTTTCAGTGCCAGTGGTACCCGTCGGCCATGCTGGTCGGCGAGCCGTTCACGCTCCGCCTTCAGCGCACCCAGCAACTGCCCGAGTTCATCCGACTGTTGCAGCTGGCGCAGGTTTTTGGTGTTGGGCGAGGAAATGTTTACCGTGACGTAGCTGGCGCTGGAGTACACCTTGCGCAGACAGATCAGGTAATCGTCAGCAGCGCGTTCGATCGGCGTGTCAAAGTTCTTGCCGATGTTGATACCGAGCACGCCGCGGTAACGCGCGCGCTGCACATTGGCAAGCAGGTCATCGACGCCATGATTGTTGAAGCCCATGCGGTTGATCACCGCTTGTGCCTGTGGCAGCCGGAACATGCGTGGCCGCGGATTGCCAGGTTGCGGACGAGGGGTGATGGTGCCGATTTCAATAAATCCAAAACCAAGGGCGGCGAGCGCATCGATGTAGTCGCCGTTTTTGTCGAGCCCGGCGGCAAGTCCGACAGGATTGGGAAAATCGATGCCCATCACTTTGCGCGGCGCTGGCGCCACGCTGGCAAGGCAGGGACGCAGCGCGCCGGTGCGCGCAGCCAGCTGCAATGATTCCAGCGTCAGGTGGTGGGCTGTTTCGGCATCAAGGGAGAACAGCAGGGGGCGGAGCAGGGTATACATGCCACTATTGTACCGGCCTGGCTTTGTATCGGAGAGCCCCTTAAAAACACTTTAAAAACAACAATATAAATGCTTCCTGTCGCTGCAGTTGCTGTTTCTGGTGCTGGCGCTGACAGGCAAACGGGGCTTTGCCGCAAGATCAGTGACGTGATGAGCGCAACAGATTCCTTGCCGCGTCAGTCTGCTTGCCTGTGGCGAGGGTGATCAGGCGTGGCAGCACCGCATTCAAGCGTACGGCCAGTTTTTCCGGCCAACCGATGTAAATTTCATTGCGGTCATTGACGATTGCTTCAATGATGGCGCTGGCCACCGTAGAGGGCTCATCAACGGCAGCGCCATTCGCGGCTGACAGTTTGTAGAGGGTATCGGAATTGATGGCGGTTCGTGTGGTGCGTGGCGCTGCGTAGGTGACGCCGATGCCCGTGCCGGCGAGTTCCCGGCGTAATGCTTCGGAGAAGCCGCGCAATGCAAACTTGCTCGCTGAATAGGCGGCAAAGTGCGGTAAACCGATGGAGCCCAGGATCGAACCGATATTGACGATGTGGCCGCCGCCCGCATCCAGCATGCCTGGCAGCACGGCACGTGTGAGCAGCAGGGGCGCGGTAATGTTGGTGTTGATGAGATTGCCGATGTCCTCAGGAGTCTCCAGCGCATATTCGCCGAAACTCGAAACACCGGCGTTGTTGATCAGCAGATCTATGCCGCCCAGCAGTGTCCGGGTGCGCTCTGCCAGCCGGGCATGATTTCCGGGAATGCCGAGATCGTGTGTGATGGCCACTGCAGATCCGCCCGCACTATTGATTTCATCGGCAATCGCGGCAAGATTTCCGCTGTTGCGCCCGACCAGAACCAGACGCGCACCGCGTGCGCCCAGTTCCTTCGCCAGGCAGCGGCCTATGCCACTGCCCGCGCCGGTCAGGAGGGTACGGCAGCCTTGCAGTTTCATGCGCATTTCCTCGCCGGTTGCGCGTTCCGGTTGCGAAGGATATCCAGTCCCCGGAATACGTTTCCATACAGCTGATAGAAGACATTTGCGCCGTGCACCAGTGCTTCCCAGTCGCCGGCATCGGTTATGCGGTTGACCAGTGTGGCGTAAAAGCGGGTGTGCTCCTGATCAAGCGCGCCGTGAGAGGTCAGGTAGCTGAACGCCTGGGGCGGCAGACTGAGTGAGTTGCGCAATGCATCAGCTGCGTTGCTTGCCACGGCGGTGCTGGTGCCTTCCAGCACGAGGACCATTCCCAGAAATCCGACAGGGTTGCCTCGCGATATCGTGTCATAGGCATAAGAAACCAGAATTTCTGCAGGCAGCCCCGGTCGTCCATTGCGGACTGCTTCCGCATCGGCGCCGCAGGCACGGATGTCGTTGAGTATCCACTCCTGATGTCCGGTTTCCTCGCTGATGTATTCCCCCATCGCTTCACGCAGCCATTCAAGCCGCTCCGGGAGCCGGGCACCGCAGGCCATCAGAAGCGGCACCGTGTGTTTGACGTGATGGTAGGCCTCGGTAAGGAAGGCTACGTAATCTTGCCGTTGAAGTTTGCCTCTTGCGCCGTCCTGGATGAAAGGAATGGCCAGGAGTTCACTGCGTTCGGTGGCGGTCAGCGCCAGCAATTTGTCATGCGGTTGCAAGGTGGTGCTCCATGTAAAGTTTATCGAGTCGGGCGGCGTAACGCGCGGCAATGGCGCCGCGGCGCATTCGGCCGTTGGCGGTCAGTTCGCCGTTCTGCAAGGAGAATGGTTCATCCGAGGGCAGCCATTGATGAACTTGGGCATACCCGGGGAGAGCGCGGTTTGCGGCGGCAATCGCTTCAATGACGGCTTGTGATGTGGCACCCGGAACCGTTGTGATCACGGCGGTATTCCAGGGACGGGCTTCGCCATGAACCCAGACCTGTCTGATGGCAGGCTGGATCATCAGTTCACCCTCGACCCATTCCGGTGAAACATTTCGTCCGAAGGAGGTGACGAACATGTCTTTTTTCCGGCCAGTGACATACAGAAAACCATCTGCGTCCATGTGACCGATGTCACCGGTGGTCCATAAGCCTTCCCTGGTTGCGGTTTCTCCGGCATAACCGAGAAAAGCGCTACGACCGACCAGTATTTCCCCGTCCTCCGCAAACTGGACATCACCATGTTCCAGAGGGCGGCCGACACTGCCCGGACGATTGGCCTGCGCTGTGTTCAGCGTGACGACCGATGCGCATTCGGAAAGTCCGTAGCCTTCGAAAACCGGAATGCCTGCGCGCGTAGCACGGTTCAGCAGTGCCGATGGTGTTCGTGCGCCGCCAACGGCCAGAAAACGCAAAGTTTCAGAGGGGGAAATCCCGTTCTCGACCGCGGCGACCAGCGCGTGCAGCATTTGCGGAATCAATATGGCCGTTGTGGCGCGCGTGCGTTTGAGCATTCCAGCCAGTTCTTCACCATAGTTGGCGGCAGTGTTCGAGGCATCGGTATCCTGGCGTCCGGCCGAGGGAATGACGCAGGCGCCGGAGTAAAGGGGGGCATAAATGCCGCCGATGTTTTCGAGAAGGGTCGCGAGTGGCAGCAGGCACAGGTGGCGATCGGCGGGCGTCATGCGGGTTGCCGCAGCCAGTGCGCGGGCCACGCTTTCCATCACCTGTGCCGACAGGCACACGCCTTTGGGGGTGCCTGTGGTACCGGAGGTGTAGGTTACCTTGGCAGTGCCTGGCGGCAGGCTCGCCGGAGGCAGGTTTAATCTGAACCGTGCAACTGTGGTTCCACCGATATTGATGTCATTGGTTCGCGTTGCACTGATTGATTGCTGCCGCAGCAGGGTTTCATAATTTTCCGGGTTGTCGGTCAGCAGCCACCCGGCTCCGGCATTGCGCAAGGCGTGGCCTTGTTGTGCCGGGCTGAAGAACGGCGGCAGCGGCAGGCATGTTTTTCCGGATGAGAGCAATGCGAGATCGCCGATCACCCAGGGCAAGCCGTTTTCAAGGCCAAGCGCCACGACCGCGTGATCGGCGTCATCCAGTTGTGCCGAGGCTGACAGCACTGCGGCATGCAGTGCTGCGTAATTCATGGCCTGCCGGCCCTTTTCTATCGCGGATTGCGAGGGACTCGTTAGGGCATGTCGGGCGATGGCGGAGAGCACCGATTGCATCAGGCGTTGCCCAGCGCCCTGAAGGCTGTATCGACATTGACCGCAGAGACCTGCGGGCGCTGATCATAGTAAGTGCCCCAGGTCGCACGCACTTCGGCTGAAATTTTTTCAGGATCTGCTGGTGCAAGGATCAGCAGCGGAATGCCCAGGCGCCGGAAGTTGTTCAGCAGCGCGGGTACGGCGCTGAACAGCGCCCATTGCATCCCGGCATTGCGCATGTGCATGGTGAGCCAGAAAACCAGATGACGCGCATATCCGGGGCGGGCGATTGAAAGATTGCCGACTTCCATCATGCTGCGGCGATTGGTTGCCGTGCCGGCCTTTTCGCCCAGCATTTCTTCGGCCGGACGCTCGAGGTATTGCTCCAGGAACATCGGTCCGGTTGCGGCCTGGCGCAATCCGCAGGCTGCCGCAAGGGCGGTATTGTCGTACAGCCCCATCAGGTCGGGCATGAATTCGGTAATTCTTGCGGCGTAGGCCTTCCTGAACTGTGACGCGACAAAATGTTCAACGCTGCGGCGACCTTCTCCCGTCACCAGCCCGAAGTGCCAGCGGTCACGGTCTGCAGCGTGTGCCATGCGCGGTTCATGCGCGTTTTCGACCGGACCTGTGGCGCGGCCGGCAAAGGCGGGCATGCGGGCGCCAGACGCCTTGCCGTGGATGGCAAGGGGCGGTGGGGCGGTTGTCCGGTCTTTTTGCCCATTGGCATGCGGACAGGTGATGAATGGTTGTTGCATGCCCGCATGCTAGGCGCCGGGCTGTCAGGGAGTTGTGTACGCGGCGTGAAAAATTCGTGAAGAAACGCCTTTTCAGCGCAACTCAAGCCAGTTTGAGGCGGAAGGTTGATCCCAGAGAAGGCGTACTTTCGGCTTCGATCAGCCAGCCGTGAAGATCGCAGATGCGTTTGACGATGGAAAGGCCCAGTCCGAAACCATCGCCATGGCTTCCCCCGCGCTTGAACCGCCCGAAAATATGCGGCAATTGATCGGCGGCGATGCCGATGCCGGAATCAGTTACGACCAGGTTGTTGCCTTCAAGACGGACGTGAATATGGCCGCTTTCGGTGTACATCACTGCATTGCGCAGCAGGTTGGTAATGACAATGTCGAAGGCCTGGCGATTAAGGCTGAATGTCGCATGGACTGGGACATCGTTCCGGAATGTGAGCTGTTTTGCGGCGATTTCCGTTTTCAGCGGGTGGATCGCGTCGTTTACGCATTCAGCGATGGCGACCGTATCCGTTGTTTCCGGGGATTTTGCCCTTGCGAGAAGCAGCAGCATGTCGATCTGCTCGGTCATGCGCAGTGCGGCTTTGGCGATGCCGTCAATGCGTGCCCTGGCCTTGTCCGGCAACCCCCGATCCATTTCCAGCAATTCACAACTGGTACGGATGGCAGTCAACGGCGTCCGCAGTTCATGGCTGGCGTTTCCCGTGAACTCCTGCTCCTGCTCGATCAGTGAGCGGATGCGTGCCTGATATTGTTCAAGGGCGCCCGCAAGAGTGGCTATTTCCGGCGCCTGTCCGGGTTCGACAAGCGGCGCACGGGGCGTATCCGGGTTCATCACCGCAACGCGGGCAGAGAGTTCGGAAATCTGCCGGGTAATCAGGCCGGCGACCCAATAACCAACCGCTGCGGCGACGACAATCACCGTTGCCAGCGCAAACCAGAGCAGGCGCCTGAACTGCAGTTCACGGGTTTCGTGGGGGCCGGCATCATAGGCAACGATGAAGCGGGTGCCATCGACCTCCCGCACGGCCACGTGCAGTTCCTCGGCGTCCGTTCCGATTTCGTGGTGGCCGACAGGCAGCCGGCGCAGTGTTTCGGGAACACGTGCGAGGTCAGTGTTGTTCCGTACCACGTAATATTGCAGGTTCGGACCGGGATCACGGATGACGGCATTCGGATTTTCAAGGTAATGCCGGATCAGGAAAACGATTTCTTCGCTGACGATCTGGTTGACCAGCCGGTGTTCCAGTTCTTCGGATGCGGTGTGCAGCGTCAGGCCCAGTGCGACAACAATGGAAATGCAGGTCATGGCGACCGCCGTGGCGACGCGCACCCGCAGGGAAAGTGCTTTCATGAGTCTGTCGTCGTGCGCAGGCGGTAGCCGATGCCATGCAGCGTTTCGACGGGATCGTAGCCGCCGGCAGCGGTCAACGCCCGACGCAGCGTATGCAGATGACTGCGCAGGGTGTCGCTGGTTTCCTGGGATTCACCCCAGACCAGACGCTCGATTTCATCACGGCTGATGACCCGGCCCGGTTCCTGAATCAGCAATTCGAGTATGCGCAGGCATTTTGGCGGCAGCTTCACTTCATTGGCGCCAAATCGTACCGCCATGGTTCTGGGATTGAGGCTGAGTGTTCCCGCTTCGAGCAGGCGCGGAGCGGTTCGTCCGATGCTCCGGCGGTTCATCGAGATCAGCCGCGCCTCCACTTCCTTCAGTGAAAAAGGCTTGACCAGATAGTCGTCCGCTCCCCGTGAAAACCCCTCCAGTTTGTCATCAAGGGTATCGCGTGCGCTCAGCATCAGGATGGGCGTGTCAAGCTGCGCTTCTTCACGCAGCTTGCGTGCCAGCGTCAGCCCGTCCATACCGGGCAGCCCCAGATCCAGAACGATGACATCAAATGTCTGGGATATCGCAAGATGCAGTCCGGTTACACCGTCGGCAGCCGCATCGACAGCGTGGCCGTGCGCCTCCAGGAAATCGTAGAGATTGGCCGCGATGACCGCGTCATCTTCAATGATGAGAATGCGCAAGGAAGGGCCGCGTTGTCATTCTTCGAGCGGACGCCAGCGTCCCTCGAACAGACCTTCCATCGGCTGGAAGCGGATTTTGTAGGCCATCTTGCGGCTCTGTGCAATCCAGTAGCCGAGATACAGATAGGGGAGTTCGAGTTTCCGGCAGAGTTCGATCTGCCAAAGGATATTGTAGGTTCCGTAGCTGGCCCCGGTCACATCGGGGTCAAAGAAGGTATATACCGACGACAGCCCGTCCTGCAGGCGATCAACGATGCTGACCATGCGCAGTTCGCCGTTTTCACGGAACTCGACAAGTTGCGAATCGACATTGCTTTGCAGGAGGAAGTGACGGTACTGCTCCCTGCTGTCCTGATCCATTCCGCCGCCGGCATGCCTGCGCGACTGGTAGCGCAAATAAAGCGCGTAGTGTTCGGGATGGTATTTCAGGTCAAGTTCCCGCGATGCGAGATTGCCGTGCCGTGCCGCTGCGCGGCGCTGGGTGCGGCCGGGATGGAAGTCCTCGACGACAACGCGTACCGGTACGCAGGCCGTGCAATGGTCGCAATGCGGGCGGTAGGTGAATGCGCCGCTGCGCCGGAATCCCGCTCGGACGAGTTCGCTGTATACCGGTCCGTCAATCAGGTGGCTGGGTGTGGCGACCTGCGAACGTGCCATCCGCTCCGGCAGGTAGCTGCAGGGATACGGCGCGGTCGCATAGAACTGCAGGACCGACAGCGGGAAGTCCGAAAGAAAGGTCACCGGCAGATACTCACATGATCAATTGAACAGGTCGTCCTCAAATTGCCAGACAATTGCTGGTGACGGATAGTTTACCAATTCCGCCAGGCGCTGCGAAAACTCGGCGCGCGGAATCTCGCGGGCGCCGAAGCGGGCGAGATGCGCCGTATTCATCTGGCAGTCGATCATTCCGAATTGCCAGCGGGACAGTTGATGGACCAGGTGGGCAAAGGCGATTTTCGAGGCATCGTTGATCCGGGTAAACATGGATTCACCGAAAAATGCGCGGCCGATGGCCATTCCGTAAAGTCCGCCAGCCAGTTTTCCGTCGATCCAGGTTTCGACCGAATGCGCATGACCAAGACGGTGCAGGCGGCAATAGGCGTCAACCATGTCGTGCGTGATCCAGGTTCCGCCGCCGTCACTGCGCGGCATCGCGCAGCCATGCATCACTTCAGCGAACGCACTGTCGACGCGGATTTCGTAGTCGCGCCGGCGAAGTCGTTTGCCCAGTGATCGCGGCATGCGGAATTCATCAGTAAAGAGGGCCATGCGCGGATCGGGGCTCCACCACAGTACCGGTTGATTGCCGCTGAACCACGGGAAAATGCCGCGACGATAAGCGGCAAGCAGCCTTTCAGGCGAAAGTCCGCCGCCGGCTGCGAGCAGTCCGTTGGGTTCCCGCAATGCCTGCGCTACAGGCGGGAATTCTTCTCGTTCAGTCAGCCAGGGGATCACGCCTGTCATTTTAAAAGGACAACACTGTTACGTGCAGGGTATTTGATCTGCGTCAAATGGCGCTTGCCGGGTGGTGCATACCATTGCTTCGCGTAAATCAATGACAAGGAGAAGTACATGAAACGCTGGATTTGGGTGCCAGTGGCACTGGTGATCGCGTTGGCAAGCGGTGTTGCGAGTGCCGCGCAGGGTGACTGGCTGGGGCGTGCACGGATAATCAACATCAATCCGGATGCAAGCTCTTCAGCGCTGAATCTCGACGCCAGTACGGAAACTACCGTAGAGTTGGACTTCACATATTTTGTGACCAACAACCTCGGTATGGAGCTGATTCTGGCGACGAAAAAACACGATATTACCGCTGGCGGCGCAGCTGTCGGTGACGTGTCGCTGTTGCCCCCGACGCTGACGCTGCAATACCATTTTGCTCCGGACAGCCCTTCGTTCCGTCCGTATGTCGGAGCGGGTATCAACTTCACGAAGTTCTATGACATCAATCTTGGCGGCGGGACCCTGACGGTTGACAGCAGCAGCTGGGGCGGCGCATTGCAGATCGGCGCTGATTTCCCGATCAACAAGACTTTCTTTTTCAACGTGGACATCAAGAAGATCTGGATCGATACTGATGTCAAGGCTGTTGCCACAGGCGCTACCGCAGCAAACTTCAAGATCAATCCAGTGGTTATCGGGCTTGGTGTGGGGATGAAGTTCTGATGATGTTTGTTCCAGGATGACGGCGGCAACGCCGGACTCTGCAGGCAGGCACCCCGCGGCGGAAAACGACGCGGGGTGTTTTCATTGTGGTCTGCCGCTGGATGCGGCAGTGTTTCCCGTCACCATTGACGGCACCGAACATGGCACCTGCTGCCGTGGATGCCAGGCTGTGGCGCAGACGATTGCCGATAACGGCCTCGGCGCCTACTACCGCAACCGCACGGCAGCGCCGCCGTCGGCACGCGACGCTGACCTGGTGCCGGCTGAACTGGCGGTGTACGACCTGCCCGAGGTGCAGCGCGGTTTTGTCAGCAGCGATGCGATCGACGGAGATATGCGCGAAGCGGCGCTGCTGATCGACGGTGTGACCTGTGCGGCCTGCGTCTGGCTGATCGAGCAGCGGCTGTCGCGTCTGACCGGCGTGCGCGAAGCGATGCTGAACTATTCCACCCGCCGTGCGCGCGTGCGCTGGGATGCGGGCAAAACCACCTTGAGCAAGATACTCGGCGCGGTTGCCGCCCTGGGTTATGAAGCCCACCCCTATGACCGCGCGCGCGCTGAAGAGCGGCTGCGCCGTGAACGCAGCGTGCTGCTGTGGCGTCTGTTCATCGCCGGCTTCGGCATGATGCAAGTGATGATGTACGCGTTCCCGGTCTACATCGCCGAAGGGGCGATGACTGCGGACATTGAGCAGTTGATGCGGATCGCGAGCCTGGTGCTGACGCTGCCTGTGGCGCTGTGGTCGGCGGTGCCGTTCTACGCCGGTGCCTGGCGTGACCTGAAGTCGGGGCGCGCCGGGATGGATGTGCCGGTGTCGCTGGGCATCATCATTGCTTTTGCGGCCAGCCTGTGGGCAACCTGGTCGGCGTCAGGCCAGGTGTATTTCGATTCGGTGTCCATGTTTGTATTCCTGCTGCTCGGCGCGCGTTTCCTGGAGACCGAGGCGCGCACCCGGGCCATGCAGACCCAGGAGCAGCTGGCGCGGATGGCGCCGGCCACGGCAGAGCGCGTGACTGGTGACGGGGCTGCAACAGAGCGGGTCGCGGCGGCATCGCTGCAAACCGGTGATCTGGTCCGCGTGCGCCCCGGCGATGCGATACCGGCTGACGGCGTGGTGGTCGAAGGGGTGTCTGCAGCCGATGAGGCATTGCTGACCGGCGAGTCGCGTCCCGTGGCAAAACGGCCGGGTGATCCGCTGACAGGAGGCGCCGTCAATCTTGAAGGCGTGCTGACCATGCGTGTGACCCGGGTCGGCGAGGATACGGTGCTTGCCGGCATTGTGCGGCTGATGGATCGTGCGCAATCCGAAAAGCCGCAGATTGCGCAGGCTGCGGATCGGGTGGCGCACTGGTTCGTGGCCGTGCTGCTGGTGCTGACGCTCGCCGCGTTTGCCGCCTGGTGGTTTATCGATCCGTCACGTGCATTGTGGATTGCGGTGGCGATGCTGGTGGTGACTTGTCCCTGCGCGCTGTCGCTGGCAACGCCGGCGGCGCTGACTGCGGCGACCGGAGCGGCATACCGCGCCGGCGTGTTGATTACACGGGGTTCTGCGCTGGAAACGCTGGCCCGGGCGACGCATTTCGTGTTCGACAAGACCGGCACGCTGACGACTGGCCGCATGTCGCTGACCGGTGTCACGCTGCTGTCGGACGAATCGCGTGAGCAGTGCCTGGCTTATGCCGCGGCGCTGGAGGCGTGGTCGGAGCACCCCGTGGGGCGAGCACTCGTGCAGGCCGCACATGGTGCGCATGCGGTCGCGACAGGCGTGCAGACTTGCGCAGGTGATGGTGTCGAAGGCAGCGTCGGCGGGCGCTTGCTGCGTATTGGCCGCCCGCAATTCGTTGCGGCGCTGCATCGGCAGGCAGGCCCGCCTGAAATCGATTTTGCACCGGATGCAGTTACCGTAGTCGCTCTTGGCGACGCGAAGGGCTGGATTGCGCTGTTCATGCTGGATGACGTGGTGCGGCATGACGCGCAGGCGATGATTCGTTCGCTTGCCGAAGACGGCGTAAGCGTTTCCCTGCTCTCCGGCGACCGGCCGCAACGCGCCCGCCATACCGCGGCCGAACTCGGCATTGCCGAATGCCGCGGCGGCGCCACGCCGGCTGACAAACTGGCCTATGTCCGGGAATTGCAGGCACAGGGCGCGATCGTCGCGATGGTGGGTGACGGCGTCAACGATGCCCCTGTGCTTGCGCAGGCGCAGGTTTCAATTGCACCGGGCGGCGGTACGCCGCTGGCGCAGGTCAGCGCCGACATCATCCTGATGGGCGAGCGGCTGGGGGCAATATCGGAAACCGTGCGTGCGTCACGACACGCGTTGCGGGTCATTCGCCAGAATCTGGCATGGGCAGTGGCTTATAACGCAGTGGCGCTGCCGCTGGCGATCGCAGGTCTGGTGACGCCTCTGGTGGCCGCCATCGGCATGTCTTCCAGTTCACTGATTGTGGTGCTTAACGCGTTGCGTCTTGTTCGGAGCGGAAAAAAGGGCGGCAGCTGATTTCTGCTTGTCAGACTTGAAAGAAATCGCGGCAAGATTATTGGTTTCAGCGCAGCCCAGCGATTAATATAGCCGGCTCATGGATATCCTTTATCTGCTGATTCCCCTGTCGCTGGTGCTGGTTTTTGTGATCGGCGCCATATTCTGGTGGGCGCTTCGCAGCGGCCAATTCGAGGATATGGAGGGGCCTGCTCACCGCATCCTGATGGATGACGACGACAAGCCGGGCTGAAATGACTGCTCCCGCCGTTCCGTCTGTTCCTGCGAAGAGTGAATCCAGGTGTCGGTCGTGCTGCCACAAGCACGGCTGAGCGCCAAACTTTTCTGGATGGCCGTCACCTTTCTGGCGGTGGCGTTGACAGCTGTCGGATTCACGCTTTATGAATCGTGGAAGCTTGAGGGTGGCGCAGCGGTCATTAACGACATGGGAAGCGAACGCATGCGTTCGTACCGCATTGCCTATCTTGTTGCAGAAAACGCGCACCGCCCGGATTCCGACGCACGGGCGCAGGTGACCAGTGAAATGCGCCGTTTTGAGGAAGTGCTGGCCGGAATGAAATCGGGCGACCCGGCGCGGCCGCTGATACTGCCCCGTGATCCGGAAATCCTGGCCGATCTGGAAGTGGTGGAGCGGCACTGGGCGGAAACGGTCCGGCCGCTGGTTGAAAAGGCGCTGACAGCACATCCGGATCATCTGGCAGCACTGCGTGCGGAAATTGAATTATTTGTCGGTCACATTGACCAGGTTGTGCGTCTGGTCGAGGCGAATAACTCGCGCAACATAGCCTTGCTCCGCTATATGCAGTTCGGTCTGATTGCCCTTGCGCTGGTCGGCACCATAGCTCTGATCTATCTGATGTTTCTGTTTGTGGTGCGCCCGGTCCTGAGCCTTGCCGATGGCATGCAGCGCATGACGGCAGGGGATTTTGATGCGAGGCTGCCAGTTGAAACCCGCGACGAGTTCGGCGATCTGGCGGATGGTTTCAACCGCATGGCGAGCCGTCTTCAGGATATGTATCTGACTCTTGAAGAGCGTGTTGCTGACAAGACTCGTGACCTGGCCGCCCGCAACCGCGAACTGGCGGCATTGTACGAGATGGCGCGTTTGCTCAACGAGCCCTCGACAGCCGAGGAACTGTGTCGGGGCTTCCTGCGCCGCCTGATGGCGCTGCACGGGGCGGCAGGCGGTGCTGTGCGGTTGATTGATTCCAGGCAACGGCTGCATCTTTACGCGCACGAAGGACTGGCTGCGGGCTTTGCATCGGTCGAACGCTGCATTGAAATGGGGGATTGCCTGTGCGGGGAAGCGGCGCGGGACAACCGCGGTGCCGTGGATCTGCTCGACGAAATCGCGCCTGCTGTTGCCGTGGACTGCCGCAAGGCGGGTTATCGTACGGTGGCGATATTTCCAATTCGCCTGAAGCGCGAGCTGCTCGGCATTTTCAATTTGTATTTTCCCGCGCCGCATGCAATCAGCCAGCAGGACCGTCAACTGCTCGAAGCGCTGGGGCAGCATCTCGGTGTGGCCATTGAAAACCAGCGGCTGGCTTCGCGTGATCGCGAACTGGCGATATTCGAGGAACGCAGCCTGTTGGCGCGTGAACTGCATGACTCGATCGCGCAGTCGCTGGCATTTCTCAATATCCAGGTGCAGATGCTGGAAGACTCGCTCATGCGTGGCGCGGGTGGCGAGGTGGGCGAGGTGCTTGGCCGTATCCGGGAAGGGGTGCAGGAAAGTTACGATGATGTGCGGGAACTGCTCACGCATTTCCGCGCCCGGGTCAGGCACGAGGAGGATATCGGCGTTGCGCTGCGTCAGATGCTGGCGCGGTTTGGCATGCAGTCCGGCCTGATCAGCGAGTTTTCCGACATTGGCACCGGCGTTCCGCTTTCAGCGGAAGTCCAGCAGCAGGTGCTGCACATTCTGCAGGAGGCATTGTCCAACGTGCGCAAGCACTCCGGCGCGAACCGGGTCACCTTCGGGCTGCAGCGCGCGGCTGTTTACCGTTTTACGGTCAGTGACGACGGTCGCGGGTTCGATGCGGGGACTGCTTCCGACGAGGCGGAGACCCACATTGGGCTTCGCATCATGCGTGAACGTGCGCAACGCATCGGTGCTCAGATTGATGTGTGGTCCAGCCCGGGGGCTGGCACCACGGTAACTCTGACGCTGCCAGCGGGGCAGCACGTTCATGGCGAAGCAGAAAACCAGAGCGAGGTGCGAATTTGAACGACAGGCTGAAGGTGTTGCTGATCGATGACCACAAGCTGTTTCGCAGTGGTGTCAAGGCGTTGCTGTCGCGGCAGGCCGACATCGAGGTTGTTGGAGAAGCCGCCGACGGACTCGACGGTGTCAAGCAGGCGCGACTGCTGAAGCCGCACGTGGTGCTGCTGGACCTGCACATGCCGGGTGTCAGCGGCCGCGAGGCCGTGCGCACGCTGACCGAGGAATTGCCGGATACCCGCGTGCTGATGCTGACGGTGTCAGAGGACGCTGATGACCTGCTTGACACGCTGCGCAACGGGGCATCGGGTTACCTGCTGAAAAACATCGATGCCGAATTTTTTGTCGATGCGATCCGTCGAGCGGTCAACGGAGATTCGGTTGTATCCCCGGAAATGACCGGCAAGCTGGTTGCGGGATTGAAGCGTGAACCCGAAGCATCACCTGCAGACAGGGACAGGCTCAGCGCGCGCGAACGCGAAATTCTGTCCGCGCTGGCGCGCGGCGCCAGCAACAAGGAACTGGCGCGGGAATTCGAACTTGCGGAAAGCACTGTGAAAATCCACGTACAGCACATCCTGCGCAAGCTCAACCTGCATAGCCGCGTGCAGGCGGCGGTGTATGCGGTGGAACATGGTCTTGTTGAAAAATAACAATAAAAACAAATAGATAAGTCGTATTCCGCAACCGGGGTCAACTGCGGACTAGATACTTGGTAGTACTGGAAAGCGGCCTGCATAGTACTTCTGCATACAGGACCGCCGCCAATCAGCGAATATCCCCCGCGCGGTGCGCGCGTTACTTTCAGGGCAACTGATTGAAAGGGCGCACGCATGTCAACGCAGGCAGTGAAGCAGTGGTCGGTACTGGGCGGCAGCACGCTGGCATTCACCATCTGTTTCATGGTGTGGATGATGTTCGCGGTGATCGGCATCCCGATCAAGAAGGCCCTGAGCCTCAACGAAACCGAATTCGGGCTGCTTGCCGCGACACCGGTGCTGACCGGTTCGCTGATCCGCCTGCCGCTGGGCATGTGGACCGACAAGTTCGGCGGCCGCATCGTGTTTTTCATCCTGATGCTGTGTACGGTGGTGCCGATCTGGCTGATCAGCGAGGCAACCGCGTACTGGCATTTTCTGGTTCTCGGCTTGTTCGTCGGCATCGCCGGCGGCTCGTTTTCGGTCGGCATTGCCTACGTCGCACGCTGGTTTCCGCCGGGCAGGCAGGGTATGGCGATGGGGGTTTTCGGCGCCGGCAATTCCGGCGCCGCGGTGACCAAGTTTGTCGCTCCTGCGCTGGTGATCGGATATGGCTGGACCATGGTGCCCAAGGTCTATGCTGCGGCGATGCTGGTGACCGCGCTGGCATTCTGGCTGCTGTCGCACCACGAAAAAACGCATGTGGTTCCGAAGACGGTGACCATGAAGCAGCAGCTCGCAGTGCTGAAGGATCCCAATGTCTGGAAACTGTGCCAGTACTACTCCATCGTCTTCGGCGGTTATGTGGCGCTGTCGCTGTGGATGACCAAGTACTACATCACTGAATACGGCTTCGACATTCGCAGCGCCGCGCTGCTCGCCGCTTGTTTTTCCCTTCCCGGCGGCGTGCTGCGCGCCATCGGCGGCTGGCTGTCGGATCGCCATGGCGCACATCCGGTGACTTGGTGGGTAATGCTGATTTCGTGGGTTTGCCTGTTTTTCCTGTCCTATCCGCAGACTGATCTGATCGTTCGCACCGCCAGGGGCGATTTTTCCCTGCACATCGGTCTAAACGTCTGGGTATTCACGGCTTTGATGTTCGTCATGGGCGTGGCGTGGGCGGTCGGCAAAGCCTCCGTGTTCAAGTACATCTCCAACGAGTATTCACACAACATCGGTGTCGTCTCCGGCATCGTCGGGCTGGCCGGCGGAATGGGCGGTTTTCTGCTGCCGATCATGTTCGGTGCGCTGGTTGATATCACCGGCGTCAACAGCACGATTTTCATGCTGATGTGGGGCGTCACGCTGGTCTCTCTGGTGTGGATGTACTGGACCGAAATCGTGCCGGTGCGCAGCGGCAAGATCGGCCGCAGCCCGCTCGCTGCGCATGGCGTCTGATCTTCAATTAAACGAAAGAACCGTCATGAACCCGAATACCACCACCGCCAAGGCCAAACCCGGCGGCGTGCTGAAGATATGGACACCCGAAGACAAGTCGTTCTGGGAGCAGCAGGGCGGCGCCATCGCCAACATCAACCTGTGGATTTCCATTCCCTGCCTCTTCCTCGCTTTTGCGGTTTGGCAGCTATGGAGTGTGGTTGCAGTGAATCTCAACACGCTCGGCTTCAAATTCACGACCAACCAGTTGTTCTGGCTGGCCGCTGCGCCGGCACTGTCCGGCGCAACGCTGCGGATTTTCTATTCCTTCATGGTGCCGATTGTCGGCGGCCGGCGCTGGACTGCGCTATCGACCGCGTCGCTGCTGATACCCGCGGTCGGGATCGGCCTCGCGGTGCAGGACACCACGACCACCTACCCGACGATGCTGATGCTGGCGCTGCTCTGCGGACTCGGCGGCGGCAACTTTTCCTCGTCGATGGCCAATATCAGCTTTTTCTTTCCGAAAGAGCGCAAGGGTTCGGCGCTGGGACTCAATGCCGGTCTCGGCAACCTCGGCGTGTCCTCGGTGCAGTTCCTCGCGCCGCTGGTGGTGACCATGCCGATCTGGCTGGCTTTTCAGGGTGAGCCGACCCTCGTCGCCGGCAAGGGCGGGCAAATGGTCGAAATCTGGGCGCAGAACGCCGCCTTTGTCTGGGTGCCGTTTATCGCGATCTGCTCAATCGCGGCCTGGCTGGGGATGAACGACATTGCCGACGCCAAGGCTTCGTTCTCCGACCAGGCGGTGATTTTCCGGCGCAAGCACAACTGGCTGATGTGCTGGCTTTATCTCGGCACCTTCGGTTCGTTTATCGGTTACTCGGCAGGGTTCCCGCTGCTGATCAAATCGCAGTTCCCCGAGATCAATGCGCTGCAATACGCATGGATGGGACCGCTGGTCGGTGCTGTGATTCGTCCCTTCGGCGGCTGGCTGTCGGACAAGCTTGGCGGCGCGATTGTCACGTTCTGGAACTTCGTTGCGATGACGGTGGCGGTCGGCGGCGTTCTCTATTTCCTGCCCACAGGGCCTTCCGGCGGCAGCTTCGGCGGATTTTTCGCCTGTTTCATGATGCTGTTCCTGACCACCGGCATCGGTAACGGTTCGACTTTCCGCATGATTCCGGTGATTTTCCTCAACGAGCGACTGCGTGCGGCGGAAGGCCGGGGTGATGCCGCGCGCGAGCATGCCATCCGCGACGGCAACAAGGAGGCTGCGGCAGTGCTCGGCTTCTCCGGCGCCATCGGTGCCTACGGCGGGTTCTTCATCCCGAAAAGCTACGGCACTTCCATCGCCAGCACCGGCGGACCTGAGGCGGCGCTGTGGATTTTCATCGTGTTTTATCTGACCTGCATCGCCATCACCTGGTGGTACTACTCACGCAAAAACGCGGAGATGCCTTGCTGACGCGTTTCCGCCCTTTCTCTTTATTTCTCCCATTTCAAGTTTGAAGAGGCAGCCATGAGCCATTTTCTCGATCGACTCAATTATTTTTCGATCCCGCGGGAAAGTTATGCCAACGGTTTCGGCGTGACCAGCGGCGAAGACCGCACCTGGGAAGACGCCTACCGCAACCGCTGGGCGCACGACAAGATCGTGCGCTCCACCCACGGCGTGAACTGCACCGGTTCGTGTTCCTGGAAGATTTACGTCAAGGGCGGAATCGTCACATGGGAAACCCAGCAAACTGATTACCCGCGTACCCGTTGGGACATGCCCAATCACGAGCCGCGGGGTTGCGCACGAGGGGCCAGCTACAGCTGGTATCTCTACAGCGCCAACCGGGTCAAATATCCGATGGTCCGCGGCCGATTGCTGAAAAGCTGGCGTGCCGCACGCCAGGACAAGTCGCCGGTCGAGGCCTGGGCTTCGATCGTCGAGTCGGATGAAAAGCGCCGCGACTACCAGAGTGTGCGCGGCCTCGGCGGCTTCGTGCGTTCGAGCTGGGATGAAGTCAACGAGATCGTCGCCGCCGCCAATATCTACACGATCAAAAAACACGGTCCCGATCGGGTGATCGGATTTTCGCCGATCCCGGCGATGTCGATGGTCAGTTATGCCGCCGGCAGCCGTTACCTCAGCCTGATCGGCGGCGTGTGCATGAGTTTTTACGACTGGTACTGCGACCTGCCGCCGGCCAGCCCGCAGATCTGGGGCGAGCAGACCGACGTTCCGGAATCGGCTGACTGGTACAACTCGAATTACATCATTGCCTGGGGCTCCAACGTGCCGCAGACGCGCACCCCGGACGCCCATTTCTTCACCGAGGTCCGCTACAAGGGGACCAAGACCGTCGCGATCACGCCGGATTACTCCGAGGTCGCCAAGCTGTCTGACATCTGGCTTCATCCGAAACAGGGCACCGATGCCGCACTGGCGATGGCGATGGGTCACGTCATCCTGAAGGAATTCTATTTTCCGGACGGCGGCAAGCCGCGCAGCCCCTATTTCGACGACTATGCCCGGCGCTACACCGATCTGCCGATGCTGGTGATGCTGAAGGCGCACACCTTGCCCGACGGCAGCCAAGTGATGGTTCCCGAACGTTACGTGCGCGCTTCGGATTTTGCCGGCGCAATGGGGCAGGACAACAATCCTGACTGGAAGACAGTGGCCTGCGACGAAACCGGGACGCCCGTGCTGCACAACGGCTCCATCGGCTTCCGTTGGGGGGCGGAGGGCCGTGCCGATGCCGGGCGCTGGAATCTCGAGGCCAGGGACGCGCGCAACGGCGGTGAGGTCCGGTTGCAGCTTTCGGCTCTGGAAGGCGCATCAACCGCCACTGAAATTGTCAAAGTCGGATTTCCCTATTTCGGCGGCATCGACCATGAACACTTCGCCAGCAACCGGCAAAGCGATGTGCTGGTGCGCGCAGTGCCGGCGCGTCGCCTGCAGTTGGGCGGTGGTGACGCTTTGGTGGCGACGGTGTTCGACCTGCAGGTGGCGCAGTACGGCGTGGCGCGCGGCATCGAAGGCGAGAATTGCGCGAAGGACTACGACGACAACGTGCCGTACACCCCGGCATGGCAGGAGTGGATCACCGGTGTGCCGCGCGATCAGGTGATCACTGTGGCGCGCCAGTTTGCCGACAACGCCGACAAGACCCAGGGCCGTTCGATGGTGATCATCGGCGCCGCGATGAACCACTGGTATCACAGCGACATGAATTACCGCGGCGTGATCAACATGCTGATGTTGTGCGGCTGCATCGGCAAAAGCGGCGGCGGCTGGGCGCACTATGTCGGTCAGGAAAAACTGCGGCCGCAGACCGGTTGGACCGCGCTGGCCTTTGCGCTGGACTGGATCCGTCCGCCGCGCCAGCAGAACTCGACCAGTTTTTTCTATGCGCACACCGACCAGTGGCGCTACGAGAAGCTGGGCATGGAGGAGGTGTTGTCGCCGCTGGCTGACCGCAAGCAGTGGAACGGCAGCATGATCGATTACAACGTCCGTGCCGAGCGCATGGGCTGGTTGCCATCGGCCCCGCAGTTGCAGACCAATCCGCTGCAGGTCGTGCGCGATGCGAAGACGGCCGGCATGGATGCGAAGGACTACGCCGTCAAGGGGCTGAAAAACGGCTCGCTGAAACTCAGCTGCGAGGATCCCGACCATGCCGCCAACTGGCCGCGCAACATGTTTGTCTGGCGTTCCAACCTGCTGGGATCCAGCGGCAAGGGGCACGAATATTTCCTCAAGCACCTGCTCGGCACCAGCAACGGCGTGCAGGGCAAGGACCTCGGGCCGCAGGATGCGAAGCCGCAGGAAGTGGCCTGGCACGAGCAGGCGCCGGAGGGCAAACTCGACCTGCTGGTGACGCTGGACTTCCGCATGAGCACGACCTGCCTGTATTCGGACATCGTGCTGCCGACGGCCACCTGGTACGAAAAAAACGATCTCAACACCAGCGACATGCATCCCTTCATCCATCCGCTGTCGACGGCCGTGGATCCGGCCTGGCAGTCGCGTTCGGACTGGGACATCTACAAGGGTTTCGCAAAAAAATTCAGTGAGATCTGCCCCGGCCATCTCGGCGTCGAACAGGAGCTGGTGCTGACACCGCTGATGCACGACAGCCCCGGTGAACTCGGCCAGGCGCTTGATGTACGCGACTGGAAACGCGGTGAATGCGATCTGGTGCCGGGCAAGACTGCGCCGCAGATGACCGTGGTCGAGCGCGACTATCCCAATGTTTATAAAAGATTTACTGCGTTGGGGCCGTTGCTGGCCAAGGCCGGCAATGGCGGCAAGGGTATTGGCTGGAACACGCAGGTGGAAGTTACCCAGCTGGGTGAGCTCAATGGCCTGGTGCGCGAAGACGGACCGACGAAGGGCATGCCGCGCATTGAAACCGACATCGATGCCTGCGAAGTGGTGCTGCAGCTGGCGCCCGAGACCAACGGCCATGTTGCGGTGAAGGCCTGGGAGGCACTGGGCAAGGCCACCGGCCGCGACCATACCCATCTCGCAATTCATCGCGAAGACGAAAAGATCCGCTTCCGCGACATCCAGGCGCAGCCGCGCAAGATCATTTCGTCGCCGACCTGGAGCGGCATCGAAAGCGAAACCGTGTCCTACAACGCCGGTTATACCAATGTGCATGAGCTCATTCCGTGGCGCACGCTGACCGGTCGCCAGCAGTTCTATCTCGACCACCCCTGGGTGCGTGCCTTCGGCGAGACGCTGTCGAGCTACCGGCCGCCGGTGGACCTGAAGACCACGGCGGGCATCCACGGCCTGCGCAGCAACGGCAATCCGGAAATCCTGCTGAACTTCATCACACCGCACCAGAAATGGGGCATCCATTCGACCTATACCGACAACCTGCTGATGCTGACGCTGAGCCGGGGCGGACCGATCGTCTGGCTGAGCGAGGATGATGCGAAGCGCGCCGGCGTCGTCGATAACGACTGGGTCGAGCTGTTCAACATCAACGGCGCAATTGCGGCGCGGGCCGTGGTCAGCCAGCGCGTCAATCCGGGAATGGTGATGATGTACCACGCCCAGGAGAAGATCGTGAACACACCGGGTTCGGAAATCACCGGCGTGCGCGGCGGCATCCACAACTCGGTGACGCGAATCGTGTTGAAGCCGACGCACATGATCGGCGGTTACGCGCAATTCAGCTACGGCTTCAACTACTACGGCACGATCGGCACCAACCGCGACGAGTTCGTGGTGGTGCGCAAGATGGACAAGATCGACTGGCTGGATACACCGGTGGCGGCGGAACGCATCGCACTGGTCCAGGCTCAAGGAGAAAACGCATGAAGATCCGCGCCCAGATCGGCATGGTGCTGAACCTCGACAAGTGTATCGGCTGCCATACCTGTTCCGTGACCTGCAAAAACGTATGGACCAGCCGGCCCGGCATGGAATACGCGTGGTTCAACAACGTCGAGACCAAACCCGGCATCGGTTATCCCAAGGAGTGGGAGAACCAGGACAAGTGGAACGGCGGCTGGGTGCGCAAGGCCAATGGTTCGATCGAGCCGCGCCAGGGCGGCAAGTGGAAGCTGCTGATGAAAATTTTCGCTAATCCGAGCCTGCCGGAGATCGACGATTATTACGAGCCTTTCACCTTTGATTACGCGCACCTGCAGAACGCGCCGGAAATGAAGGCGAGCCCGACCGCGCGGCCGCGCAGCCTGATCACCGGCAAGCAGATGGACAAGATTGTCTGGGGGCCGAACTGGGAGGAAATTCTCGGCGGCGAGTTCAGCAAACGCAGCGCTGACAAGAACTTCGACGACATCCAGAAGCAGATGTACGGCGAGTTTGAAAACACCTTCATGATGTACCTGCCGCGGTTGTGCGAACACTGCCTGAACCCGGCCTGCGTCGCGTCCTGTCCCTCGGGCTCGATCTACAAGCGCGAGGAAGACGGCATCGTGCTGATCGACCAGGACAAATGCCGCGGCTGGCGGATGTGCGTCAGCGGCTGCCCGTACAAAAAGATCTACTACAACTGGAAAAGCGGCAAGGCCGAGAAGTGCATCTTCTGTTATCCGCGGATCGAAGCCGGCCAGCCGACGGTGTGTTCGGAGACCTGCGTCGGCCGCATCCGTTACCTCGGCGTCCTGCTGTATGACGCCGACCGCATCCAGGAGGCGGCGAGCGTTGAACACGACCGCGATCTTTACCATGCGCAACTCGACATCTTCCTTGACCCCAATGACCCGCAGGTGATCGCGCAGGCGGCTGCCGACGGCATCCCCGACGCGTGGATGGCTGCGGCGCGCAACAGCCCGGTCTACAAGATGGCGGTGGAGTGGAAGGTCGCGCTGCCGCTGCACCCCGAATACCGCACGCTGCCGATGGTGTGGTACGTGCCGCCGCTGTCGCCGATCAGCGCGGCGGCCAATGCCGGCCACCTCGGTGTCAATGGCGAGATTCCCGACGTCAAACAGCTGCGTATTCCCGTCAAATACCTGGCCAATCTGCTCACTGCCGGCGATACCGTCCCGGTCGAGCATGCGCTGGAACGCATGCTGGCGATGCGCGCCTACCAGCGTGACAAGCATGTCGAGGGCAGGACCAACACGGCGGTGCTGCAGCAGGTCGGCCTGACGCAGGACGCGGTCGAGGAAATGTACCGGGTGATGGCCATCGCCAACTATGAGGATCGTTTCGTGATCCCCAGCACCCATCGCGAATACGCCGAAAACACTTTCAATGTGCGGGGCGGTTGCGGGTTTTCCTTCGGTAACGGCTGCTCGGAAGGCACCAGCGAGACCAGCCTGTTCGGCAGCGAAAAGAAACGCACCATCCCCATCAAGCTGGAGGTCTGACCATGTCCCTGTCCTCACAACCCGCCGCGATCTCCGGCACGCTGCGCGTGCTGGGTAGCTTGCTGGCCTACCCGGATGCAGCGATGCGTGGCCATCTCGCCGAGATGCGCGGCATATTGGCTTTCGAGGATGCTTTGCCGCGCCATCGCCTGCACACTCTGGAAACCTTCATCGATCGTCTGGCCTCCACCGATGCGCTGGATGTTGAAGCTGAATATGTGCAGCTGTTCGACTGCGGTCGCGCCACTTCGCTGCATCTTTTCGAGCATGTTCACGGCGATTCGCGCGATCGTGGTCCGGCGATGATCGACCTCGCGCAGACCTACGAAAAAGCCGGTCTGCATCTGGCGCCGGGCGAACTGCCGGATTACCTGCCGGTGGTACTGGAATTTGCATCGACCCAGCCGCTGCGCGAGGCGCGGGCGCTTCTCGGTGAAGTATCCCATATTATCAATGGCTTGCATTGCACTTTGCGGGATCGCGAAAGCGCTTATGCGGAGATCGCGGCGGCCCTGCTTGAACTGGCCGGTGAAACGCCCAAGGCGGTCAAGCCGGCGGCAGAACCGTCGCTGGACGAAGCCTGGGCGGAGCCGCCGGCCTTCGATGGATGTTCCGCCAAGGGACAGGCCCGCCCGGGCGCGCCGCAGCCGGTGCGCATTGTCCGCAAGCAAGCCCAGACAGGAGCCGTCAAATGACTGCCTTTGAATCCCATCTGCACTCCTTCCTGTTCAGCGCCTATCCCTATATCTGCATGGTGGTGTTCCTGGTCGGCAGCCTCGCGCGTTTCGACCGTGATCAGTACACCTGGAAAAGCGATTCCTCGCAGATGCTGCGCACCGGTACGCTGCGCTGGGGCAGCAACCTGTTCCATGTTGGCATCCTGTTTTTGTTCTTCGGCCATTTCGTCGGCCTGCTGACGCCGCACTGGGTCTACGAGGCCTTCATCACACCGGCGCATAAACAGCTGGTGGCGATTGTTGCGGGCGGCATTGTCGGCTTTGTCTGTTTCATCGGACTGACGCTGCTGATTTACCGTCGCATGTTTGATCCGCGCATCCGCCTGACCAGTCATCGCACCGATCTGGCGATCCTGATCATTCTGTGGGTGCAACTGGTGCTGGGACTGATCACGCTGCCATTTTCGCTGTCCCACGCCGACGGCAGCGTGATGCTGGTGCTTTCCGACTGGGCGCAGCGCGTGTTCACCTTCCGCGTCGGTGCTGCCGAAGGCCTGATTCCGCTGGCCTGGCCGTACAAGGTGCACCTCGTGCTCGGCATGACGATATTCCTGCTGTTTCCGTTCAGCCGGCTGGTCCATGTGTGGAGCGGTTTTGCCACGCTGGGTTATCTGTTCCGTCCCAGCCAGGTGGCGCGCAGCCGCAGGCTCAATGTGCCGGCGGGCCACAACCAGCCGCGCCAGCCCTGAACGGAGGAGTAATCATGTCCGTTACTGCAATTGTTCATCCCGCGCCGCGCATCAATGGCGTGCCGCTGTGCGCCGAAAGTGAAACGTTGCCTGTCGAAGTGCTGCGGCAGCGCGCCTGCACCGAGCTGTTGCGTCAGGCGGCTCTAAAAGAGGGGCTGCTCGCGGAAGACGATCCGGCGCCGGACGACGGCATCATCAGCGATGCGGCGTCGGCGGCCATCGAGCTTCTGCTGGAGCGCAAGCTGGTGACGCCGGAGCCGGCGGAAGCGGACTGCCGGCGTTACTACGAAGCGCATGCCGGCCGCTACCGCACCGGGGAACGTGTCCGTGTCCGTCACATCTTGTTTGCGGTCACGCCCGGTGTTGATGTCGCCGCGTTGCGCAAACGTGCTGAACTCGCGCTGCTGGATGTGCGCTGCCATGACGGTGGCGTCAACGGCGTGTTCGCCAATGCAGCGCGGGAACTGTCGAACTGCCCCAGCGCTGCACAGGGTGGTGATCTCGGCTGGCTTGAAGCAGGTGACTGTGCACCGGAGTTCGCGCGCGAACTGTTCGGATATGTCGAGGTGGGCGTGCTGCCGCGGCTGGTGCACAGCCGTTTCGGCCTGCATGTCATCGAGGTGCTGGAGCGCGAAGCGGGCGCACAGCAGCCCTTCGAGGCGGTGCATGCTGCGGTAGCCGCCGCGCTGCATCAGCAGGCCTATGTCACTGCACTGCGGCAGTATCTGCAACTGCTTGCAGGCGGGGCGCAAGTCGAGGGTATTGATCTGGATGCGGCGGAAACGCCGCTGGTGCAATGAGCACCGCGTCGCCCGGACATGTCGGCGGTGATGCGGCGCTGCGCATATCGGACTTTGACGACCTGCTGCGCATCGCGCGCGGGCAGCCCGAGCCGCAGCGCCTCCTGTTCGTCTTTGCCGGTGCCGATTTGCCGGACGACTGCACACCGGAGCAGCGCGCGGATTATGAGGCTGGGCGGGGTGGTGCGCTGCTGCCGCTGATGTCGGTGGACAAGGCGCCCGAAGAGTTGAGCGGCTTTGCCGCGCTGGTGGAGGAATCCGGCCAGTTCGGCCGCGATTGGGCAGTGGTGTTTGTCGCGGCGCTTGCCGGTCGTGGCAGCCGTGCGCCTACGGACACCGAAACCGACAGCGTCCTTGAGCGCATGACCGAATCGATCAGGACCGGCGCCTTCGGAGCATTCATGCCTTTTGACCGGCTGGGCAATCCCCTGTTGATCGACCGAGCGGGCGCTGCAAGGGGCTGACGTGGACGTTGAATGTTTCAAGACCCGGCAACGCCTCTGTTGTCGCAGGGGCAATCGCTGCTGCACCAGAGCACAGCCGGGCAGTCATCATGCCCGATGACATCCTGAGCCGGCTGCGCCGCTTCCAGACCCGCTATTTTCCGCGGCTGCGCAGCCAGTTTCGTCATCTGGTTGAGCAGGGGCAACACCCGACCGTGCTGTTCATCGGCTGCTCCGATTCGCGCGTCGTGCCTTATCTGATCATGGACAGCGGTCCGGGCGAATTGTTCATCGTGCGCAATGTCGGCAATTTTGTGCCGCCGTTTGATGCTTCGCTGGGATATCACGGCACAGCCGCAGCCATTGAATTCGCCGTACTCAATCTCGGTGTCAGCGAGATCATCGTCTGCGGCCACAGTCATTGCGGCGCGGTACGCGCCCTCTACACCGAAGTGCCGGCTGAAGCGCGCCATATGGCGAAATGGCTGGATCTCGGCCGCGACGCCGTGCTGCCGGTGACGCTGTCGGAGGAGGCATTGCGTCGCACCGAGCAGCGGTCGGTGGCGTTGCAACTGGAGCGTCTGATGGACTATCCAATGGTGCGTCGCCGTGTCGAGGAGGGGCGGCTCTACCTTCGCGGCTGGCATTACCTGATTGAGGATGGCAAGGTGCTGGTGCTGGATGTCGAAACCGGACGTTTCGCCCCTTTTGATGCCGCATTGCAGGCCGTCGCCGCCGCAGATCCGTTCGCAGGCGTGGACCGGTTGCAGTAGGCGGTGGTGGAGGCGGTATGGAGTACGCAGTTTTGAAGGCGCTGCATGTCGGTTGTGTTGCAGCCAGCTATTTCCTGTTTGTGATGCGGGGATGTTGGATGTTGCGGAAATCCCCCCGGCTGCAGCAGCGCTGGGTGCGCACACTGCCGCACGCGATTGATACGCTGCTGCTGGCCAGCGCGATCGCGATGGCCGCGATGAGCCGGCAGTATCCGTTTGTTGCCGGATGGCTGACCGCCAAGGTGCTGGCGTTGCTGGTTTATATCGGGCTGGGCATGATTGCGCTGCGTTTCGGACGCTCACCTCGTGTGCGTGCTGCAGCATGGCTTGCCGCACAGTGCGTGTTTTTCTACATCGTTGCAGTGGCGGTGACCCGCAATCCTTTTCCGTGGACGGCCGGCTGACCGGCCGGCGATCGGCGCGCCAATGACGATCAGGCAGGCTGAGGTGCCTCGCCGGTCAGCAGGTATTGCAGCAAGTCGGCCACGGGGCGGATGGACGGGCCAAACGGCAGCGGCTCCGAGCCGCGGAAAAACAGCCCCTTCTTGACGTCACCCTTGAGAGCGTAAGCGAGCCGGGTATCGATGCAGAACTGGCCGGCGGCGGCGATACCGTCGCGCAGGCCGCACATCGTCAGACAGTTGAGTCCCTGAACGCAGCGACGTTGATCAGCCTTGGCATGGGATTGCAGGGCTTTTTCACGGCCGAGATAGTTTTTCAGCCAGGGCGTGCGCACCGCGCGTGCCGGAAGGCCGGCAACGCTCATGAAGGTTACGATGTCTTCGGGCTTCGCCTCGGCAAGCACGCGTTTGAAGGCAATGTCTGCATCGCCTTCCTCGGTGACGGCAAAGGCGGTGCCGATCTGTACTGCCGCTGCGCCCATTTGCAGCAGGTCGCGAACCTGCCCGTGGCTGTGGATACCGCCGCCCGTAATCAGCGGGATGCGTTCGCTTTCAAGGCCCATGGCGCGGAATAACTCGAGGATCTCGGTCAGCGCGCGTTCGAAATTGAAGCGCGGATCATTGATTTCTTCAACTTTGGTGGCACCGAGATGGCCACCGGCATAACGCGGATGTTCGATGACGATGGCATCGGGCAGGCGCTGTTTGCGCAGCCATTTCTTGACAATGATGCCGACGCCCCTTGCATCGGAAAGAATGGGGATCAGCGCCACATCGGGAAAATCGCGGGTCATATCCGGCAAGTCAAGCGGCAGCCCTGCGCCCATGACGATGGCGTGCGCACCGCTTTCGCAGGATTGCCGTACATAGTCCGGATGGGCGGCTACGGCCTTCATGATGTTGACGGCGATGGCTCCGCGACCCGAGGCAATGTCGAGCGCCTTGCGGATCTCGCGGTCGAGTGCAACCAGGTTGATGCAGTCCAGTTTTTCACGGTCATGGCAACCGAGCGACTGCGCGAGCAGGTCGGCGTGATGGTGTCGCAGGTCGACGCTGGATATCGTACCGAGCGCACCCAGGGCCGCGACGTTGCCTGCAAGGCGGTGTGCCGAGATGCCGACGCCCATGCCGCCCTGTACGACGGGCAACAAGTCGCGTCCCTTGAGGCGCCACTGCGGCAGCGGCAATTGCGGGATCGCGGGAGGGGCTTGTGTAACGATGTCCATCTTTTCTTTGTCAGAGCTGGGGGGGGCGGTTTCTCGATATTCAACTGTAGGCAATGCAGTTTTCACAGACTGTGCCGCGGACATCGCGCTTGAGGTGGGCGGCACGCAGGCTGGTGAATCTTTCCGAGTTCCATGCTTCCATGAAGGACATTTTGTTCAGGTCGCCCATGGCCCAGTTGGCTGTTGCATCGAAACAGCAGGCCGAGAGGTTGCCTTCGGCAGTGACATGGCCTTCGGTGAATGCCGACCAGCAGGGCAGGGGCTCACGCAATGCGCCGAGACGCCCCTGATTGCCGGCGGTGGGGCGGTATCCAAGCTGCTCTTCACGCTGGGTCGCGAATGCCCCCATCGAATACAACGGCAGCCAGTAATGCTGATCGACGTATGGCTGCACTTTTTCCTGCAGCAGTGCTTCCATTTTCTGTTGTTGTTCGCCGTCGTAACGGATTGACGAGGCGTAAAGGCCGGTTTTGTAGCCGCCTGCAGCGCGGATTTCCCAGGCACTGCGGATATTGGCCAGCGCGCGATGGAAAAGACGGCCCGCAACCCCCATGACCTTCTCGAACTGTTCCTCGTCAGCCGCGTTGACCGACCACTTGAGCGAATCAAGGCCGGCTTTCATGCAGGCTTCGAGCGCTTCCGGAAACGCCATTGATGCATTGGAGGTCAGAAAAACGTAGGGAAAACCGAGTTCCTGCTTGGTCCAGGCGATGCAGTCCACCAGCAGTCGCGGATTCATGAAGGATTCGCCAAGGTAGAACATGCCGACTTCCTCGACGCCGGCTTCGCGCATCTCCCGCGTGATGCGCTGGAACAGATTGAAGTCCATGTCCCATTTCGGCTGCACCTCGCGCGTGCGCAGCGCACAGAAACCGCAACGGTAATTGCAGCGCGGCGAAATTTCGATCTTCACGCTTTTCGGTGCCGGCGGTTTTGCATGCAGGAAATCCGGCGGGATGCGCGTGATGTTGTCGATGCGTTCGGTAATCGTCATGACGGCCCTGATGCTGTTTTGAATTAATGCAGCTTCACAACAGGCATTGAGGCATTGCCTGTTGTGAAGCGAGGCGGGGAGCGTGATTCAGGCGCGGACTCGACAGCCGGGAATAGGCTGTCGGTAATCCTTTTTCAGCGCATCACCAGTACAGGTGTCGTGGTGTTTGCGAGCACTTTCTGTGTTTCGCTGCCCAGTATCATCTTGGACAGGCCGCTGCGTCCGTGCGATGCCATTGCGATCAGGTCGCAACCGTATTTCTTGACGGCCTTGACGATGGCATCCGCCGGAAAATCGCTGGTCGCGAAATAGCAGTCCGCCTTGACGCCGGCTGCAGCCGCTTCCTTTTTAACCGCCTCAAGGTGTTTTTCAGCGACTTTCTTGGCGCGGGCCTCGAATTCCTTGGGCATTATGAAATTGGGCGGTACGTAGTCGGCATAGACATTGAATTTGTAGGCCGGCGCGACATGAAATCCGGTGATTTTTGCGCCGCTCAGTTTGGCAAGGGCTACGGCGCTTTTGATGGCTTTGCGGGACAGCGCCGATCCGTCGATGGGGACCATGATATTGCGGAACATGATTGACCTCCTTCAGGTTGGTTTTATGAAAGCACAAGCACAATTTAGTCGTTTAGCCTGCGGGCGGCTTGATGTAGATCAAAATCGCGCCTGCGCCACCTGTTTATCCTCGCCGGGTGACCAATCTGGCAGGGAGCCTCCATGCAGTCGCAATCAACTTATAACTACACTGTGGTCCGGCAGTTCGCGATCATGACCGTTGTCTGGGGCATCGTCGGCATGCTTGTCGGCGTGCTGATCGCCGCACAACTGATCTGGCCTGAACTCAATCTTGCGCCCTGGCTGTCCTACGGCCGATTGCGTCCCCTTCATACCAACGCGGTTATTTTCGCGTTTGGCGGGTCGGCACTGTTCGCGACTTCGTATTACGTGGTGCAGCGCACCTGCCATGCCCGCCTTTTCGGCGGCTGGCTGCCGGCGGTGACCTTCTGGGGCTGGCAGCTGGTGATTGTGCTGGCCGCGGTGACGTTGCCGCTGGGCATGACCAGCGGCAAGGAATACGCCGAGCTCGAATGGCCGATCGATCTGCTGATCACCGTGGTCTGGGTGTCTTATGCGATCGTGTTTTTCGGCACGGTGTTCAAGCGCAAGACTTCGCATATTTATGTCGCCAACTGGTTTTTCGGCGCATTCATCCTGACGGTGGCTGTGCTGCATCTGGTGAACAGCGCCGCGATCCCGGTTTCGCTGACCAAGTCCTACTCCGCCTATGCCGGCGTGCAGGATGCAATGGTCCAGTGGTGGTATGGCCACAATGCGGTGGGCTTCTTCCTGACCGCGGGCTTCCTCGGCATGATGTATTACTTCATTCCGAAGCAGGCGGGTCGTCCGGTGTACTCCTACCGGCTGTCGGTGGTGCATTTCTGGGCGCTGGTGTTCACCTATATGTGGGCGGGCCCCCACCATCTGCACTACACCGCGCTGCCGGACTGGGCGCAGTCGATCGGCATGATCTTTTCGCTGGTGCTGCTGGCGCCTTCGTGGGGCGGCATGATCAACGGCATCATGACGCTCTCGGGTGCATGGCACAAACTGCGTACGGATCCGATTCTCAAGTTCCTCGTGGTGTCGCTGTCTTTCTACGGCATGTCGACTTTTGAAGGGCCGATGATGTCGATCAAGACGGTCAATGCACTGTCGCATTACACCGACTGGACCGTCGGCCATGTGCACAGCGGTGCGCTGGGCTGGGTCGGCATGGTGTCGGTGGGCAGCCTCTATTACCTGATTCCGCGCCTGTTCGGCCGCACCGAAATGCACAGCATGAAGTTGGTCACACTGCATTTCTGGGTGGCCACCATCGGCATCGTGCTCTACATCGCGGCGATGTGGATTGCCGGCGTGATGCAGGGCCTGATGTGGCGTGCGGTGAATCCCGACGGCACGCTGACCTACGCTTTCGTTGAGTCCGTCAAGGCCACCTATCCCTACTACATGGTGCGCCTGCTCGGCGGAACGCTGTATTTCTCGGGGATGCTGATCATGGCCTACAACGTGTTCAAGACCGTGGCGGGACAGAAGCCGGCCGAGGCGACGATACCCGCTGTTTCCGGGGCGCATGCCTGATAAAAATAAGTAATTGAATATAAACAACTTTTAGGAATATCAGGAGAATACATGGACACTTCGGGCCATGCGGTGATCGAGAAGAACATGGGGCTGATGATCGTGCTGATCATTGTGGCGATCAGCTTTGGCGGCCTTGTGGAAATCGTACCGCTGTTCTTCCAGAAGTCGACGACCGAACCGGTTGCCGGCCTCAAACCCTATACGGCGCTGCAGTTGTCCGGCCGGGACGTTTACATCCGCGAGGGCTGCTACAACTGCCATTCGCAGATGATCCGGCCTTTCCGTGCCGAGACCGAGCGTTACGGGCACTACTCGGTCGCCGGTGAATTCGTCTACGACCATCCTTTCCAGTGGGGCAGCAAGCGCACCGGACCGGATCTGGCGCGTGTCGGCGGCCGTTATTCCGATGACTGGCATCGCGTGCATCTGATCAATCCGCGCGACCTGGTGCCGGAGTCGAACATGCCGGCCTACGCCTGGCTGGCCACCGCACAGGTGGATGCCGAAGGCGTACCCGGCAAGATGCGCGCGCTGCGCAAGCTGGGCGTGCCGTACACCGAAGAAGACATTGCCAAAGCAAGCGAAGCCGTAAAAGGCAAAACCGAACTGGATGCGTTGATCGCGTACCTGCAGGGCATGGGTACCGCACTGCGCAACGTGAGGTAAGCCATGGATATCAATCTGGTGCGTTCGATTCTGACCGCGGTGATGTTCGCGGTGTTCATGGGCATCGTGTTCTGGGCCTGGAGCAGCCGGCGCAAGTCGGACTTCGAGGCTGCGGCGCGGTTGCCGCTGGATGATGATTATGCAGAGCAGGAAATGGCGAGGAATAACGGAAGCAAGGGGAGAGCACAATAATGAGTGATTTTGTTCACGACGGCTGGAGCCTTTACATCGCCATCATCACGCTGGCCAGTCTGGTTGCGTGCGCAGTGCTGCTCAAATTGATGTCCACGCGCAAGATGGCGCCGGGCGAGAAGCCCGGTACCACGGGCCACGTTTGGGATGAAGACCTGCAGGAATGGCACAACCCGCTGCCGAGCTGGTGGATGTGGCTGTTCTACATCACTATCGTGTTTGCGCTGGTCTATCTGATCCTTTATCCGGGGCTGGGCTCTTACAAGGGCTATCTGGGCTGGACTTCCACCGGCCAGTACCAGGACGAGCAGAAGGAGGCCACAGCAATCTATGGCCCGGTGATCGACAAGTTTCTGAAGCAGGATGTGCAGACGGTGGCAGCCAATGCGGAAGCCCGTGAAATCGGCCAGCGCCTGTTCCTGAACTATTGCGCGCAGTGCCACGGTTCGGATGCAGGCGGTTCCAAGGGTTACCCCAACCTGCGGGACAACGACTGGCTTTATGGCGGCACGCCTGAGGCAATCAAGGCCACGATTGTCGGCGGACGCAACGGCGCGATGCCGCCGATGGGTGCCGCGGTGGGCGGCGCCGAAGATGTGCGTGATGTCGCGCACTACGTGTTGTCGCTTTCCGGGCGTACCCATGACAGCTTGCGGGCGCAGCGCGGCAAACCGAAGTTCGCCTCGGCCTGCGTGGCCTGTCACGGCGCTGATGGCAAGGGCAACCAGCAGATCGGTGCGCCCAATCTGACGGATGACATCTGGCTGCATGGCGGCACCGAAGCGGTTATTGCCGAAACCATCGTCAAGGGACGGATGAACCAGATGCCGGCGCACAAGGACTTCCTGGACGAGGGCAAGATCCACCTGTTGTCCGCGTACGTGCTGGGGCTGTCCGGACGGGCTGCCAAATAGGATGCGGGCGCCGGACCCCGTAGCTGCGCCGGCGCCGGCAGCGGATGAAATCGAGACCTCGTTATACGAGGTCCGCAAGAAGATCTATGCGCGCGCCGTCAGCGGCATTTTCGCCCGCTGGCGGATTGCGCTGGTCATCATTACCCAGTTGGTGTTTTATTGCTCGCCATGGCTGACCTGGAACGACCGCCAGGCCGTTCTGTTTGATCTCGTTTCGCGCAAGTTCTACATCTTCGGGCTGGTGTTCTGGCCGCAGGACTTCATTTTCCTGACGGCACTGCTGATCATTTCGGCGTATTCGCTGTTCCTGTTCACCGCGGTTGCCGGACGGCTGTGGTGCGGTTATGCCTGTCCCCAGACGGTCTACACCGAGATGTTCATGTGGATCGAGCGAAGAATCGAAGGCGACCGCGTGCAGCGCATGCGTCTCGATCAGTCTGACTTCGGAGCACGAAAGTTCGGCTTGAAGCTGTTGAAGCATGGCGTGTGGATTGCCGTTGCGTTGTGGACCGGATTCACCTTTGTCGGCTACTTCACGCCGATCAAGACTTTGGCGGCCTCGTTTTCACCCTGGGCGCTGGGGCCCTGGGAAACTTTCTGGATTTTCTTTTACGGTTTTGCCACCTATGGCAATGCCGGCTGGATGCGCGAACAGGTGTGCAAGTACATGTGCCCCTATGCCCGTTTTCAGAGCGTGATGTTTGATCCGGATACGCTGGTCATCACCTACGACGCCAAACGCGGCGATCCGCGCGGCGCGCGTGGCCGCAAGGCGGACCCGAAGGCCATGGGGTTGGGCGATTGCGTGGATTGCAACATCTGCGTGCAGGTCTGCCCGACCGGTATCGACATCCGCAAAGGCTTGCAGTACGAATGCATCGGTTGTGCAGCCTGTATTGACGGCTGTGATCAGGTCATGGACAAGATGGGTTACGCACGCGGGCTGATCCGCTATTCCACTGAAAATGCGGTCAAGGGCAAATACGCAGACACGGAAATAAAGCGCCATGTTGTCCGGCCCCGTGTGCTGATCTACACCGGACTGCTGGTGCTGATCGTCATCGCGTTTTTCAGCGGGCTGCTGTTGCGCAGCCCCCTCAAGGTTGATGTCATCCGTGATCGTGGCGCCATGGTGCGGGATGGCGGGGGCGGCTTGATCGAGAATGTCTACCGGCTGCAGTTCATCAACACTGATGAGGCGCCGCGCCGTTACAACGTGACCGTGAGCGGCCTGAACGGGATGCAGCTGGTGGTGCGTCAGCCGATTGAGGTTCCTCCGGCCACCACACAGACGTTTCCGGTTTCGGTGAAACTGGATCCGACCGGGCTGGAAGCCGGTTCCCATGCCATTGTTTTCCATATCGTCGATATCGACCGCGCGAATGTACGTGCTGACGAGAAATCGCGTTTCTTTGTCCGTTGAGGAGTGTGCCGTGAGAATGACGCAGACTGATACGTTGCCGTGGTACCGGGAACCCTGGCCCTGGTTGCTGATGGCGGGGCCCGCTGCAGTGGTGGTCGCCGGTTTCGCAACGCTGTGGATTGCCGTATCGAGCAGCGACGGGCTGGTCGCCGATGATTATTACAAACAGGGTCTGGCCATCAACCAGACACTGAAACGCGAATCCGTGGCGGCACAACACGGATTCCGTGCCGGCGCGCAGTTCGCTGAAGACGGCCGTCGTATCAGCGTGCGGCTGGATGCCGGGCCGGGTGCGGCGCTGCCGGCCACACTGCAGATGCAGATCGTGCATCCGACGCGCGCCGGGCGTGATGGCCTGGTAATGCTGCGGCAGACTGCGCCGGGCAGTTACGAAGGTGTGGGGCCTGCGCTTACGCAAGGACGCTGGATGCTGATCCTGCAGGACCAGCAGTCAACCTGGCGATTGGATGGCGCCATGGTGGCGCCGCATCAAGGGACGGTGAACCTGTCCCCCGCAAGTTCAAAATAGGAGAAACCCCGATGGCCTGGAAACTTCTTTTTGGTTCGGATGTGGGACTGTTCAGTCTGATCACCATTCTGGTGGTGGTTGTGATTGGCGCATACCTTTATTATTTTGTGCGCCGTAAAATGACCGAAGAAGAAAACGGCCAGCCTCGCACCTGACGCTCAGCACAGCCGGCATCGCAAGGAGGAGGGATTGCATGGGCAAGCGCCTGATCTGGATTTTGTGGCCTTCGTTTATCGTCGGAGGTATGGCGGAAGGCGTGTTTTTCACGCTGATTGACCCGCAGGAGCTTTATCTGCTCGGGGAGCCGGTGCATTGGTCGGCAACGGCAGTCTATTCCGTCGGGTTCTTCATGTTCTGGGCTGTTGCCGCGGCATCCAGTGCCTTCACCTGTTTCCTGCAGCGCACGGCAGGGGACGTCAACCGCAGGGATTGATCCCGCAGGGATGTTTCAGGAGCGGCAGCCGTGGTGGCTGACCAGTTCCCGAAGGCTGTCCATATTCAGAATGCGCAAATGTTTGTTCTGCACGGCAATCAGGCCTTGCGCCTGAAAATGCGACAGGGTGCGGCTGACGGTTTCCAGCTTCAGGCCCAGATAGCTGCCGATCTCCTCGCGGGTCATGCGCAGGTGAAACTCCGTCTGGGAGTAGCCACGGGCTGCAAAGCGCTGGGACAGATTCAGCAGGAAGGCTGCCAGCCGTTCCTCGGCCCGCATGCTGCCCAATAACAGCATCACGCCGTAATCGCGGGCAATTTCCCGGCTCATGATGCGGTGAAAGTGCTGTTGCAGCGAAGGAATCGAGCGGGACATGTCCTCAAGATCCTTCAGCGGAATTTCGCAGACTTCACTGTCTTCCAGTGCGACTGCATCGCACAAATGCTGATTGGTGCCGATGGCGTCGAGCCCCATCAGGTCGCCCATCATGTGAAATCCGGCAACCTGCTCGCGACCGTCTTCGTGCAGTACGCAGCTTTTCATGAAACCTGACCGGATGGCATAGAGCGAATGCAGGGATGCGCCGGAGCGGAACAGATAATCGCCGCGCTTGACGGGACGACGGCGATCAATGAGTTCGTCGACGGACTTGAGTTCCCCCGCAGACAGGCCGGCAGGCAGACAAAGCTCCTGCAGGCTGCATGTGGAGCAGGCCGTTTTGAGTTTGTCGACCTCGACGATGCGCAATGTGGTGGCCATGTCGGTGTCCGGAGTCGGAGTATCAGGAAAATTGAATGAAGTGCTGCATCTTACCCTCGTTTTGATCTGCGTCAAACTCCCGGTGGCCGCCGCTGGTCACAATAGCGGCCAAACTGTGGTCAAAATTACATATGAACAGCTCGATGATTGCCCCTGCTGCGTTGCCGATTGAGGTTGATCTGGATCTGATCCGGCGCATGGATCGTAATGGCCCACGATATACGTCCTACCCGACGGCTGATCGTTTTGTGGAAGCGTTTGATGCTGAAACATACCGGTCATGGACTGCGCGGCGGAATATCGGCGGCATTCGTCGCGCACTGTCGATTTATATCCATTTGCCGTTCTGCAGCACGGTCTGCTTTTATTGCGCCTGCAACAAGGTTGTCACCAAAGATCGCAGCAAGGGTGAAAAGTACCTTCAATACCTGTTCCGCGAAATCGACATGCAGGGGCCGTTGTTCAAGGACGACCGGATTGTCGAGCAGATGCACTGGGGCGGCGGCACACCGACTTTCTTCACGATGGATCAGCTGTCGGAATTGTGCGAGCACCTCAAGCGCCACTTCCAGATGTCCCGGGACGGCGAGTATTCGATTGAGCTGGATCCGCGCAGTATTGAACCCTCCGAGATGCAGGTTCTTCGTGACATGGGCTTCAACCGCGTCAGCCTGGGGGTGCAGGATTTTGATGTTGACGTGCAAAAAGCAGTCAATCGAATTCAGAGCGAAGAGCAGACACTTGCGGTGATGGACGCAGCCCGCACTTCGGGCTTCGATTCAATCAATGTCGATCTTATTTACGGATTGCCGAAGCAGACCCTGCTCAGCTTCAACCGTACACTGGGGCGCGTGATTTCAGCATCGCCGGATCGTATAGCCATCTACAACTATGCCCATCTGCCGACACGCTTCAAGCCGCAGCGGCGTATTGCAGATGCTGAATTGCCGACCCCCGATGTGAAACTGAAATTGCTGGGGCTTGCCGCCCAGCGACTGGGCGAGGCTGGATACGTTTATATCGGCATGGACCATTTTGCCAAGCCTGACGACTCCCTCGCAATTGCACAGCGCCACGGTCATCTGCACCGCAATTTTCAGGGGTACTCCACCCATGCCGATTGCGACCTGATCGGTCTGGGGGTGTCGGCCATAGGCGCCATCGGACCGACCTACAGCCAGAATCATCGTCACCTTGAAACTTATTACGATGCCCTCGACCGCAATATGCTGCCGGTGGCACGGGGGCTTGAGCTCTCTGCGGATGATCTGTTGCGTCGAGCAGTTATCCAGTCACTGTCCTGTCAGTTCAAGCTGTCGAAACGGTCGATTGAGATCGCTTATCTGGTCGATTTCGAAAAGTATTTCCAGGAGGAAATGACCGACTTGCAGCAGATGGTTGTCGACGGGCTCGTCGAACTTGACGACGAATGGATAACCGTCACGCCACGTGGCCGCATGCTGATCCGCAACGTCTGCATGGTATTTGACAAGTACCTGCGTCGTGAACGTGAGACCATGCGCTATTCCCGGGTGATCTAGGAGTTCTTCTTGAACGGCTGGCTGCAGACGATGGTGCTCACTGCCCTCACGGCCGGCCTTCTGGGGGGTGTTCATTGTGCCGCAATGTGCGGCGGCATTGTCGGCATGACCTGCACGCCAGGGCCGGATGGCAAGACTCATCGCGGCATTTTCCCGATCGCCTACAACACGGGTCGAATTGCAAGTTACGTCATTGCCGGCGCACTCGCCGGTGCGGCAGGGCAGGCGGGCATGGCATTGCGCGGCGGCGTACTGGCCCAGCATGTGATGATGTTCCTGATGGGAGTGACGCTGCTAGTGGTCGCCTTGAATGTCGCCGGTGTGCGACCCGTAACACGAGGGATCGAAGCCGCAGGAAGTTTGCTGTGGCGCCAGGTGCAGCCACTGTCGAGCCGTTTTCTGCCGGTAACGTCGCCTTGGCAGGCATTGGGGCTTGGTGCGATCTGGGGCTGGCTGCCTTGCGGCATGGTCTATGCCGTGTTGCTGATGGCGCTGGCTTCCGGCAGCGCTGGAGAAGGTGCCTTGATTCTGGCAGCGTTTGGGCTGGGCACACTTCCGAATCTGCTGGCGATCGGTGCCGCTCTTGGACGAACACGGCACTGGATGCGGGTGGCGTGGGTGCGATATCTGGCCAGCGGAATCATTGCTGCGATCGGTATCTACGGCATGCTGCATGTCCTTCAACCGGCTGCGCAGCAGCAGGACAGTCTCTTTTGCCGGGTAGCCCCGGGACTGGCCGAACTGCTGCGCTGAACCCGCCTCAGCGTATGGCGCCGCAGGCCACACGACCGCCGGAATTTCCGGTGGGATCGGTTTTGAGGTCGTCTGCGGCCGCATGAACAACAACGGCGCGGCCGATGACCCCGTCGGCATTGCTGCTGACCGAGATGCCGCCCACGACAAAGCTGAATTTGGCGACACCGCTGTCATTGAAGTTGATGTTGCCCAGATCGCCGGCATGACGCTGCGGCTCGTACGGTCCGCCATGCTTGTGCTTGCCGGGATTGAAGTGCCCGCCGGCGCTCATGGCCTGGGCGTCGCTGCAGTCCCCCTTGTCATGCACATGGAAACCTTTGGGCCCCTTGGTATGTCCGCTGATTTCGCCACTGACGCGCACAATGTCGGCGCCGACCTGCGTGAACGTCACGGTTCCACGAACCTGGCTGCCGCTGCGTGGTTCGAGATTGGCTGTTGCGACAGCGTCAGTCTGTTCTGCTGTTCCTGCGCATCCTGAGACGAGAGCGATGAGGGAGAGGACGATGGCTGAATGTTTCATGGGTGAACTCCTTTGGTGAGATCGCTTGATGCTGCGAGATGAGCTTAAGTTATTGATTTATTTTAATAATTTTAATCGAGTGCGATCCGGAGCTGCAGCGGTGAAGTATTTTTCAGGAATAAAGCCGCTACGCCTGATGCCCCCTTGTTCCAAGCATAAACATATTTCATGTCCGGTGAAAAAGGGTTTCGACGCTGTCCGTTCTGGCGGATCTTCAGCGAATAGCTGGTCGCTGGATATCATCCATCCATCATTGATACAAAGCCAAAAAAAGCCCGCAACAGCGGGCTGTGATGTGGCTTGGTGTTGTCGAGTTACTGCCAGCGGTACTGGTAGCTGACGCCGAGGAAATTAACCTTCTGCACCGGATCCTGCAGCATCCGGGTGCCATCCGAGTAGGTCCAGGTTGACCATGTCCAGTCGTTGGTGCTGAAGCGGTCAACGATGAAATCAACGCGCACATCCGAATTTTTCTGGACGGCGTATTTCGCAAACAATTGGAGTCGGGTGTTGCGGTTGGTGATTTCCGGGAGTGTCGCGACCACAGTGCCCGGTGCGACCGCATTAAGCCGTTGCTGGTCGTAAGTGTCGACGATGTCCGAGTGGCTCAGATCCGCACCGAGTTCCAGCCAGGTGAATGGTTTGCCCTTCAGCCCCAGTCCCAGTGCGTCGCCGGTATTTCTGAGCAGGGCGGCCCACACCAGCCCTGCCGTGCCAGCGCCGACATGCTGCGATTGTTCCTGCTGCGTCTGGTTGCGGGAGAACCAGGCGGTGCCTTGCCATTGATCGGAGAAGCTGTAGGAAAAATCCAGGCTGTAGTTGCGCGCATTGCCACTGCGCGGGCCGATGCCCAGCGCATGGATCGCGCTGTATTCATCCCGCGAATCGTCGGCGCGGAACTGCACCGACAAGGCATCGAGGGGTTGCCAGTTGAGGGTGAGCCGCAATTGATTGCGTTCGCGATCAGCGAGGTGAATCGGTGCAACCCGGTTGCCCGATGTGGCGACAGTGCCGTTATTGAGCGTGGTGATCAGGAATGGCGATCCATCGCGGTTGCTGTAAACATAACCGATTGCACCCGTCAGGGTCTCCGACATCGAGCGCCGCAATTCAGCCTTGTAGGCGGTTTCCTCGGTTTTCTCGCGGAAGTTGACGACCCGGACCGCTGAAGTGTTGCGTTTCTTTTCGTCGTAATCAACGCTGCCGGTCACACGGAACGCCATCGGCAACGCATAGCTCGCTTCGACTTTTCCGCTGGTGGTGCGGATCGAACGCGGCTCGTTGAATCCGTCAAAAGTCGAGGTTCCTGTCGCCAGAGTGTTGTAACGCAGGATCGGAGTTTTATCGTCACGATCGTCGTAGCGCAGTGTGCCGCGTAATGTCAGTTTTGGCAGGGGTCTCGCGGTCACTCCCATCTGTACCAGTGTGGTGTCAATGCGTCCCTGAAGGTTGGTGCCGATTCCGGGCGCCATGGGAACATTGGCTCCGGTTACAAAGGAGTCATCCTGCAATGCCTTGCCGTAGGCAACCTTGAAATTGCCGTTGGTCGTCGGCGTGAATGCATAGCTGCCGGACAGATGCAGTTGATGTGAATGATTGTCGGGGGGCAGTGCGATTGGGGTAAATGTCGCCAGTCCGCCGGCGCCCCCGATGAAATTAAGTCCATTGTTTTGATTGTTGTACATCGAGCCGTAATAACCACCGGTCATCTGCAGGCTCTTGCCTGTGTAGCTCAGCGTCGCATCGAGTTGGCGGATGGTCGAATCGATGGGTTCGGGTGCAAACTCAAAGGCGCCTGTAGTGCCACGCGCCCAAAGTCGAGCCCCTTCCTTGGTTTCATTGCGGAAATCGACCTTGGCATTCCATACTTCCGAGAAGTATTTGTTGAAACCCAAACCGATCCGGTCACGCCGGGTCTGCAGATCAAAAGTTCCAGTGCGACTGGCCGGTACAGGCACGGTCAGTGTATTGCCACCGATACCGCCGACTCCGGTGAAGGCCTGGTAAGGTTCATTGCGGGGAATCTGGTTGAACTCGAGGTAATAGCCCCAGTTACCCTGAACTTCGTGTTCAAAGCGCAGCTCCCGGCTGTCGAGACCGAGATTGCGCCCCTTCAGACGCAGCCAACGTCCATTGCCGTCATCCCGGGAAACTAGATCCAGATCGAGAAGTCCATAAGCACCGGTATCGTTCAGTCCATTGTATTGACCGAACCGGCGACCCTCGCCGTTCATGTATCCGAGTCCGAAACTCACCGAACTCTGGGGTTTGGTCAATGCGGTGACCTCGGCGTCCTCGTTTGCTGCTGCGGTGCCGAAGCAGGCGATTAGCGCTGCGGCGATCACAGTGGGCATCAGGACATTGCGTTTTTGCGGTGCCATGATCGTCTCCCTGTTGGCGTGAATCAACGCCGGAACGTACGCTCGTTGGAAATGTTTGCCGGGTTGTTGGTGCCGTGAATCTGCGTGTGGCAGTTCAGGCAACCCCGAGCCAGTGTGTTGGCGCCGGTTCCGGCGGTCGCAAATGATGCGACATTGCCCTGATGCGAGGAGGCCTCATGACACTGCTGGCACAGGAACGGCGCACGGTGCTTCAGCAAGTTGGCCTGTGTTGAACCGTGCGGGTTGTGGCAAATCGAGCAGTCTTCCTGCACCGGCTGGTGGGTACGCACGAAGGGCCCGCGTTTTTCCATGTGGCAGGTGTAGCAGGTGTCGTTTACGTTGTCGCGGACCATGTTCTTCGGCCCGGCGGAACCGTGAGGATTATGGCAATCCGAACAGACGACTTTGCCTTCTGGAATCGGATGGCGGGAGGGACGGGAGATCTGCGCGCGCTGCTCTTTGTGACAGGTGAAGCAGACCTGGGCCTGTTCGCGTTTGTCGCGCACTTTGTCGTGCGTGGTGTGGACCTGGTGGCAGGAGGTACAGGCGACATCGCGGCTGGCGTGCATGCTGGTTTGCCAATGCGTGCGTTTGTCGCCCTGGTGGCAGGATAGGCAGGCACCGTTGCGATCAGCCACAGGGGTATCGGTTTTCTTGCCGGCAACGCCGAAATAGACATCCACAGGTTGCGCATCCTGCCGTGCCGGCGGCAGGCCATAGGTGATCGTGGGTTTCGGCCGTTCCTTGGCGTTGGGTGGGCGGTTGACGTGGGTTTCGCTGGTGCCGTGGCAGCTGGTGCAGGTCGGCGTGCGTTTGTCCGCGACCGTGCCGTGTTTGGTCTTGCCGATCGCCAGAACCGGATATTCGTCATCGACGCCGTGGCAACGGGTGCAGACCGCATCGCCTTTCAGTGCAAGATCCTTACGCGGCGCTTTGGCGGTGTCCTGTGCCAGCGCCGGCTGTGCCGTGGCGAAAAGGCACTAGGCGGCAGCAAGGCTGCGCATCAGGACAAGTATCGGTTGGGTTGCATTCCTTTGACGTTCTCCCTTGTCCTGAGGTGCGGCCCGGATTTTATTTTTTCTCGAGCTTCGCGGCCTTGAGTTCCTGGGGCGTGGGCCCGTCAGGTTCCTTGTGCGCGATGCCGAAATGACATTCGATGCAGGTCATTTTTTCCTTGTCCGCCTTGGCGTGCCGGTTGCGCGCTTTTTCGGACTGCAGTTCACTGCTCATGGATTCCCGCTTGTGGCAATTGCGGCATTCCAGAGAATCGGTTTCGAGCATGCGATCCCAGACGCGGTGGGCGAGTTGGGTGCGATGGGCTTCAAACTTTTCCTTGGTGTCGATGACGCCGCGGAAATGGCCCCATAACTCCATGGAAGCCCGGATCTTGCGGGCGATCAGCGGAATCGGTTCGCGCGGCACGTGACAGTCGGAGCAGATGACATGCACGCCGGTGCGGTTGACGTCGTGGATCGTGCCCTTGAACTCGGCATAGACGTTGTCTTTCATTTCATGACAACCGATGCAGAAGTCCTGGGTATTGGTGTAAGCCATGGCCGCCGCGCCAACGGTCATCAGCACCCCGGCGCCGACCAGGGCGACCACGAGGATGCCGGCGGTCAGGGTTACCCGGGAGCATGTCCGGCACCTGTTCTGCAGGTTATTCCACCATTTGCCGATCATGTGTTGTCTCCCGGTTATTTATTGTTGTAATCGAAGCTTGGACTCAGCGGCTCAGGATCCAGTCCACGGCGTTGCGGACTTCCTTGGCGTCCTTGGTTTTCAGCGCATCGTGCGTTTCTTCGACGCCGTCAACCTTGATTTTGGGATTGGTGGTGACGTGTTTGGTAACTTTGTCCACGCCGTCGGCCTTGCCCTTGTATTTCCCGGCGGTTTCCTTGAAGGATGGACCATCCTTTTTCTTGTCGACGGCGTGGCACTTGAAGCAGCCACTTTTCTTGAGCAGGGCTTCCGCCGCGCTGGCGTCAACGTCGGCTGCATGAGCGGCGCCAACGGTCACAGCAAGGCTGGCGGCGGCGATAAGCAGATTTCGGGTGATCATGTCAGTTGTTCTCCGGGTGGTTAAAGAAGCCGCAGTTTAAGCTGCAGGGCTGCTTTTCGGTGGTTCGATCCGTTGATAGGTCTTTTGTGTGCAGTGCACAATCCAGGCCTTTGGGAAGGGCAAATCTGGAATGTCTGATGTTCTTGCGCATTGCGTTATTCATTCTTTTGTTTCGCCCGGACAGATTAACAGCCGCAGACTGCTGATTTCATTGATTTACATCAAATCAGCCGTCTAATTTGGCGATACTCCGTCCGGAATAAATTGGTGAACTCTGTTGTATGGGATGGTCTTCACGCATCCCTTTGATCTTCATCAATGAGCTGTCATGACTTGCAGGGATACTGCAGTCACTGAGTGTTTTCAAAGGGGTTTGTCAGTGAGTGCTGCCGTAACACCGGTTTTACAGGCTCTTGCAGGTTTCAGCTTGTTTGCAGGTCTCGATACATCAACTTGCAGGCGACTGGCCGAAGGTGCGGAATTGCGGGGTTTTTCCGGGGGCGATGTCATCTGCCGAGAAGGCGAGCCCGGCACCGGTCTCCATCTCGTTACAAAGGGGCAGGTCAAATTGCTGTTGCAGGCTGGCAACGGGCATGAAAAGGTGTTTGACCTGATCACCACGGGCGCCTGTTTCGGCGAGCCCTCTCTCTACACTGATCAACCCCACCTGGTGACCGCTCAGGCCATTATCGACACGCAATTGCTGCACGTTCCCAGTGCTGATCTGCTCAAGGCGCTTCGTGAAACGCCGGAACTGGCTTTGCGGGTGATCAAGGGACTGGCGTCGAGGATTTACCGGCGTACCCACGATTTGAAAAGTTATATGCTGATGTCAGGCACCCAGCGGGTGATCTGCTATCTGCTGCATGATGTGCCTTTCGAGGCGGAAGGACCGGAGGAAATCGCGGTCACTCTGCCGGTGCGCAAAGGGCTGATTGCCTCAAGGCTGAATCTGACCCAGGAGCACTTCTCGCGCATTCTCCATGAACTCGCCGCTGCCACCCTGATCAGGGTTGAGGGGCAGCGGGTTCATATTCGCGATCTGTCACGGTTGCGCGCAGCCGCAATGCCCTAGCGGCTGCGTTCCGGCGTTATTTGAAGCGCCAGGTGACGCCCATCGTCAGCTGGGTTGATTGCGTATCGCCATCGCGGTTGTTGCGAATGACGCCGAAGGCAAAATCGAGATCCTTGCTCGGCGAGTAGATGGCGCCGACTTCCACATAACCCATCCAGTCTTTTGCGGTGCGGTCGGCGTTGGTCATCGCACCGGTGTCCAGCGCCAGTTTCCAGCCCTCTGCCACATCCCATACCGGGGCCACTGAAAGGCGATACTGTGTGCGGCGCTCACCGGCGTTCAGCGTGTCATCCGCATAGTTGGCGCGATCCACTTGCAGGTTGGCGAGGAACTGGCCGAATCCGGTTTCCTGGGTCAACAGCAGACCAAGGCCGTAAGACGTCTTGCCGGTGCCGAGTCCACGGGCTTCCTTGCTGTCCGAAACACCGATGCTGACTTCCGGCTTTATGGCGAAGCTCAGCTTGCTGGCCTCATTTTCATAAAAACGCCATTTGGCGCCGATTACCGGATTGCTCCAGCCGGATTCTGTTACACCGGGCGCATCAGGGGCGATGCGCGTACGGGTGCCGCCGATGAAGACGTCAAGTTCATCCGTGATGCCGCGGGTGTAGACCAGTGGAATTTCATGGGTCACCGAATTGCCCCCCGGCGCCTTGTCGCGGGTGCGGTTGTAACCGGCTTCCAGTTGGTTGCCGCCTTCACCTTGTGTTCCGGTGTCGTCGGTAATCAGTGGTTGAAAGGCGAAGGCGGCCAGCGGCATTGCTGCAGCTAACCCAATGATTTTATTAATAAAAGTCCGCATATTTTTCCTTGGTCAAGAATTTGCAAAACGACTGTCCGAATTCTTTAACGGCAGCAGATCAGCAAACTTGAGATTCATATCCAATTTTGCTTGTGGTTATTTGAGTTTGTTCGTTGCTACTTTTTTCTTGGCGACGGGATCGGAAAGTTTCCGTGTTACACACTATTTCCTCTTGCAGAAAAGCGGTTTGACTTGAATCAAGTTGCGATGTTTTAAGGTGCAATTTCCGGTTTTGAGCATGCGGCAGATATTTCGACCGGCTGATGATTGCTAGCCCTGTAATCCAGAGATGGCACTTGCAAGTGCGCGGTACATGCTGATGCAGTTGGAGGCATGCGGGATGGTGTTGGTGGTTACGACGCGGGCCGCCCCTGCGGCGAGCAGCGCTTGATGTGCGTCTCCTGCAAATACGGCATGCACGCCGACGCAGATCGGCGGAGCCAGGTCTTGAGCCTTCACGTGCCGCACCGCAGCGACCATCGTACGGCCTGTTGAAATGATGTCGTCCACCAGCACCGGCGTGCGGCCTTGCAGCGCGGCCGGATCGGGAATGCTGACGGATACATCGCGGTCGCCGCGTCGCACTTTCTCGAGTACGACATGCGGTGCCCCCGCAATTTGCGCGACTGCCGAAACCCATTGCTCACTTTCGGCATCCGGTCCGATCAGCACAGGCGATGCAACGTTCGTCTTGATCCATGCCGCCAGCAGCGGCGACGCGGGAACCACGGTGCCCGGCACCGAATAAATTTCGTCAAGCGTGTGCCAGCGGTGCAGGTGCGGGTCCACTGTCACCAGCCAGTCGATGTGGTGCGACAGCAGTTGCGCAAAAACGGCAGACGTCACCGCTTCGCCCTCCTGAAAGCGTTTGTCCTGGCGCATGTAACCCAGGTACGGCGTGACGAGTCCGATACTTGCGGCGCCCAGTTCGCGTGCGGTCGATGCGGCAAACAGCAGCGGCATGATGTTGTCGTCGGGATGATGCAGACTGCAGGCCAGAATGACTTTGCAACCGCTGACAGGCGTATCGAAGCGCAGGTAGGTTTCACCGTCGGGAAAGCGGCGGATGGCCAAAGCGCCGGCGGTGGCATGGAGTTCCGTCGTCAATGCCGCGGCCAGTGTTTCGTTGCCGGGCAGCGCAAAAACCGCGGTGTTCGTGTGAACGGTCATTGTCCGTTGGCGATGGTGATGATCGGCGGCTGCGCATACAGATAGGCCAGGGCATAGGCGAGTTCACCCGGCGTTTCGGCGTGCAGCGTGAACAGCGGCTGGCCACGTTCAACGCGGGTGCCGACGGGTGTGTGCAGATAAAGCCCTGCCGCAGGCGATTGAGGCGCGCCGGCCAGTTTTGCGACGCGGGCGAGGCGGCGGTTGTCGATGCTGATCACCGGGCCCGCGGTAGGTGCGTTGATCACGTGCGTATGCGCAGCCTGCGGTGGCACGCGCATGCCGCCCTGTGTTTCGCAGATCGCCTCGAATTTGCGCCAGGCCTGTCCGTCATCAATCAGCCCGCGTGCTTTGGCGAGGGCGGCTTCCGGTGTGATGCCGCTGGCCATTTCGAAGATGCGACCGGCCAGCGCCACCGCGCGTTCGCGCAGATCCTGCGGTGCATCCGCCTCATTGCGCAGCACGGCGAGCACGTCACGCGCTTCCAGCGCCGGACCGACGCCGCGGCCGACCGGCTGACTGCCGTCAGTCAGCAGCACGCTGATTTGCAATCCGACGGTCTGGCCGATTTTCACCATTGCGGTTTCCAGCGATTTTGCCGATTCGATGCTGCGGATTTTCGCGGTCGGGCCGACCGGCATGTCGATCACCACATGCGTGGCGCCGGCGGCGGCTTTTTTCGACAGGATCGACGCGATCATCTGGCCTTCGCTGTCTAGATCCAGTGGCCGTTCGACGCGGATCAGGATGTCGTCGGCCGGGCTCAGTTGCACGGCGCCCCCCCAGACGATGCAGCCGCCAACCTGTTCGACGACGCGGCGCATCGCCTTGACGTCGAGCGCCACCGGCGCCAGTGTTTCCATCGCGTCCGCAGTGCCGGCGGGGGAGGTGATCGCGCGCGACGAGGTTTTGGGCATCGTCAGTCCGGCAGCGACGACGATGGCGACAACGATCGGTGTGGTGCGGTTGCCGGGCAGGCCGCCGACCGAGTGTTTGTCGACGATCAGCGGCCGGTCCCAGGACAGGCGCTCGCCAACAGCAATCATCGCCCGCGTCAGTGCGCCAGTTTCAGCGGTGTTGAGGCGGTCGCCGGCGCAGGCGGTGATGAAGGCCGACAGTTCGATGTCGGTGTATTTGCGCGCGGCGATATCCCTGATGACAGCGTGCATCGCCGCTTCATCGAGGCGCTGGCCGTAGACCTTGGCGCGCACATGCCGCATCGATTCCAGCGGCTCGGGATGCGACAACGTGACCACATCTTCGTTTTTTGCATCCAGCAGCTTCCAGGCGATTTCCGAGAGGCCGATTTCGTGTGTGCCGAGCAACTTGCCGGTGACGATGTTGAGCGTAGTCAGTACGCTGCGCCCGTGCAGGCTGACCAGCACGCGCGAATGCGATTCAAACCCCTCGGAACGGCAGATCGCGCAGTCGCTGCGCATGAACACCACTGGCTCGTAATAGGTGTCAATGCCGAGGCGGCGCACCTGCAGCACATTGATCGCGCGGTCGTGGGGCTGAGGTTTGTTCATGGTTGATGCTGCACGCCGGCTTTCTGTAAAAGACTTTATTTTACGGGATCAATGCTTGTAACAATGTAAGCCCCGCCGCTGTGTTCTGCGGTGAATTTTATTTTGTCACCGGTTTTGGCCCGGTCAAGCAATACCGGATCCTTGACCTGGAACACCATGGTCATCGGCGGCATGTTGAGATTGGTGATCGGACCGTGACGGATGGTGATTTTCTGTGTGTCGAGGTCGATTTTGCGGATTTCGCCATCGCTCAGTGCGGATGCGGCAGCAGGTGCGGGCTGATGTGAGGCATGCGACGAGTGGTCGGCAGCGTTTTGCTGGGCAAATGCAGGTGCCGTCAGTGCTGTGGCAATCAGTGCCAGTTTCAGTGCGTATTTCATCGCGATCTTCCTTGCTTTGATAATCAGCGCCCGTAGCGGGCGTAGATGGAATGACGGCCGTTCTTGTCCACCAGCAGCACGTCATAGGGTTGAGGCTTGGCGGATTCCATGCCCGGTGAACCCTGCGGCATTCCCGGAACAGCAAGCCCGGTGGCCACTGGTTTCTCAGCCAGCAGTCGCCTGATTTCGCGCGCCGGCACATGGCCCTCAATGGCATAACCTTCGATCACTGCGGTATGGCAGCCACCGAGTTTTTCCGGAATGCCGAGGCGTTTGCGCATCACCGCGGTGTCTTCGACTGCAACCGGCTTCACACGGAAGCCATTGGCGCGCAGATGGTCCATCCACGCGCCGCAGCAGCCTCAGGTCGGGTTGAGGTATACCGTGGCAAGCGTGGGTTCCGCCGCCACGGCGGTTCCCGATAGCATCATCGCGGCCATTGCAGTCAGGAATTTGCGTCGGTTGTTCATGTCATCACCTTTGCGTTACGTTGATCTTGCCGACCATGCCGGCTTCGAAATGGCCCGGTAGCAGGCAGCCGAAATGGAATTCGCCGCCTTTGCTGAACTGCCAGACGATGGTTTCGGTTTTACCGGGCGGCACATGAGCCATGTACGGCTCGTCATGTTCCATGTTCGGGAATTTTTTCATCAGTGCGGCGTGTTCCTTCAGTTCGGGCAGTGTGCCCAGCACGAACTCATGCATGGTCTTCCCGGAATTGGTGACTACAAACTTTATTGTTTCGCCCTGTCTGATGGTCAGTGCTGCCGGCGTGAAGCGCATCTGGTCGCTCATGTCGACCTTGATGGTGCGCACGACTTTTTTCGGATCGCCGGCTTTGCCGAATGATTTTTCTTCGCTGCTTAGTGCGGCTGCGTTAGCGGTTTTTTTTCCGTGCGTGTCGCCATGTGCCCAGGCCGGAGCGGTGGTCAGGGTCGCGATCATGCAGACGACGGTGGATATTGGTTTATGCATAATGACCTCAATGAAGTCGAATATAATCAATTACTTGTAATTAGTGTTGATGCCCGGCCAGTGGCTTGCGGGCTTGCAAAACCTGTTCGTGCGAACCCTTCGCGGCAGGAGCCGCGCGGGTCGTCGCCGGCGCTTCGCCGGTCCACTCGCGGGAGACCGTGCCCGGCGGATGCTTGAACCAGCCCGGATCCTTGTAATCATTGCGGGCGAGACCGTCGCGCACTTTGACTACGCTGAACATGCCGCCCATCTCCAGCGGACCGAACGGGCCGCGGCCGGTCATCATCGGTAGCGTGTTGTCGGGCAGCGGCATTTCCATTTCACCCATGTCGGCCATGCCGCGTTCGCCCATCACCATGTAATCGGGAACCAGCTTCATGATTTTTTCGGCGACGCCGCGATGGTCGACGCCGATCATCGTCGGCACGCCGTGTCCCATCGCATTCATCGTGTGGTGTGACTTGTGGCAATGGATGGCCCAATCGCCTGGCGCGTCCGCACTGAATTCGAAGGCACGCATCTGACCGACGGCGACGTCCACGGTGACTTCCGGCCAGCGCGCCGACTTCGGCACCCAGCCGCCGTCGGTGCAGGTGACCTCAAAGTCGTAACCGTGCATGTGCATCGGATGGTTGGTCATCGTCAGGTTGCCGAAACGGATGCGCACCTTGTCGCCGGTGCGCACCACAAACGGATCAATGCCGGGAAATGCCCGCGAGTTCCAGCACCACAAGTTGAAGTCGAGCATGGTGTTGACGTTCGGGGTCGCCGCACCCGGTTTGACGTCGAAGGCATTGAGCAGGAATACGAAGTCACGATCGACCTTCATGAAGTTCGGATTTTTCGGATGCACCACAAAAAAGCCCATCATGCCCATCGCCATCTGCGTCATTTCGTCGGCATGCGGGTGATACATGAAGGTACCGGATTTCTTCATTTCGAATTCGTAGACGAAGGTCTTGCCGACCGGAATCTGCGGCTGGGTCAGCCCGCCCACGCCGTCCATGCCGTTGGGCAGCAGGATGCCGTGCCAATGGATGGTGGTGTGTTCCGGCAGCTTGTTGGTGACGAAGATGCGCAGCTTGTCACCTTCGACGCATTCGATGGTCGGCCCCGGCGACTGGCCGTTGTAACCCCACAGGTTCGCGGTCATGCCGGGCGCGATCTGGCGGCGGACCGGTTCAGCGATCAGGTGAAATTCCTTCCAGCCCTTGTTCATGCGCCAGGGCAGGGTCCAGCCGTTCAGCGTCACTACCGGGTTGTAAGGGCGACCATTGGCAGGTGTCAACGGCGGCTGCGTGTCGGGTTTTGACTGCATCGGCGCTTCGGGCACTGCGCCCTGCACGGCGCGGCTGACCGTCGCGGCGCCAAGCAATGCGGCGCCTGAGGCGCGGAGGAAGTTGCGTCGGGTATTCATGTCGTGATCCATTTTTCAGTGTCCGGCCGCGGCGGCTGGCGCGGCGGCGCGCAGGCTGCTGCCCGATGCGGCGATGGTGCCGGGTGACTTTCCGTTGATCGTGAACTGCAGCGTGGTGTCGGCGAGCCAGAAGTCGCGTTGCGCTTCGATGGCGTTGATGACTGCGCTGACCTGCTGGCGTGATTCGGCGAGCAGTTCAAACACGCTCATCAGCATGCCGTTGTAGCGCAGCAGTGTTTCTTCGCTGATGCGTGCGCGCAGCGGCACGACGTCGTCGCGGTAGTGCCTGGCGAGGTCGTAGCTGCTGCGCCACGCCCCGTAGGCTTCGCGCACTTCCGAGCGGGCGCGTATCGCGAGGTCTGCTGTGTGGTTAACCGCCTGCCGGTGTGTGTTTTCGGCCCGCGCCAGTTTTGCAGAGCCGGAATCGAAGATCGGGAGCCGAAGTTCGATTTCATAACCGGTTTTGCGCGGCTGGCCGCTTTCGCTGTTGCGGATGTATTTCGCTTCGAGCACGCTGAAGTAGCCGGTCGCCCTGGTCAGGCCCAGCGAGTTGGCGATATTTTCTGCGTTTCGCACCGCTGCTTGCACATCAAGGCGTTGTTGCATGGCCTGTCTTTCGATGTCGACTATGTCGCGCAGCGATGGCGGCAGATCGGGCAGGCGTTCCGGCAGTTTGAACGCGATGTCGTTACCCCACAGCCCGAGCAGCCGGGTCAGTCGCTCGCGTTCGGCCAGCGCCTGCTGGCGCGCGCGCGCCAGTTGCGCGGCGGCATCGGCATAAAACGCCTGTTCGCGCGCCTGGTCGAGTTTGCTGAAATTGCCAGCTTTGACCATGCGTTGCGCAAGTTCGGATGCTGCTTCGGCAGCGCTTTTGACCTGTTCGGCATAAGCCGCTGATTGTTGCGCAGCCACGGCGCTGATCCAGGCGCGGCGGGTATCAGCAGCGACCTGCATGATGTTGGCCGCCATGCGGCTCTGTGCGAGTTCAAAACGTTCACTTTCAAGTTCCGTTCGGAGCGGCATCGTCAGCAAGCCCATCAGGTCGAAAATGAAGGTGCGTTCATATTCAACGTCATCCGCGCGATGCGTACGGCCAAACGAAAAACCCGGATTGCGCAGGCGGCCGGCCTGCACCAGGTCTGATTCGGCAATGCCCAACTCGGCGTAGGCGGCCTGCAGTCCGCGGTTGTTGAGCAGTGCAATCTGTACCGCGTTGTCCGCGGTCAGCGGTTGCGCCAGCAGGGCACGTACCTGATCGCCTGCTCGCGTGGCGTCATCCTGATTTTTGATCCATGGCGCCTGCTGTGTGATTCCGCGTGTTCTCAGGGCGTCATTTACCTGGCGCGTACCGCCATCCTCGGAAAAGCTGGCGCAGCCGCCGAGCAGGAACACGACGAAGGCGGCCATGAGCGATTTGCCGTTTTTCATTGTGGCGCTCCCGGAGCGGCCGTCGGTGCCGGTTTGATGTCATGACCGGCATGGGCGCCACCGAACATGCCCATATGACCGCCAACACGGGCGACCTCGTCGTTGACTTCGCGCCAGGGCGCGAGTGTTTCGTCTCGCAGGCGCTGGTAACCGGCAAAAGCCGAGGTGTAGGACGGCACAGGTACCGATGCCTGCGGATCGGTCGGGCCGGTAAGAACGGGTTGTTGCGCCGCCGCCAGCGGCAACCAGAATGCCGCACAGGCGCAGCACAGGACTGCGAGTTTCGACTGCATAGTGATCCCCATTGCATCAAACGGGCAAAACAGCACCCAAGGCGGCGCAATCGCGCCATGCGCGATACGCCAATGCGGATTTCAGGGGGGGTCAGGCCCGGGGCGGGCGCTGGGGCAGGTCGGGGATGAACAGCGTGTTCAGCAGGGATATGTGCTGAATGACGGCGAGTGGTGCTTCCGGCGGCAGAGGTGTTGTGGAAGTTGCGGCGCCGGTAAAAACATGATGGCAGCAGGCATGGCCACTGGATTCGCTGGCCGCTTCATGGTCGTGCGGCTGCTGATCGGCAGTGGCCGCGTGGTCAGCAAGTTGTGCGTGGTGACCACCATGCGTGCTGTGGTCTTGCGTCAGTTGGGCAGTGGCAGGTTCGTCGCCACAGGGCATCAGCGGTGCATAAGCCGCAATGCCCTGCAAGGGCAGGGCCAGCATCAACAGCCAGGCGGCAAAGAGTCGAACACGTTTCATGAGATGGAATTCTAGGGGGAATCCCCGATACCGGCAATGCAATAAAGACCGTTTTTCCGGCCAAAGGTTCCTAACCGAACTTGGCAAGCAGTGCGGCGGCGTGTTTGACGCGTTCTTCCGCGGCTCTGGCACTGCCTGCTTTTTCCGGGGCAGTCTGTATGGCGCAGGCGAGCACGCTGAAAAAGGTCTTGTCCAGTGCGCGGCGGGCGGCCGAGAGCTGCTGGGTGACTTTTTCGCAGTCGGCGCCGTCGTCAATCATCCCCTGGATGCCGCGCACCTGACCTTCAATGCGTTTCAGACGCAGGATCAGTTCGCGGCGGTGTTGCTGGTCTTTGATGATGGCCATGAGCGGCTCCGGGTTAAGTCCGGGCAGCATACCCCATGGGGTATGTAGCTGCAATGGTTAAACGCTTGAAATCTGATACCCCTGGGAGTATATTGTCAATGCTGGTTCCGCAGTTGGCGGGACGTAATGGAGGATTTCATGACTACCGAACGCATCGTGCGCATTGTTGCCGGCCTCTTTGTGCTGCTGTCACTGGGTCTGGGCGCCAAGGGCAGTCCGTTGTTTGTGAATGAAAATTTTCTGTGGTTCACCGCTTTTGTCGGGGCGAACCTGTTTCAGAGTGGTTTCACGCGGCTGTGTCCGCTGGAATCGATCCTGCGCCGGCTGGGCGTCAAATCCGGCGGTTCCTGCGCCTGACCCGGCGAAAGGCAGACAGCGGGGGTCATCATGCAGCCACAAGTGAATGCGGAATATGTGCATGTCGGTTGCGCGAATTGCGCTACTGAAAATCGTGTTGCAGCCCGGCGCCTCGGCGATGGTCCCAAGTGCGGCCAGTGCGGTGCGCCTTTGCTGCCCCTTGCACCGGTTGACCTCAGTGATGCGACTTACGATGCCGTGATTGCCCGCACCGGACTGCCGGTACTTGTCGATTTCTGGGCGACATGGTGCGGTCCCTGCAAAATGATGGCACCGCAGTTTGAAGTCGCAGCACGTGAATTGCATACCCAGGCCCTGCTGGCCAAGGTCAATACCGAGGAGGCGCAGGCTGTTTCAGCGCGTGCAGGAATACGCTCGATACCTACGCTTGCGCTGTTCCGCGATGGCAAGGAAGTGGCGCGGACTTCCGGCGCCATGGATGTGCGCGGACTGATCCGCTGGTTCAAGGAGCACTCCTGAAGTGAAAACTATCCGGATCACTGCTGCATTCTTTATGCTGAATCTGATTGCCGCTTGTGGCAACGAGTCGGCGCCTGTGGTGCCGGCGGTGACACAACTGCCGGCAGCGGTTGTTGAGTCCCGCGAAGTCGATCTGGATTATTCCGCCGAAGCCGTGGTCGAGGCCGTACGTCAGTCAACGGTGGCCGCGCAGATTGCCGGCCGCGTGGTTGAACTGCGCTTTGATGTCGGCGATGCGGTGAAAAAAAGCGAAGTCATTGTGCGCATCGACGAGCGTGCGGCGACACAGGCTGTTGCCGCCAGTGCCGCGCAGGTGCAGGAGGCGCAGGCGTCATTGGCCAATGCCCGCGCGCAGTTCGAGCGTTCCAAACAACTGGCTGCGCAGAAATTCATCAGTGCTGCAGGACTGGAAAAGGCGGAGGCCGAATACAAGGCCGCGCAGGCGCGTGTTTCGTCACTGATAGCCGGCGCCGGCCAGGCCAGCACCGAGCGCAGTTTCGCGACCATTGTTGCGCCGTACAGCGGAGTGGTGTCGGCGCGCCATGTCGAAGTCGGCGAGATGGCGACGCCGGGCAAACCGCTGATGACCGGTTTTGATCCGTCGTCGCTGCGCGTGGTGGCCAATCTGCCGCAGGCGCAGCTGGCGACCATTCAGGCGGTGGGCAAGGCCTGGGTCGAGATTCCCGCGATGGGCAAACGCATCGAAGCGAAACAGATCACCGTGGTGCCTTCCGCCGATCCGCGCACGCATACCACGCGTGTACGGCTGGAGCTGCCTGCCGATGTCAGCGGCATCTACCCCGGCGTGTTTGCGCGCGCGCATTTTTCCACCGGCCGCGCGACGCGACTGCTGGTGCCGCGTGCGGCGGTGTTCCAGCGCAGCGAAGTGACGGCTGTATATGTATTGGATGAGCAGGGGCAGCCGCGCCTGCGCCAGGTACGGCTGGGTGCTGCCGGCGACGCCAACGGTGTCGAAGTGCTGTCGGGGCTCAAGCCCGGCGAGCGTGTGGCCCTGGAGCCGGTGAAGGCCGGTATCGCGCAAGCGCGCTGATCATGGGTATCTCGGGGCGCATCGCCCGCTTTTTCCAGGATTCACAGATCACGCCGCTGCTGGCGCTGGTGGCTTTGCTGCTCGGTCTGTTCGCGGTGGCGGTGACGCCGCGCGAGGAAGAGCCGCAGATCGATGTGACCATGGCCAATGTTCTGATCCCGTTCCCCGGCGCATCGGCCAGAGACGTTGAAAGCCTGGTTGCGACGCCCGCCGAACAGGTGCTGAGCCAGATGACCGGCGTTGATCATGTGTATTCGATTTCGCGCAGTGGCATGGCCATTATCACTGTGCAGTTCAAGGTTGGCGTGCCGCGCATCGACGCGCTGGTGCTGCTCCACGACACCATACAGTCAAACCGCGACTGGGTTTCGGCAACGCTGGGCGTCGGCGAGCCGGTGATCAAGCCCAAGGGCATCGATGACGTGCCGGTGGTGACGCTGACCTTGTGGAGTACCGATGCTGCGCAAGGCGCCTATGAACTGGAGCGCGTGGCACACGCGGCTGAAGTGGAACTGAAACGTGTTCCCGGCACGCGTGAAGTGCAGACGCTGGGCGGGCCGGGACGGGCCGTGGTGGTGCGGCTGGATGCCGACCGTCTTGCCTCATACGGGCTGTCGGCGCTGGATTTGAGCCGGGCGTTGCAGGCCTCCAATTTCTCCATGCCGACCGGCCGACTGACCCGCGACAATCGCGACATCGTGGTCGAGACCGGCGAGTTCTTTTCTTCCGCCGCCGACGTCAAAATGGTGGTCGTCGGCACCTTCGAGAACCGGCCGGTTTATCTGGCGGATGTTGCCGATGTGAACGACGGTCCGGATCAGCCGGTGCGTTATGTGTGGACCGGCAGTGGCCCGGCCGGCGCGAAAAATGGCGTCACTGCAAAGGGCGAGCAGCCGGCGGTGACGATACAGATCACCAAGAAAACCGGCGAGAACGCAGTCGAGGTTGCTGAGCGTGTCATGCAACGCACGCAGGCGTTGCGCGGCACGGTGATTCCGGACAATGTGCAGATGACGGTGACGCGCGACTACGGCGCGACCGCCAATGACAAGGCGATGAAGCTGATCCAGAAGCTGATCTTCGCCACGCTGTCGGTGGTGGTGCTGGTATTCCTGACGCTGGGCCGGCGCGAAGCGCTGATCGTCGGCGTTGCGGTGATGCTGACGCTGGCGGCTACACTGTTTGCGTCCTGGGCCTGGGGCTTCACGCTGAACCGCGTCTCGCTGTTCGCGCTGATATTCTCGATCGGCATTCTTGTTGACGACGCCATCGTGGTGGTCGAGAACATCCATCGTCGCATGGTGCTCGACCGCAAGCCGCTGGCCGAGGTGATTCCGCTGGCGGTTGATGAGGTTGGCGGACCGACGATCCTCGCCACATTCACGGTGATCGCTGCGCTGCTGCCGATGGCCTTTGTCACCGGACTGATGGGGCCGTACATGAGCCCGATCCCGATCAACGCCAGCATGGGTATGCTGATTTCGCTGGCGATTGCCTTTGTGCTGACACCATGGTTGGCGTTGAAACTGCTCGGCAAGGTGGGGGCGCACCATGAGTCCGGTGGCGGCTGGCTGGAGCGTCTGTTCCAGCGTTTGCTGGGGCCGTTTATTTCAGCGGTCGATGCTCCACGCAACCGGCGCCGGCTGCTGTATGCGGTGATTGCGTTGATCGTCGGCTCGGTGGGACTGGCTGCGGTCAAGCTGGTGGTGCTCAAAATGCTGCCTTTCGACAACAAGTCGGAATTCCAGGTGGTTGTTGATATGCCCGCGGGTACTCCCGTGGAAATTACCGCCGCAGCCTTGCGCGACATGGGTGCTTACCTCGCGACCGTGCCGGAGGTGACCGACTATCAGGTTTATGTCGGCACCGCGGCCCCGATCAATTTCAACGGGCTGGTGCGGCAATACTATCTGCGTGCATTGCCCGAACTCGGCGACATCCAGGTCAATCTGGTGGACAAACAGGCGCGTCACCGCAAGAGCCACGACATCGCGCAGGCGGTGCGTCCGAAACTGGAAACCATCGCTGCGAAGTGGGACGCCAGGGTCAAGGTGGTCGAAGTGCCGCCGGGGCCGCCGGTGCTGTCGCCGCTGGTTGCCGAGGTGTACGGGCCGGATGAAGCCGGGCGCATCCGCGTCGCAAAAAAAGTGCGCGAAGCATTCGCTGCGACGCCGGATATTGTCGGCATTGATGATTCCGTCGAAGACCCGGCGCCGCGCATCGTGCTCAAGGTCGATCAGGCCAAATCAGCGCTTGCCGGTGTCAGCCGACGTGACATTGTTGAAACCATGCGTATCGGTCTCGCCGGCGCCGACATCACGCCACTGCATGACGGTCAGTCCAAATATGAAGTCCCGGTGCGCCTGTCGATGCCGGATGCGCGCAAGGGCGATTTGCCGGAAATGCTCAAGCTCACGGTGCGCAGTCCGACCGGCGCGCTGATTCCGCTGTCGGAACTGGTCACTGTCACCCGCAACGAACGCGACCGCGCGATTTACCACAAGGATCTGCTGCCGGTGGTCTATGTCATCGGCGACCAGGCCGGGCGGGTGGACAGTCCGCTCTACGGCATGTTCGCCGCGCGCGGCAAGGTTGCGGGGCAAGCACTCGACGAAGGCGGCGTACTCGGTGAATACTTCATCCGCCAGCCGGACGATCCGTACCGCGAATATTCGATCAAGTGGGACGGCGAATGGAAAGTCACTTACGAAACCTTCCGCGACATGGGCATCGCCTATGCGGTCGGCCTGATCCTGATCTATCTGCTGGTGGTGGCGCAGTTCCGTTCTTATCTCGCGCCATTGATCATCATGGCGCCGATTCCACTGACGGTGATCGGCGTGATGCCGGGGCATGCGCTGTTCGGCGCGAATTTCACCGCGACGTCGATGATCGGCATGATCGCGCTCGCCGGCATCATCGTGCGCAACTCCATCCTGCTGGTCGATTTCATCAACCTCAAGGTGGCCGAAGGTGTTTCGTTGCGTGACGCGGTGATGCAGTCGGCAGCAGCGCGGGCAAAACCGATCGTGCTGACAGGCTTTGCCGCGATGCTCGGCGCGATGTTCATTCTCGATGATCCGATATTCAACGGGCTCGCGATTGCACTGATCTTCGGCATTCTGGTTTCAACGCTGCTGACCCTGGTGGTGATACCGGTGTTGTACTTTGTCGCCTACCGGCGGAAATTCGAATCCACTTCCTGAGGATTGTTAAATGGACGCTGCAGAAGCACTGGTGCTGGCCCGTGCGCAATTCGGCCTGAATATCGCGTTCCATATCCTCTTTCCCAGCCTGACCATCGCCTTGACGTGGTTTTTGCTGTATTTCCGGGTCCGTTATGAAGTAACGCGTGATGAGGCCTGGCTTGCAACCTACAAGTTGTGGGTCAAGGTGTTTGCGCTGAGTTTTGCGATGGGTGTGGTGTCGGGCATCGTCATGAGTTTCCAGTTCGGCACCAACTGGCCCGGCTTCATGAACAAGGTTGGCAATATCGCGGGCCCCTTGCTCGCCTACGAAGTGCTCACCGCATTTTTTCTGGAGGCCACCTTTCTCGGTGTCATGCTGTTCGGCATGAATCGCGTGCCGGGCTGGCTGCATATTTTCTCGACGGTGATGGTGGCAGTCGGCACCACGCTTTCGGCATTCTGGATTCTGGCCCTCAACTCGTGGATGCAGACGCCGACTGGCCACATCGTAGTCGATGGCCAGATCATCGCGGGGGATTGGCTGGAAGTCATATTCAACCCATCCTTTCCTTACCGTTTCATTCATATGCTCCTTGCATCCGGCCTCACGGCGTCATTTGTGATTGCCGGTTTGTCGGCGTGGCGTCTGCTGCGCGCGCCCGATGATGACTCTGCGATGAAAACGCTGCGGGCTGGCGTGCTGGTTGCCGCGGTACTGGCACCGGTGCAGATTTTTGTCGGCGATCTGCATGGTCTGAATACGCTGGAGCATCAGCCGGCCAAAATCGCGGCGATTGAAGGTATCTGGGAAACGGAAAATGGCGCGCCGCTGCTGCTGTTTGCGGTGCCCAATGAAGAAAAACGGCGTAACGATTATGCCGTCGGAATTCCCAAAGGCGCCGCACTGGTGCTGAAGCACGATGCGGATGCGGAACTCAAAGGGCTTAACGAGTTTGAGCCGGATCGGCCTCCGGTGGCGCCTTTGTTCTACGGCTTCCGCCTGATGGTCGGGCTCGGTGTCGGCATGTTGGTGCTGTCGTGGTTCGGTGTGTGGCGTTTGCGCCGGGGTTCGCCGCCGCGGCTGTTGTTGTGGACGTTTGCGGTGTTCACCTTCTCGGGCTGGATTGCAACGCTGGCCGGATGGATTGTCACGGAAGTTGGTCGTCAGCCCTGGCTGGTGACTGGCGTGCTGCGCACGGCCGATGCGGTCGGTCACATTACCGGCGCACAACTCGGTGCGAGCCTCACCGGATATGTGCTCACCTATGGTTTGATGCTGTTGGCCTACTTTGTCGTGCTGACGCATATGGCCGGCAAAGGCGTGACTACGGAGGCTGCGAAATGACGCTCGATCTTCCAGTGGTCTTTGCCGTGCTGATGGGCGTTGCCATCCTCGCCTATGTGGTGCTTGATGGTTATGACCTTGGCGTCGGCATGCTGATGCCGGGGGCGACGGCGGAGCAACAGGATCTGATGGTGGCTTCCATCGGCCCGTTCTGGGATGCCAATGAAACCTGGCTGGTGCTCGGCATCGGCCTGCTGCTGGTGGCGTTCCCGAAAGCGCATGGCGTGGTGCTCGGCGAGTTGTACCTGCCGGTGGCGGCGATGCTGATCGGCCTGATGCTGCGTGGTGTTGCATTTGAATTCCGCATGAAGGCCGAAGGCTGGCATGCAGAGTTATGGAACTGGCTGTTCTGGTTCGGTTCGTTTCTGGCGAGCCTGGCGCAGGGATTCATGCTCGGGCGTTACATCACCGGCTTTGAATCGGGATTCGGTTACTGGCTGTTTGCCCTGCTGGTCGGCGCCAGCGTCTGCGGTGGCTATGTGCTGCTCGGCGCCACATGGCTGGTGTTGCGCACCGAGGGCGAACTGCAGCGCAAGGCGCGGGCCTGGGCGAAATGGGGTTTGTTGTGGGTTGCGCTGGGCGTGGCGCTGGTTTCACTGGCAACACCATTGGCCAGCGAAACCGTGCGTTACAAGTGGTTTGATTTTCCGCGCACGCTGGGACTGATGCTGCTGCCGCTGGCCAGTGTTGCCGCGGGCGTGTGGGTGTGGCGCAGCCTGCGGCCTGATGTCGCCGACTGGAAAGCGTTTGCCGGCACTGTGGTGATTTACGTGCTGGCCTTCCTTGGCCTGGCCTACAGCATCTTCCCGTTTGTCGTGGTTGACCGAATGACCATCTGGGATGCCGCCTCGCACGACAGTGCGCTCAGGTTCATGTTCTGGGGTGCGGTGATCGTGTTGCCCTTCATCGCCGGCTACACGGTGTTCGCCTACCGCGTGTTTCGCGGCAAGGTGCGGGGTGGTTTGTATAAATGACGGGTTTGTTTTGCTCCGGGAGCGAAATGCTGTTTCATTGATCATTTCCGGATGATTCATAACCACGAAGCCCGCCTGAGATCGAACAGGCATTCTTGTAACCCATCTTGACGAGTGTGTCGGTCGCCAGGGCGCCGCGATTGCCCCCTGCGCAGTAGCAAATCACCTGTGCATTTTTGTCAGGCACGACTTCGGAGATGCGCATCTCCAGTGTTCCCCGGCTGATGTTGACCGCGCCGGCGAAGTGCTTTTCCTCGAACTCCTCTTTCTCGCGAACGTCGATCACGACGGCGCCTGCCTTGACCCGTGCCTTTACTTCATCGGGGGACAGTTCCCGGATGCGCTTGCGGGCCTCTTCGGCCATTGCCAGAAATTCGGGGGTATGTTTCATGCGGGGCTCCTGTTTTTTGCGATCCTGCTGATTCAGTCTTCCAGTACTTCCTTGACCAGTTCGCTGATTTTCCCGCGAAGCTCCGTCAGCATCTTGCGTCCTTTTGCGGTGGCCCGGTAATACTTGCGTGACTTGCCGTTGACCACTTTGGTTTCAGTGCTGAGGTAACCGGCACTCTCCAGCGTGTGAAATATCGGATACAGCGTTCCCGGGCTCAGCGTGTAGCCGTGGCGGCCCAGTTCTTCGATCATCTCCAGTCCGAAGATCGGTTCCTTGGCAGCATGGTGCAGGATGTGCACGCGCACGAATGCCAGAAAAACGTCCCTGACTATTGTGTTGTCCATCGTTATCGGTATACGATATCGTTAATCGTTAATTAAAGCAACCTCACGGTTGCGGCGAGATTGATTGTAAAGGGTCATGGTCAATCCAAACAGAGGGGAGAGGGAATGCAGCAGTCTGAAATGGCATCGCCACCGGCCATCGGTGCAAAGCGGGAATCGGTTTTTTCGGTTTTTTGGGCCTTTCTGAAGCTTGGCCTGACTTCGTTCGGCGGGCCGATTGCCCATCTCGGCTATTTCCGCGAAGAGTTTGTCGAGCGCCGGAAGTGGATGGATGACCGGGTTTATGCCGACCTGGTGGCGCTGTGCCAGTTCACTCCGGGTCCGGCGAGCAGCAAGGTGGGCATCGGCATCGGCCTGGCCAAGGCCGGGCTCCCCGGCGCGTTGGCTGCCTGGACCGCATTTACCGCGCCGTCGGCGATTGCACTGCTGCTGTTCGCGTTCGGTGTCGATGCCTTTGCCGAGAATCTTGATGCCGGTTGGCTGCACGGCCTTAAAGTCGTGGCGGTTGCCGTTGTCGCACAAGCCGTATGGGGCATGGCGAAAAACCTCTGTCCTGACGCGCAGAGGTTCTCGCTCGCAGTCGTGGCTTCGATTATTGCCATGATCTGGCCCACTTCACTTGGACAGGTGGCGGCTATCGGCGTGGGCGCCGCTGTCGGATGCGTTTTCCTTGGCGCGAAGCGGGATGATACCCATGTCGACATGAAAATCTCCCTCGGCAAGACTGCCGGGGCAATGAGCCTGATCCTATTCTTTGCACTGCTGTTCGGGCTGCCCGCCGCAAGTGCCATCTACCAGAGTCATTCGCTCGCGCTTTTTGACAGTTTCTATCGCTCCGGCTCGCTGGTGTTCGGGGGAGGCCATGTTGTGCTGCCCTTGCTGCAGTCGGAAGTCGTGCCGTCCGGATGGGTCAGCAACGATGCATTCCTGGCCGGTTATGGTGCTGCACAGGCTGTGCCGGGGCCCTTGTTCACGTTCGCGGCCTATCTCGGCGCCATCATGGGGCCGGAGCCCAGCGGCTGGCAGGGCGCCTTGCTTTGTATTGCGGCGATCTTTCTGCCGGCCTTTCTGCTGACGATAGGGGTGCTGCCGTTCTGGGACGATCTCCGGCGGTTCAAGACAGTGCGCTCCGCGCTTGTTGGCGTGAATGCGGCTGTCGTGGGCCTGTTGCTGGCCGCGCTTTATCACCCGGTATGGACCAGCGCGATCAAAGCACCGACTGATTTCGGCCTGGGCCTGGCTGCCTTTGCATTGCTGGTGTTCTGGAAAACCCCGGCGTGGCTGGTCGTCATTCTCAGTGCCATCGTTGGCTGGGGCCTGGAGAGCCTCCTGTAATGAAGTTACAGCCGGCTGGACGTGCATCGGCGGTCGTGTCCGCAACCGTGCCGCTTTATAGCCATTGTTCTGTTATTGAACTTCAAGGAGGCCTTATGCGCTATGCCAAGCTCCGTATTGCTACCGTTGTGTTTGCAATCATTGTTATATCGCCGCCGATATCCGTTCAAGCAGCCGATTCCGGCCCGGCGCCACGAGCACCAAAAGGCCTGAGGCTGCCACCACAACAGAAGCCACCGTCGAACCGTTGGCTGGGGGACGCCGATAATGACGCGGATCGATTTCGCAAGATCGAGATTTTCGCGCGCGGCTTTGACCATACGATGTGGGAAGTCGGCGAGCGGTACAAGCGAACCTATGACGCCATCTGGGACAGAAACTGGGAACTTGCCGATTATCACTGGGACAAGATCAGGGTCACAATCAACGTGGGGCTGATGAAGCGCCCAATGCGGACGCAGAATGCTGAAGGCATGTTTCTTGACGGCCCGTGGCAACAGATGGATGAAGCCATAAAATCCAGGGACTATGATCGCATGCAGAAGCAGTTCATGGCCACGCGCCAGGTCTGCATGGCCTGCCATGCGGCCGAGCGTGTGCTATTCATGAACGACCAACCCGTTTTCAAGGAACTGGTGTTCGCCAGATAGACGCGTTGCGGCCGAGCTTGCCGGGCAGTGCGTAGATGTTGTCGGCAACGCATGCGGTGTCGAAGTCCCGAGCGCCAAGGCTGCTGACAGACCCGTCTAGGGCGAACAGGATGCGTTTAATTATAAGTATTTGTTTTTAAATAATATTTCAGAAATACAGCCGGGCCTGAAATTCCAGCCGGCGGCTGTTTACCCGTTCGCCGAATTCCGTGTATTTGCCGCCGCCCAGGAAAAACGCTCGCGCGCGCAATTCGACGTTGTTGAATCCGGTATAGAGCACCTCCGGCGCGACCGAATAACTGCGGTCGTTGGCATTGGCGATCAAGGTGATCGCGGGGGTGAAATAAAGGATGTCGAACGGTTCCTTCTGGCTGACGCGCAGATACAGATAATCGCGGCCCGGGTTGGGCCGGCTGACGCCGGAGCGGCTGAGGCTGGCTGCGCGTTGCAGCAGGGTGCTGTTGCCGGAGCCGGCGAATTGCGCATAAGCGGTATCGACATAACTGTAGAACGACTGCAGTTCGTTTTCGTCGTAGCCGGCGCCGTTGCGGTAGTACTCGAGAATCCAGGTGGCGTCGTTTTCGGTCAGGTAGCGCGTGCCGAGCAGGTAGCTTGATGAAGCATTCTGGCGCAGCGTGGTCACGGCGCCGGCGGCATTGACGACCTGGCGCTGCGTGTCGTCGATACGCGCCCATTCACCGTGAACCTCGAGGTTGCTGCCGAGGTTGCGCGAGAAATCCACACCGATGCGGCGGCTGCGGCTGCCGTTGCTGAGGAACATGATATCGATGTCGGTGTCGTTGTAGAGCAGATAGAGTTTGGCGGCGGCGTTGAGGTGACCGGTGCCGCCGAAATCGTGGTTGACGTCGGCGCTGACCGGCAACAGCACCGGTGTGAACGCGACGGTGCGCAATGCGCCGTCGAAGTTGCGGATGAAGTCCGCGGTCAGCATCGTGAAGCCCTGACGCGCCAGGTCCGGGTCATTGGGGTCTTTCTGGCGTTCAACAAAACCGACCGTGGTCCAGGCGTATCCTTTGCCCCATTTCAGCGCGATCTTGCCGGCGTCGAGTGTTAGTCCAGGGTCGGGTTTGTACGATCCGTAGAATTCATCAAAGCGCAATTCGCGGTCGAACTGCTGCGTTGCCCAGTCGCCTTCGAGGTGGGCGCGCGCGTTCAGCGTCAGTGCGCCGGAACGCAGCTTGCCTTCCGGTTTCAGCGTCAGCGTAGTCTGGTCGATGCTGTCGCGCGGCTGGTTGTAGTAACCCAGCTTGTACAGCGCGCTGTCCTGGTTGAGGCGCATGTGCTGCTGCTTGAGTTCGATGTAACCGCTGAACTCGAACGGCTTTTTTTCAAACTCCGAGGCGTCGAAGGTGAACTCCTGCGCAGACGCCGCGGTGGCGAGGAGGAGTGCGACGCCGGCGGCGACAGTGCGGAGCGGCATCGCGTGTTTCATGATGTCAGGCGCTGCGCTTACTTGCGCAGGTCTTCGACCCGGGACAGGTAATTCAGCGTGAACACCTCATCCTTGAACTCGCGTTTTTTCAGCTGCGAATACAGCATGACTGATTTGTATCCCTTGTACAGCGGGCTGTCGGTTTCGATGGTGGCCGGCCGGCGGATGCCGCCGCCGAAATCCTTGATGTCCTTGAAGTACAACGTCTTGATCAGCAGGCCGCTCGCGGCGTACGCCTCGATTTTGGTCGGCAGCAGCAGTTTGCGGTCCACCCACATCTTCAGCTTGTCGTAGGCGACTTCGTTGGTTCGGGCCTTCAATGCGAGGATGTAGGCATCCTTCTGTTCCTCCACGCCCTCGGCGTTGTATTCGACGGCGTAATCGACGCGCAGGATGTCGGCATTGTTGAACACGCCGCCGATGATCGACTGCAGGCTGGTGATGCGCACCGGCTTGCCGACGCTGGGGATATAAAGCCACATGTTGTCGCCCTCGCGCAGCGTGGCGCGCCCCTTGTCGCTGGCCGGCGCCAGGAACAGCGCCACCACCTTGTCGCGGCCTTTTTTCACCGAATACAGCACGAATTCCTTTTTGTCGCCGCTGGGCTCGATGTTGATCAGCTTGCGGTACATCTCGTAGGACTCGGGTTCGAGGTTGCGGTCGACTTTTTTGAGGATCTCGTTGCCGTCGGCAGCCATCACCGGCATGGCAACAAGCAGGGCCAGCGCGAACAGCAGGCGTTTGATGTTCATGGCGATTGTTCCCGTTTCTGGATTGTTCGTTGTTGGTTCGTTGCTGGTTCTTTGTCAAACGTGGCGCAGCGCGGTGATCGGGTCCATGCGTGAAGCCTTCCATGCCGGCTGCAGGCTGGCCAGCCCGGCGACCACGATCACGATGATCACAATGGCCAGCACGTCGGGCGCGCTCAGCGAGGGCGACAGCAGCAGGCCTTTTTGCTGGCCAAACGCGTAGGTGATTTTCCAGACGTTCAGCGCATAGACTGCGGCAAGGCTCAATACGACGCCGATGAAGGTGCCGGCCACGCCCAGCATCAGGCCTTCGGCGAGGAACATGCCAAGAATCCGGTTCGGCGGCGTGCCGATGGCGGCAATCGCGCCGATTTCGCGGATGCGTTCATACACTGCCATGATCATCACGTTCATCACCGACACCAGCACGATCGACACCAGCATGATCTTGATGGCCAGCGTCAGCACGTCGATCATCTTGGCGATGTTTGCAAAGGGGCTCAGGCGCTCCCAGCTGTGGAGCTCCAGAGCATTCTGTCCGGCCTTGTTCTTGATCTCATCCATCACGGATTGCAGCTTGTCATTGACCCTCTGCAGGTTTTGCGGATCTTTCAGGCGGATCGCGATTTCGCTGACTTCGGCGCCCTGCATGCGCAGCAGCTCACGTGCGTCTTCGATATGGATATAGCCGTCGCGGCCGCCCGGTCCGGTGGCGCTTTCCAGCGTGCCGCGCACCTTGAAGGTTTTACCGTTGACCGAGCCGTCGCGGTTGGTGGCGATCAGCACGATGGTGTCGCCGGGGTTGACCTTCAGTCCGCGCGCCACCAGCACCGGGATCAGCACTTCGCCGCGCACCACCAGCGGTCCGTCACGCACGCCGTCAAGCTGGCGACCGGCGAGCAGCGGCAGCACGGCGGCTTCGGCTTCGGGCTCGACGCCGTTGACGCGCAGGCTGGTGGTTTCGGTGAAGTTGCTGAACATCGCGCCGAACTTGATGCGCGGTGCCACCGCGGCGATGGCAGGCTCTTCGCCCAGCATCTTGTTGACGCGCGTGACCATCTGCGGCGCCATGTTCATGTTCAGCGGCAGGCTTTCGATCGAGGCCACATAACCGCGGCGGTGCACCTGCAGGTGGCCGAGCATGGAATCGGTGATCTGCCCGATCATCAATTGCTTGAACGACCCGCTGATCGCCATGAACAGCAGCACTGCGGCGACGCAGATGATGATCAGCAGCGAGGTCAGCAGCGTCCGGCGCTGGTAACGCAGCAGGTTGCGTGCGGCAAGCTGGATGAGCTTAAACATGGTTGGCTCCCGGATTGGCGGCCAGGCGTCCGTCTTCGAGGGTAAAGGTCACCTCGGCCTCGCGCATGACTTTCGGATCGTGGGTCGAAAACACGAAGGTGGTGCCGAGCTGATCGCGCATTTTTTTCATCAGTTCGATGATGCGGTGCGCGGTATCGTGGTCGAGATTAGCGGTGGGTTCGTCGGCGAGCACCAGTTTCGAGCTGGCGACCAGCGCGCGGGCGACGGCGACGCGTTGCTTCTGTCCGCCCGACAACTGGTCGGGGCGTTTATGGGCCTGGTCCGCCATGCCCACGGCATCGAGCATGGCCAGCACCTGGGTGCGGCGTTTTTCCGGTGCCCAGTTCTGCACCATGATCAGCGGGTACTCGATGTTCTCGTAGGCGGTGAATACCGGGATCAGGTTGAAGTCCTGGAAGATGAATCCGATATGGTTGCCGCGGAAGGTGGCGCTGGCGCGGCGGTCAAGTGATGCGACATCGGTGCCGAGCACCGAAATGCGACCGCTGGTCGGGTGATCGAGGCAGCCGATCATGTTCAGAACCGTGCTTTTGCCGCTGCCGGAAGGGCCGACGAAGGCGACGAATGAGGCGGGTTCAATGGTGAAATCAACGCCGCGGACGGCGGGAACATCAACGTCGCCGATGCGGTAGGTCTTGGTGAGTCCTTCAGCGCGGATCAGGCTCATGGCTGGTAGCGTCCGGTGAGGTTTATGGAATGGCAATCTGCAGTTTAGGGGTGCTGTGCGGAAATGAATTGATGCAAGTCAGTACTGGGCCGTCAGCGGATGCTTGTGCTGACGGTGGCCGTTTCTCAAGGTTTCCCAGGCTGAAAAACCAGGAAATACTGATTGGGCAGAAACGCATGCTCTTCGCCCAGCACATATCCGGCCCGTTGCAGCTCCGCTTTGACCTGCTCCGGCGCAATGCGCGCGGCTTTGGGCGGGCCTTCGGGCGAATCCATGCGGAAATCAATCACGGCGAGGCGGCCGCCTGGCTTCAGCGATTTCTGCAACTGACGGAAATACTGCTCACGGTTTTCAACGTGGTGATATACGTCAACAAGGATCACCAGATCGGCATTCTCGGGCAGGCGTGGATCACCCGGCTTCGCCTGAACCGCAATGACGTTCTTGAGGCTTTCGCGTTTGGCGCGCCCGGCGAGGTACTTCACCATGTCCGGTTCAGTATCGAGTCCGTAGACCTTGCCTTTCGGCACCATGTGCGAGAAACGTGCCGAAAAATAGCCGGTGCCCGAACCGATATCGGCAATGATGGCGTCCGGCTTCAGTTTCAGCGCCTGAATCACTTCATGCGGTTTCTGCCAGGCGTCGCGTTTCGGATCATCGAATACTTTTGCCCATTGTTCAGCGCCGCTGAAACTGTGGTCGTGGGTGTGCGGTGATTGTGCGATGGCCGGGATGGCTGCAGCAAAGAAGATCGCGGCAATCAGGGCTGTCAGTTTGGTCTGGAGCAGGTGCATGGAAAATTTCTCCGGTGATCGGAATCAGGGTTTTGGCAGCAGCAGCGTTGCGCCCTTGGCAACGTGGTATTTGTCAACGTGGCCGGACGCCGTGAGTTCCGGGTTGGCGTAATGCACATGGAAACGTTCGCCGGGGTGCGAGGCAATGCCTTCGAGCGCAGCGCCGGTGTAAAAGCCGAGCAGGGTGCCATTGGCCGAAGCTTCCTTGAATACGCGAGACTGGGCATGGCCCTGCTGGTGGGTTCCGCTGCCGTGATGGACGCCCTGAGGTGTCCCGGTGACCACATGCCAGACCAGGTTGGTGGTTTTGCCGCGCACGGTGAAGGGGAATGCCTTGTTGCCGTCGAGGCCGGCCTTTTGGGCGGCGTCCACGACGAAGGCCTCGAATTGCGCCTGGGTCATGTCGGCCGTGACCGGCACCTCTTGCCATGAATTGACTTTTGCCTGGATGAACAGCACCGCTTCATCGTTGGCATTGGCAGGGCTCGTCTCGCCCTTTGTCGAATGGCCGCGGGAAACCAGCAGTTTCCCGTCCCATTGCAGGATTTCACCGCGCATGCCGGCGATTGCGCCGACGCCGTAAGTGCCTTTGGCGGTGTTCAGCGAAGAAAGCTTGACCACGCCGGCTGTGTTGCCGGTGTGTGCCATCTGCTTGAAGTTGCCCCAAGCCTGCACGGCGAAGGGTTCTGCCGCATAGGCCGCGACTGTAAACAGCAAAAGTCCGATGAAGGTGAGTTTGGATTTTTTGTTCATGTTTTTCGCTGGTGTGTTAAGGGCTTGCCGGGAGTTTCGGAATCCCCCTGGCCATGCGGGTCGCGTGGTCAGGGGTGTCCGTCAATGCAAGCGTTATTGTTGCCGGCCTTTTCCCGCCGGGGCGGCTATGCCGGCGCGTGTGCCGCGCGGTCCGCCGGGTCCCATGGCCATGCGCGCGTCGATGCCGCGGTGGAAGGCGACCGGCCCTTCCTTGACCAGTTCAGTGACCTCGTCGGCGTGAGCCTGCAGCGCCGTGGCCACTTTAGGATCCTTGGAGGTGCGGGTGACGACAGCACCCTTGGCCGTGTATTCAAAGGTGGACTTGATGTTTTTCGCATTGTCGAAGATCACCGGCAAGGTGGTGCTGAAAATGTTGAATTCCTTGCCCTCGGCGAGCCTGCCCGACATGCTGGCGACATGCGCCTTGATGTCCTGCGCGATTTTCGGATCGTCGGACTCGGTGACGGTTTTGATGCCGTCAGGCAGACGGGTCACGGTTCGCCGGATCTTGGTGTTTTCGTGCACCAGATTCATGGCAATGCCCATGTCCGTTCCCGAATTGGCGTCCTGCGTGGTCAGCATGCCGACCGGACCACGCCCCATGCCCGGGCCCATGCCCTGGCGCATCATCGCCTCGTGGCCGGCCGTGCCGTGGTTGTGCAGGTCGGCGCCGGCTCCGCCAGGCGTGGATTGTTGTGCCGTGACAGCACTGGCTGCAAATACCGCAGCGGCGGCCGCTGCGATGATGAATTGGCTGCTGGTTTTCATGGGAATTCTCCTCGTCGGGTGAAAATGGAGGGGCCGTGCTGCGCCCCTCCCACTGTTGCCGCCAGGCTTAGTGTTTGTGCTCGGTGGTTGCCGCCGCGGCAGCAGGGCCCATGCCTTGGCCGTGCGGGCCGCGTTGCTCGGGCAGGGTGATGCCTTTCTCGGCAGCCCGTTTCTGGATTTCGGTACGGGTGGCCGTGGCGATCTGCTGACGCTCTTCCGGTGTTTTTGCCGAACGCATTTTGTCCTGCATCGCGGTGCGCTCTTCCGGCGTCATCAGTTGCTGTGCGGCTTGCGGAGCCTGATTACCGTGCTGCATGGCGCCCTTCATGCCGTGCTGCGGACCGCCTTGCGCACCGGGACCCGTGCCGTGACTCATGCGCTGCATGCGACCGTGGCCCATCATCTGGCCCTGCATCTGGTGCTGACCACCTTGTTGCATGCCGGGCCCCATGCCGCCGCCCATCGGGCCGGGGTGGGCGTAAGCGGCTACGGCAACGCCGAGGGAAAGAGCAACTGCGGTGGCGATTTTGTTGAGCTTGTTCATGATCTCGTCCTTTGCGTAATGTTGTGGAGGTTTGCCTGAGGCGACCCGCTCTCTGCGGGCTCTCCGGACGTCTTCATTAACGCATTAACCTGTAAACCGGATGTTTCAGGCAAGCGGCTTTTGGTATCGCTGCTTTGCAGTGGCGGACGGGTTGATACACTGCGTTACAATTTTTTCGCAGCCATGCCCGGGCCTCCGGTATAAACGCGTTCATGGATACGCCGGACCGATTATTCGTGATGGTTGATGACCGGAAGTTTTCAGCAAGCTCGCCGGGTACCCGAAGCATTTGCATGGCAGCCATACCTGCCCGCCTGCCTGCTGGCAAGGTCCTGAATGCCATGGGGAACGAGCAATGAAGCGACGCGAGTTCATTGTTTGGAGCGGACTTGCCGGTGTCGCCGGTCCGGGTTTTTTTCAAGACAACGCAGTGCCGCAGGCTTGCGCGATGGATACGGTCAAACCGGCTCCATCGGGTTTTGGCGAGTTGCAGCGTGTATTGAACCGGGTCAGGCCCGATGTCGGTCAATTCCGGCGGGAAGGACCTTTTAAAGTCGATGTACGCAGAGACTATGTGTTGCCCGTATCGACACAGCGGACCGATGCCGATCTCGCCTTTTCGTCATTTCCCGACATGCAACCACCCCAGCCAAGCTCGCAGGCCTTGGCTAAAGATCACATCGATACCGACCTTTTCCTGGCACGGCATGCTGACAGGGCTCCGTTGGTCATTTTCATGCACGGTTTTGGCGGCTCGATGGAAAACCATTTCGAGCAGGCACGCCACGTGGCTTCCTGGGGCATGCATGCCATTGCCCTGCGTTTGCTCAATGACAGTGAATGGGGCACGAACGGGCGGACGGTGGCCAGGCTCGTACGCTTTCTGATGTCGCCCCCGAAGGATCTCGAGTCCCGCATTGATCCGGCGAGAATCGTTCTCGTGGGATACTCTTTCGGCGCGATATCCGCTTCGATGGCGCTGGCCTTGAATGCCCCCGCCACAGGAGCCGTCTTGCTCGATCCCGCCGCCGTCCGCAGCGCCATTTCGACCTGGCTGCCCCTGGTCAAGGCCCCGGTGATGATCATTGGTGCCGACGAGAATTATGTCCAGGCGAACCTCCGCGACTATTACTTTCAGCATCTCGGCGGTAAGGTAGTCGAGGTGTCCGTCAAGGAGGCGACTCACGAAGATGCCCAGTCATTGGAGGATGTTGAAACGGCAAAGGAGAGGCAGATCACATTCAACAGCATGATCACCTCGGCCGCCTTCAGTCTTGCCGGCGATGGCGCGCTTGAATATGTGTGGGAAAGCCTTAAAAGCGAGCTTGGCGACGGCAGGCTGTTTGGGGCACGTAGAAAGTAATGATTCCGTGCGATCGTCATTTGCTATCGCAGCGATGTTCTGGATGGTGGATTGATACAGTGCGTTACAAATTTTTCCGGCTTCAGCAAAATCCATCGGGTATAAACACAAGTAATGAATGCGCCTGACCACATCCTGGTCGTGGACGACGACCGGGAAATCCGCAGCCTGCTGACCGAGTACCTGCACAAACAGGGCTATCGGGTGACGGCGGTCGCCGACGGCAAGGGGCTGCGCACCGCCGTCGATGCGTCGCGGCCGGACTTGGTGATTCTTGACGTGATGCTGCCCGGCGAGGATGGCCTCACGTTGTGTCGCGAGCTGCGTGCGAAATCGGAGGTGCCGATCATCATGCTCACCGCGCGCGGCGACGAAACCGACCGCATCGTCGGCCTCGAACTCGGCGCCGATGATTACGTCGCCAAACCGTTCAGCCCGCGTGAACTGCTGGCGCGCATCAAAAGCGTGCTGCGGCGCACGCGTGCCTTGCCGGAAAACCTGAAGACCGAAGAGTCCGGACGTTTCCGTTTTGCCGGCTGGACACTGGATGCGGCGACGCGCAACCTGATTTCGCCGCAGGGGGTGGTGGTCGCGCTGTCAGGCACCGATTTCCGTCTGCTGAAAATTTTTGTCGATCATCCCAATCGCGTGCTGACCCGCGACCAGCTGATCGACCTGATGCTGTCGCGCGACGCCGGCCCGTACGACCGCGCCATTGATGTCCAGGTCAGCCGGCTGCGCCAGCGCCTCGGCGAAGATGCAAAAGAGCCGGCGATCATCAAGACCGTGCGCGGGCAGGGCTATGTCTTCGCCGCACACGTCGAGGCCGGCGAGTGATGAGCCTGCTGCCGCGCTCACTGTTCGCACGGCTCACGCTGGTACTGCTCGGCGGCCTGCTGACCGCGCAACTGCTGAGCTTCGCCATCCACATGCACGACCGCAGCGAACTGCTGGTGCAGGCCAGCGGCATGCAGTCGGCACAGCGCATCGCCGACATCGTGCATCTGCTCGACACCATGACGCCGGCCGAACACAGCCGCATCCTCAAGGTGCTCAGCGCGCCGCCGTTGACCGTGGTGTTGGATCGCGGGCCGCTCACCGCGCAGGATGCGACGACCGATGCCGGTGCGCGTGCGGCGATTTTCGCCACGCTGCTGCGACGCTTCCTCGGTGACGACCGCACGCTGACTGTCGTCATGGCCGGCAACGCCGCACCTGGCTACAAGGGGGGCGGCGAGATGCGCGGCCTCAAGGCCATGGAAGGTGACAGCGGGTGGACACCGCCGATGATGCGTCATGGCGGTCCGTCCGGTAGCGGTCCGCTGTTCGTTGCGCAGTTGCGGCTGCAGGACGGCACGCTGGCGACCTTCGACGCCCGGCAGCCGCAGGCCACCGAGCACTGGCCGTATCGGCTTGCCGGCAGCATTGCGGTGTTGCTGGTGGCGGTGATCCTGGTGTCGCTGATCGCCGTGCGCTGGGCGACGCGACCGCTGAAAACACTGGCAGACGCCGCCGACGAACTCGGCAAAAACATCAACCGTGCGCCGCTGGCGGAAAGCGGCCCCGCCGAAGTGGCGCGCGCCGCGCGTGCCTTCAACACCATGCAGTCCCGGCTCGCGGCCTACCTGCGCGAACGCACCCAGGTGCTGGCGGCGATGTCACATGACCTGAAGACGCCGATCACGCGTCTGCGGCTGCGCGCTGAATTGCTCGACGATGCGCAGTTGCGCACGAAATTCGGCAACGACCTGCAGGAGATGGAAGCGATGGTCGCCTCCGCGCTGGATTTCCTGCGCGGCATGGACAACGGCGAAGCGGTGCAGCCGGTGGATGTGAATGCGCTACTCGAAAGCCTGCAGACGGACCTGCGCGAGACCGGCGGCGCAGTGACGATTGCAGGGAAGGCCGCTGATCCGTATCCGGGGCGCGCGCAGGCATTAAAACGCTGCCTCGCCAATCTACTTGAAAACGCCATCAAGTACGGCAAGAGCGCGCAGGTGCTTGTGGATGACAATGCGGAACGCCTGCAGATCAGCATTCTGGATCAAGGCCCCGGCTTGCCGCCCGATCAACTGGGCAAAGTGTTCGAACCGTTTTATCGCGTTGAAGCTTCACGCAATCGTGATACCGGCGGCACCGGTCTGGGGCTCGCGATCGCGAAGAATGTGGCGGAGCTGCATGGCGGCAGCATTGCTTTGAGCAACCGCAGCGAGGGCGGATTGTCGGCGGTATTGATACTGCCGCGCTGAGGGGCAAGGTTCTCGTGGGTGCAGACCTGCGTTATCCTCGGGCACGACTCTACCGGTAGTGGCCGGTATGTGACGTAAAAATACTTTAATAATCAAGTATTTACAATAATCGCAGAGGAGCATCACCATGAAATCACTGATCGCCGGCATCGTCGGCGCGACCCTGGCATTCGGCGGCAGCGCCTACGCGCAGGAAAAATATCCGACCAAACCGATTCGCATGATCATCGGCTACGCTCCCGGCGGCGGCAGCGACATCATGGGCCGCCTGATGGCGCCGCAGATCACCGAAGCGCTGGGCCAGCAGGTCATCGTCGAGAACCGCGCCGGCCAGGCGCAGAACATCGCCGCGGAATTCATCGTCCGCCAGCCGGCCGACGGTTACACCATTTTCCTCAGTTCGGCGGCGCTGGGCGTCAACGCCACGCTCTATCCCAAACTGAACTATGACCCGGTCAAGGATTTCATCCCGGTCGCGGTGTTTGCTTCCAGCGCCAACCTGCTGATGACGCACCCCTCGGTGCCGGCGAAAACCGTCAAGGAATTCATTGCCGTGGTCAAGAAGAACCCGGGCAAGATGAACTACTCCTCGTCGGGCAGCGGCAGCACCCAGCATCTGTCGGGCGAGATGCTCAAGCTGTTCATCAAGGGCGACTTCACCCACATCCCATACAAGGGCACCGGCCCCTCGCTGACCGCGCTGGCCAGCGGCGAAGTCGAGTTCTCGTTCAGCAACATTCCCGCCGCGCAGCCGCTGCTCAACCGCTTCCGCATCCTCGGCATCACCAGCCAGAAACGTTCGTCGCTGATGCCGGAAGTGCCGACCATGATCGAAGGCGGCCTGCCCGGCTTCGTCACGCAGACCTGGTACGGCATGCTGGTCACCCGCGGCACTCCGCAGCACATCGTGGATGCGCTGAACAAGGTGGCAGTCAACGCAGTGAAACGCGAAGACTTCCGCAACCGCATCCTGCAGATGGGTTCCGACCCGATCGCCGAGTCGCCGGAGTATTTCAGGAAAATGCTGGCGGAGGAGATTGAGCGGTGGGGGAAGGTGGTTAGGGCGTCGGGGATCAAGCCCTGATTGAGAGGTAAGTGGGCGAGCTGTGCTTCGCTCACCTTGTTTTGTTGGAGTGAAGGGTTGACCAAGTTCCCGTGAAAACCAATATTCCTTCGCACGACCTTTCTTTGGATTTGGTGGAACTCGGAAACTGGCTGCATCAGGAGTTTCGTTTCCGGCCAACAAATCAATTGCGATCAGCGGTCGCGGTCACGGTTGAGCTGATAGGTAATCGTTACCGGCAGTATGGTCTAACCAATGAATATTTGACTGGAATCTGCGAAACATTGTCCTCGCTAGTCTTGATTGATAGAAAGCGGATTACATTTTGCGGCATCTCTTTTCTTGGTAATAGTAGGGTGTCGCGTTACTGGAGAGAGCCAAAAGAGACGGCCGATCTTATCGCTAGGTCGCTGATTCTTTCGGTGTTGAGACATTTATCCGGATCGGCGGTTGAGTTCACTTCTGGTTTGCGTGGCATCCTAATCGCGGAAATAGGTCTTGGTTTGGATGGTCTTTTACGTCAACTCGATTTGCGCGGCAATGTCGATGAATTTGAGCGTTTCGCTCTCTCTTGGTCGCAAGATATTAATGACCACAAGAAATTTTTAAGGGAAGAGTAGGCGTAGCAGGCGTAGGGTGGGCAAAGCGCAGCGTGCCCACTGTTCCGACGTGGATCACATTAGCAAGCGTAGCCCGCATGGAACGGAGTGAAATGCGGGATCGGGCGGCCCGATCCCGTAATCCGCTGTCCCCCAAGGGGGCTTTCTTCGGGGAGCGCGACTTACGGGCTACAAATTCCAAGAGCTTGTTTTCGCGGCCGGGCCACCCGGGCGGTGGCATTACGTCTGGAGCGGCGCGACTCAGCTGGTCTCCGGCCGATCCCCTTCCGCCAGATCCCAGAACAGCCCGGTCATGATCTGCAGTCCTTCGCGCAGGATTGAACCCAGCGCGTGTTCGTCTGGCGCGTGCTGCGAGCAGCCGGCGTAGGAGTGCGGCACCCACAGCGTTGGCAGGCCGAGGGTTTCGGCGAAGCAGTCGTTGGGCAGTGAGCCGCCGATGTTGGGCAGCACTGCGGGATTCACGCCGGTGCTGCGGCGGATTGATTCGGCAGCCCAGCGCACCCAGGGGCTGTCGGGGTCGAGGCGCGTGGCCTGCATGAAGGACTTGCGCGCCATGCTGATCTTCACGCATTCAAATCCATTGGCGTCGAGGTGTTTGCGCAGGATGCCGATATAACTTTCGACGTCGCAGCCGGCGACGAAGCGGATCTGGCAGGTGGCGACGGCCTTGCCGGGAATCGCATTGACCGGGTTGTCGGGATTGCCGGTGCGGAAGGCGAGGATCTCGAAGGTGTTCCAGGCATAGACCTTCTCGGCGGCGGAGAGGCCGGGTTCGCCCCACCACGGGTCGATCTGCGGTTCGTCGGGTTCGGGTGAGGGCTGGCAGTCCTGCAGCGCCCGGCGGATGCTGTCGGGGATCGTATCGGGCAGCAGTTCGGGCACCAGCACGCGGCCGTCGCGGCTGACGATGCTGGCCAGCGCGTGGGCGAGGACGATGCCGGGATTGGCGAGCAGGCCGCCCCAGTTGCCGGAGTGGTGGGCGCCGTCGCGCAGTTCGACGGTGAAATTGAGGTTGATGCAGCCGCGCGAGCCGAGGTATAGCGTCGGGCGTTGCGCGCTGAGGCGTGGGCCGTCGGAGGCGATCAGCACGTCGGCCTTGAGCCGCGCCTTGTGGCGCTCGCAGAATTCGCGCAGTCCGGGCGAGCTGAGTTCCTCGCCGGTTTCGAGCATGAACTTGACGTTGAAGCCGAGGCGGCCGCGCTCCTTGAGCACGACTTCCAGCGCCGCCATGTTGACCGAGTGCTGGCCCTTGTTGTCGGCGGTGCCGCGGCCGTAGTAGCGGTCGCCTTCCTGTTTCAGTTGCCACGGACCGATGCCCTCGCGCCACTGGTCGGCGAGCCCGCGCACCACATCGCCGTGGCCGTACATCAGCACTGTCGGCAGCGCCGGGTCCTCGATGCGCTCGGCGAGCAGGATGGGGCCTACGCCTTCGACCGGGTTGGGCAGGATCTCGGTGCTGAAGTCCATGCGCGCGAAGGCCGGCGCAATCTCTTCCTTCAGGTAGAGGTCGAGCTGGTCGCGGCTTTCAGGAATCTGGCTTTCCGTGCGGATGGCGACCCGGCGCGCAAGGTCCTCGATGAATTGGCCTTCGTCGAAGTGGCGGGTGGCTTTTGCAATGACGGTTTCGCGGGTCATCAGGACTCCAGCAGTTTGAGCCGTTGCACCTTGCCCGACGGCCCTTTGGGCAGTTCGCTGACGAACTTGATGATTTTCGGCGTTTTGTATTTGCCGAGCTCCTCAACCGCAAACGCCGTCAGCGTTTCAGTCGAACATTCCATGCCCGGTTTCAAGATCACGCAGGCCATGATTTCCTGGCCGTAGTTGGCGTCGGGGATGCCGACTGCCGCCGCTTCGAGCACGGCGGGATGTTTCAGCAGCGCTTCGTCGATCTCGCGCGGCGCGATGTTTTCGCCGCCTTTGATGATGAGTTCCTTGATGCGGCCGGTGACAAAGACGAAGCCGTCCTCGTCCATGTAACCGAGGTCGCCGCTGTGCAGCCAGCCGTCAGGCTCCAGCGTCTTCGCGGTGTTTTCCGGGTCCTTGTAATAACCGGTCATCACGTTGTCGCCGCGGAGCATCAGTTCGCCGGGTGTGCCGCGCGGCTGTTCTTTTCCATTGGCCGGGTCGATGACTTTGGCTTCGTTGCCGTACGCGGTGCCGGGGCTGCCGATCTTGCGTTTTTTCGGATCGTACGGGTTGGTGAAGCAGGGCGCGTTGGTTTCGGTCATGCCGAAGGTTTCGATGATGCCGATGCCGAATTGGTCTTCAAACGCGCGGTGCAGTTCCGGCGGCAGCGGCGCCGAGGCCGAGCGGCAGAATTTGACGCGCGAGACATCGAGCCTCTTTTCTTTCGGTGTCGGCGCATTCATCAGATAGGCGATGATGGTCGGCACCACGTTGATCCAGGTGCATTGGTGCTTGGCGACGAGTTCCCAATAATTACTCACGCTGAAGCGCTGCGGCATCACAACGCTGCCGCCGTGCACCAGCGGCGCGACCGTGGTCACGATCTGGCCGTTGATGTGGTACAGCGGCATCGCGCACAACACGCGATCCGTGTTGCCGAGCTCATGTGCACTGCTGGTGAATTCGCCGCCGGCGCAGACGCTGCGATTTGACAGCACGCAGCCTTTGGGTTTGCCGGTGGTGCCCGAGGTGTACATCAGCAGTGCGTCGTCGTTTTCACTGACGTCGGGTAGCGGCGTATCGGGCAGGTGGGCGTGTTCAAACAGCGAGGCGACGTCGGGATCGATGGCGATGATGGTGATGCCGTGGTCCAGGCCTTCCAGCGCAATCTCCAGGCGTTCTGCAAATTCGGCGCTGGTGAAAATGATTCGCGTATCAGAATGCTGCAGAACGTAGCTGAGCTGTGAAGGCTGCGCCAGCAGGTTCAGCGGCGCGACCATGAAGCCGCCATACATCACGCCGATCAGCAGGCGCGCGGTCTGGTAGCTGTTGTGCAGCATCAGTGCAACCTTGTCGCCTTTTTTCAGGCCGGCGCCCATCAGGAAATGGGTGAGGTCCTGCGAGTTGCGCTGCAACTGCGCGAAAGTCATCGTCGCGCCGGTTTCAGGGGCGATCAGCCAGGTGGCGTCCGGCTGTTCTGCGGCGCGGCGGTCAACGTAATGGCGGATGGTGCGCATGATTGGGAAAACCCTTTCACCGCCAAGACGCCAAGAGCGCCAAGAAAAGCAAAATCGAAATAAAACCCTTGAGAGCTGCCATGATTTGCATTTTGTTTAAAGGTTCTCTTGGCGCTCTTGGCGTCTTGGCGGTTAAAAGCTTTAAGCGTCTTGGCGGTAAACGGTTTTCAGGCCCCGTATTTTTTTCGGTAGTCGCCGAAGATCTCGTCAACCGACGGTTCTCGCGACGGGATGGTGCGCACGATCCGCGTGGTGTTCATGAAGTGTCTGTAGTTGAGGTTTTCGGAGAAGCTGTTGCCGCCCCAGGTGCCGCAGCCCATGGTCAGCGAGAACGGCAGGCCGTTGTCGAAGTTGCCGCCGTTGGCGATGGCGTGGGCCTGGTTGACGATCACCCGGCACACTGTCATTTCCATGCCAAGTCTTTGAATATGTTGATTATTTTTGGTGTGTATGCCGCAGGAGTGACCGTCACCCTGATAGTCGTAGATGGCGCGCAGCGTGTTGAAGGCATGGTCGAAATCGCGGGCCTTGTACAGCGTCATGACCGGCGACAGTTTTTCGCCGGAGAACGGTGCGGATTTGCCGGTGCCGGTTTCTTCGACCATCAGGCATTTGGCCTTGACCAGTTCGCTGCGTGTGAGGCCGGCGATGCCGCAGATCTTCTCGACGCTTTGCGCGGTGACCACTGAAGACAGTTTGCCGCCGGGGAACATGGTCTGTTGCAGCGTGGCTTTTTCATCTGCGGTAAGCAGTGCGCCGCCGACTTTGGTCAGCGCGGCGATCATTTGGTCATATACGGCGGCGTGGATGATCACGCTGTTTTCGGACGAACAGCTGGTGGCATTGTCGAAAATCTTCGAGCGCATGATTTTCTGCGCGGCGTCATCCAGATCAGCGGAGTCATCGACGATCACCGCGACATTGCCGGCGCCGACGCCGAGCGCCGGTGTGCCGCTGGAGTAACCCGCGCGTACATTGGCCTGTGAGCCGGTGATGACGACGAGGTCGCATTGTTTCATCAGTTCCTGGCTCAACTCCTTGGTCACCGGATGCGGCAGCGTCAGTACCAGATCCGTCGGTGCGCCGATGCGCGCAAATTCGGCGTAGATGAATTCGATCAGTTTTGCCGACGTTGAATACCCTTTGGGCGACGGCGACAGAATCACCGCGTTGCCGCACTTCAGCGCATTGATGATGTTGTTGGCGGGAGTGGCGCCGGGATTGGTGGACGGCACGACCGCGGCCACCACGCCGACCGGACGGGCGATTTCGGTGAGGCCGAGTTCCGGCAGTTCAGCGAGCACGCCGGTGGAGATCGCGCCCTTGAGGTCGCGCATCAGGCCCAGCGTCTTGCGGTGATTCTTGTTGATCTTGTCATCGACGGTGCCGAGCCCGGTGTCGCGTACTGCGATTTCAGCGAGCATGCGGTTGCGTGACGGTTCCATGATCGCCCAGCCGGCGGCAGCGACGAGTTCATCGAGCTGCGCCTGCGAATATTTTGCGATCGAAGCCTGCGCCTTTCGAGCGCGCGCGACGAGCGCGGAGACGGCTTGAGCGGCAGGTGACGGCGCTGATTGCAGATTTGTTTCAGCCATGACGGATTCCCGGGTGTGCGCCGGTCTGCGCAGGTGCTGCGGACGGCGTCGTGTTGATTTGATGGACATTATAGCCAGCGCCGGGGCGCGGCCGGTTTTGCTGTTCGTAAAGGGCAAAAATTGCTAGACTCGCGCTTCCCGAAAAACGACAACACCAGTTTATGAAATGGCCGATCAAAAATATTTCAAATTCCCGGGGAAAATCGTTTTCGTCGGTTTCGGTTCTGTAGCACAGGGCGTTCTGCCGCTCCTGCTGCGGCACATCGATATTCCGAAAGAACGCATTTCCATCCTTACCGCGCATGAGCGCGGTCGCGCAGAAGCCGAAGGCTTCGGCATCCGCTACGAGATCAATCCGCTGACGCGCGCAAACTATCGCGCGATCCTTGACTCCAGGCTGGAAAAGGGTGATTTCCTGATCAATCTGTCGGTCGATGTGGCGAGTTCCGCATTGATCGATTATTGCTGCGAGAAAGGTGTGCTCTATACCGACTCGTGCATCGAGCCGTGGGCGGGCGGTTATACCGATCAGACGGTGTCGGCGTCGCGGCGTTCGAATTATGGCCAGCGCGAAGAAGTGCTGGAGCTGCGCAAGAGATTTCCCAAAGGACCGACGGTCATCCCGACGCATGGCGCCAATCCGGGACTGATCACCCATTGGGTGAAGCAGGGTCTGGTGGATTTGGCGCGGGATATTCTCGGTCGCACGGATATTCCGAAAACCAAAGCGGAGTGGGCGCAACTGGCAATGGAGCTGGGTGTGAAGTCGGTGCACTGTTCCGAGCGCGATACCCAGTACGCGTTGCCGCGGAAAAAGCCGGGCGAATTCGTCAACACCTGGTCGGTGGATGGATTCATCGGTGAAGGCTCACAACCTTGTGAACTGGGCTGGGGTTCGCATGAAAAGCATTTTCCGCCCGAAGGGATGAATCATGAATACGGCTGCCAGGCGGCGATTTACCTGAATCGCCCCGGCGCTTCGGTGAAGGTGCGTACGTGGACGCCGAACGCCGGCGCATTCCACGGCTACCTGATCACCCACGGAGAGGCGATTTCGATTTCGGATTATCTGACCGTCAAAAAAGGCGATCAGGTGGTGTACCGGCCGACCTGCCATTACGCCTATCACCCTTGCGATGACACCGTGTTGTCGGTGCATGAGCTCGCGGGCCGCAACTGGGTGGGGCAGGAGGAACGCCGCCTGTACCGTGATGAGATCACTGAAGGCACCGATGAGCTGGGCGCGCTGCTGCTCGGCCACAAGAAGGGTGCTTACTGGTACGGCTCGCAGTTGTCGATTGAGGAGGCGCGCAAGCTGGCGCCGTACAACAATGCGACGAGCCTGCAGGTTTCCGCCGGCGTGCTCGGCGCGATTGTGTGGGCGATGGAAAATCCGCAGGCAGGCATCATCGAGCCGGAAGACATGGATTTCCAGCGCGTGCTCGAAATCGCCAGGCCCTATCTGGGCAAGGTTGTCGGCAAATATTCCGACTGGACGCCGCTGCAGGGGCGCAACCATCCCTTCCCGGAAGATCTGGATACCTCGGATCCCTGGCAGTTCAAAAACATCCGGGTGACCTGAAGCGTCACCACCAAGACTCCGTTCGCCCTGAGTCCTTCGACTACGCTCAGGACAGGCTCTGTCGAAGGGTGAGCGGAGCGGAGGCTGATTGAGTTCGGCGTGACTCAGTTCAGTGTGATCTTCGCGTCGGCAACGATCTTCTTGTACTTGGCGATTTCGGTTTTCACCAGTTCGCCCAATTGTTCCGGCGTGCCGCCGACGGGATCAACGCCGAGCTCGGCCATGCGACCTTTCATTTCCTCCGTTTTGACGATCGCGGAAATTTCCGTGTGCAGGCGTTTTACGATGTCATTCGAAGTGCCGCGCGGTACGAAGGTGGCCCACCACTGGCTGACTTCGAAGCCCGGCATGCCGGATTCATCAAATGTCGCCACGTCAGGGAAGGCCGGAGAGCGTTTGGCCGAGGTCATGCCGACCGCACGAATGCGCCCGCTCTTGATGTTGAGTGCCGCGACCGGCAGAGCGAGGAATCCGCTGGGCGAGTGGCCGCCGAGCAAAGCCGTCATCTGCGGTCCGCCGCCCTTGTATGGAACATGGATGACGTCAACGCCGGTCAGCAGCCGCATCCATTCACCGGCCATGTGCTGCGCGCTGCCGGAGCCGATCGACGAGTAGCTGAGCGCACCCGGCTGTTTTTTTGCAAGTGCGACGTATTCCTTGACATCTTTTGCCGGCAATGACGGGTGCGCGACCAGCACCAGCGGCGAGATGCCGACCTGGGTGATCGGCGTGAAATCCCTGATCGGGTCATAGCTCATTTTCGGATACAGCGCGACGTTGAGTGCCGCTTCACCCGAGGTGCTCATCAGGATGGTGTAGCCGTCGGGGGCACTGCGTGCCGCGATTTCAGCGCCGACCATGCCGGAGGCGCCGCCGCGGTTGTCGATGAGCACCTGCTGCCCGAGTTTGTCGCCGAGCAGTTTGGCGATGGGGCGGCCGAGGATGTCGGTACCGCCGCCAGGCGGGTAAGGGATGATCATGCGCATGGGTTTCGCGGGATAGGGCGTCTGTGCCGAGGCGAAACCGGCAACCGTGAGCAGCAACAGCGATACGAGAATGCGTGCAAACATGGTTCTCCTCCGTGTCGGCGTTTTGGTGCGCGGACTGCGACTGCGCGTCTTTTGTGATTTCTTTGTTGATCCACGCAGTACAGCAGGGGTAGAGACTAGAGGACTTCACGCTGCCTGCGCAAGAGCGACGGGGTTGGGGCGGGCATTACGGATGTATTTGATTAAAATGTAATTTTTGCAATTCCGGAGTGGTGACAACGATGGCTGCGCATATTGCGTTGGGGAATCCTTCCGCCTGGGTGCAGCGCTGGGCGCCGTTGCTGCGCAAGGGCGGCGCTGTTCTGGACGTAGCCTGCGGCGGCGGGCGGCATGCACGCTTGTTTTCCAGGCTCGGTCATCCTGTTGATGCCGTCGATCGTGATCCTGAGGCCATCGCCGCGCTGGCCGGTGTGGCGGGCGTCACAGGGTTGTGCGCCGATATCGAAGGCGGGCCGTGGCCTTACGACGGGCGCGCCTATGCGGCTGTGGTGGTGACCAACTACCTGCACCGGCCGCTGTTTCCGCACCTGCTGTCGGCTCTGGCGCCGGGCGGACTGTTGATTTACGAAACTTTTGGTGTCGGCAACGAAGCCTATGGACGGCCGGCGAATCCGGAGTTTCTGTTGCGGCCCCGGGAACTGCTGGAACTTGCAGGTCCGGAACTGCATGTGCTGGCTTACGAAAATCTTTATGAAACCCATCCGAAGCCGGCGGTGATCCAGCGGATTTGCCTGGCACGCAAGTCGCTGCTTGATGTAGATCAAAACCCGTTTTTCTTTTTTAATTCATAAGGTTTTCGCGGCGCAACAGAAACAGTCTTAAATTGACCCGGGTTGCTGCAAACTGTAAAATTCGGGGGTTTATTCGAGGCCGGACAGGAAATGCGCATCAAGTTCGTTGCAGGCAACTGGAAGATGAATGGCAGTCTGTCCGCCAACGATGCCCTGTTGAAGGATCTGGTGCCGGCGCTTGCGGTAATGAACGGCTTGGAAAGCGCGGTTTGCCCTCCCTATCCGTATCTGGCCCAGGTGCAGCGCGCATTGCAGGGTTCGGCAGTTGCGCTGGGCGGTCAGGATCTTTGCCAGTTCGGCAATGGTGCATATACCGGCGGTGTTTCGGCAGCCATGCTGAAGGATTTCGGTTGCAGCCATGTGATCGTCGGGCATTCCGAGCGGCGCACGCTGTTCGGCGAGAGTGACGCGCTGGTTGCGGAGAAGTTTGCCGTTGCGCAGCAGGCCGGCCTGAAGCCGATCCTGTGCGTCGGCGAGACGCTGGCGGAGCGTGAGTCCGGTACAACGGACAGCGTGGTGGCCAGGCAGTTGAATGCGGTGTTGCAGCGCTCGGGTGCTGCGGCATTGCGCGATGCGGTGATTGCGTATGAGCCGGTCTGGGCAATCGGTACCGGCAAGACCGCGTCGCCGGAAGAAGCGCAGGCGGTGCACGCGGGTATTCGCAGCCTGGTGGCGAAGTCGGATGCGGCGGTGGCCGCTGCAGTGCGGATTGTTTACGGCGGTAGCGTGAAGGCATCGAATGCGGTGCAATTGTTCGGCATGCCGGACATTGATGGCGGTTTGATCGGCGGCGCAGCATTGGTGGCCGGAGAATTTGCAGCGATCTGCCGGGCGGCGTCCCGGTAACGGATATACAGAACGAAAAGATACAGACCGAAAAAATTTGGAACGAAAGACCGGGTGACAACGAGATGGATGTCCTGATTCTGGTGGTACACGTGATTGCAGCCCTTGGCATCATTGCGCTGGTGTTGCTGCAGCATGGCAAGGGCGCCGACATGGGTGCTGCATTCGGCAGCGGATCGTCCGGCAGCGTTTTCGGTTCTGCAGGTTCGGCCAATTTCATGAGCCGCACGACTGCGATTCTTGCGGTGGTCTTTTTTGTGACGAGTATTGGTCTCACCGTCGTCACGACCAAGAAGTCCGACAGCAAGGGTGTGATGACCAGGGACGTATCGACGCAGCCGGTGGATCCGGCGCAGCCGCAGTCGCTGCCGAGCCAGATTCCGGCGTCGCCGCTGACAGCGCCGGCTCCGGTGGTACCGGTGCCGCTGGTGCCGGGGTCGGCTGCAGGTTCCAAGGCGGGCGACGTACCAAAGTAGATCTGTGGTTTTGAACCGGGGCCGCGAGGCGGCGCCGGTTGCAGCAACGCTGAAGCAGGTAGGTCGACGTGGTGGAATTGGTAGACACGCCGTCTTGAGGGGGCGGTGGCGAAAGCCGTGAGAGTTCGAGTCTCTCCGTCGACACCAGGCAGCAGCGGGCAGTCACCGGGTTGTAACAGGGCAGTGCCAGGGTTACATGGTGCGGTCGGCTGGAGTGGCCGTGAGATTCAAGTAACGTTTCTGAAAGCAGCAGATGCTGGAAGGTTATTTTCCGATTCTGATGTTCATCGCCGTGGGTACGGCGTTCGGCATCGCGCCGATTGTGTCCGGGTGGATCGTCAGCCGGCTCGTCGGGATGCACCGTCCCGATTCGCAGAAACTGTCGCCCTACGAGTGCGGCTTCGAGGCTTTCGAGGACGCGCGCATGCGCTTCGACGTGCGGTATTACCTCGTTGCGATCCTTTTCATTCTCTTCGACCTCGAAATCGCTTTCCTGTTCCCATGGGCCGTGGTGCTACAGGAAATCGGCCTGTTCGGTTTTGTCGCCATGATGATTTTCCTCGCCATCCTCGTCGTAGGCTTCATCTACGAGTGGAAAAAGGGCGCTTTGGACTGGGAATGACTATGGGTGCCATCGAAACTCTGAACGAAAACCTCAACGAGCGCGGCTTCATGCTGACTTCGGTGGACGCGCTGGTGAACTGGACGCGCACCGGTTCGATGTGGCCGATGACCTTCGGTCTGGCCTGCTGTGCCGTGGAAATGATGCATGCCGGCGCTTCGCGTTATGACCTCGACCGTTTCGGCATCGTGTTCCGCCCGAGCCCGCGCCAGTCCGACGTGATGATTGTCGCCGGTACGCTGTGCAACAAGATGGCGCCGGCGCTGCGCAAGGTCTACGACCAGATGGCCGAACCGCGCTGGGTGATCTCGATGGGCTCCTGCGCCAACGGCGGCGGTTATTACCACTATTCCTATTCCGTCGTTCGCGGTTGCGACCGCATCGTTCCGGTCGATATCTATGTGCCGGGCTGCCCGCCGACGGCCGAAGCGTTGCTCTACGGCATCATCCAGTTGCAGAACAAGATCAAACGCACCAACACGATCGCCCGCTGAGACGACACAGGAAGAATTTCGAGATTTCATGTCAAAAAACCTTGAAACCCTGAACGCCTCGCTGCAGGAGGCCCTGGGCGAGCGTCTGGTCAGTGTCGTGACGGCGCTGGAAGAGTTGACCATTGTCGTCAAGGCCGAGGATCTGGTATCGGTGTGCTCGATGTTGCGTGATAACGACAATCTGCATTTCGAGCAGTTGATCGATCTCACCGGTGTCGATTACAGCCAGTATGGCGACGGCAGTCATGAGGGGCCGCGCTTTGCTGTGAACTATCACCTGCTCAGCCTCAAGCACAACTGGCGCGTACGCCTGCGTGTGTTCGCAGCCGATGACGGTTTTCCGGTGCTTGAATCGGTGGTCAATGTCTGGAACTGCGCCAACTGGTACGAGCGCGAGGCCTTCGACCTTTTCGGCATCATGTTCACCGGCCATCCTGACCTGCGCCGCATCCTCACTGACTACGGCTTTGTCGGTCACCCGTTCCGCAAGGATTTTCCGCTGTCGGGCAACGTCGAGATGCGTTACGACCCCGACCAGAAGCGCGTGATCTACCAGCCGGTGACGATCGAGCCGCGCGTGATCACGCCGCGCATCGTGCGCGAAGACAATTACGCGGACTCCGAAGGTTTCCGCAAGGGCTGAGATGACCAAGATCAAGGGCGACATGAACAGGATGGACAGGATAATCAGGATTAACCCCTTGTTTTTTATCCTGCATATCCTGCATATCCTGTCCATCCTGTAAATTAAAAATGGCTGAGATCAAGAACTACACGATGAACTTCGGGCCGCAGCATCCGGCGGCCCACGGCGTGCTGCGCCTGGTGCTGGAACTCGACGGCGAAGTGATCGAGCGCGCCGATCCGCATATCGGCCTGCTGCACCGCGCGACCGAAAAACTCGCCGAGCACAAGACCTTCATCCAGTCGGTGCCGTACATGGACCGTCTCGACTACATGTCGATGATGGCCAACGAGCATGCCTATGTGATGGCGATCGAAAAGCTGCTCGGCATCCAGGTGCCGGAGCGCGCGCAGTACATCCGCGTGATGTTTGACGAGATTACCCGCCTGCTGAACCACCTGCTGTGGCTCGGTGCGCACGGGCTCGACATCGGCGCGATGACGATCTTCCTGTATTGCTTCCGCGAGCGCGAAGACCTGTTCGACGTTTACGAGGCGGTATCGGGCGCACGCATGCACGCGGCTTATTACCGTCCGGGCGGCGTTTACCGCGATCTGCCGGACTCCATGCCGCAGTACACCGCGACGCGCATCCACAACGACAAGGCAACCAGGGCACTGAACGAAAACCGTCAGGGTTCGGTGCTCGATTTCATCGAGGACTTCACCAACCGGTTCCCGGCTTACGTTGACGAATACGAAACGCTGCTGACCGACAACCGCATCTGGAAACAGAGGACTGTCGGCATCGGTGTGGTGTCGCCGGAGCGCGCGCTGCAACTGGGCTTTACCGGTCCGATGCTGCGCGGTTCGGGCATTGCCTGGGATCTGCGCAAGAAGCAGCCCTATGAAGTCTATGACCGCATGGATTTCGATGTTGCGATCGGCGTCAACGGCGACTGTTACGACCGTTATCTGGTGCGCGTCGAGGAAATGCGCCAAGCCAATCGCATCATCCGGCAGTGCGTCGACTGGCTGAAGAAAAATCCGGGCCCGGTGATGACCGACAGCCACAAGGTGGCGCCGCCGTCGCGCGTGGCGATGAAGACGAACATGGAAGAGCTGATCCACCACTTCAAGCTTTTCACCGAAGGCATGCATGTGCCGCCGGGCGAGGCGTATTCCGCCGTCGAGCATCCGAAGGGTGAGTTCGGCATTTACCTGGTGTCCGACGGCGCCAACAAGCCGTACCGGCTGAAGATCCGCGCGCCGGGTTTCCCGCATCTGGCGGCGCTGGATGAAATGGCCAAGGGCCACATGATTGCCGACGTGGTGGCGATCATCGGCACCCAGGACATCGTGTTCGGTGACATTGACAGATGAGTGACCGATGAACGCAGCAATGACACTTTCTCCGGAATCGCTGGCGAAAATCGACAAGGCGGTCGCCAAGTATCCGCCGGACCGCAAGGATTCGGCGGTGATGGCGGCGTTGACCATTGCCCAGGACGAGAAGGGCTGGCTGTCGACCGAGACCATGGATTTTGTTGCGCAGTATCTCGGCATGCCGCCGGTCGCGGTGTACGAAGTCGCGTCGTTCTACACGATGTATGACCTCAAGCCGACCGGCAAATACAAGCTGACCATCTGCACCAATCTGCCGTGCGCGCTTCAGGGCGCGACCCACACCGCGGAATACCTGAAAAAAACCTTGGGGATCGGTTTCAATGAAACCACGTCTGACGGCCGCATCACGCTGAAGGAAGGCGAATGCATGGGCGCCTGCGGTGATGCGCCGGTGCTGATCCAGAACAACAAGAAAATGCTGTGCGCGATGAGCAATGAAAAAATCGACCAGCTGCTGAAGGACTTGAAATAATGGGCCTGCCGATCCCTCCGTTTGCCGGTGACATTTTCGGGCCGGATGCCGTGATCATGAAGGGCATCAGCGGCGCGAACTGGCGTCTCAAGGATTACGAGGCGCGTGGCGGTTATTCGGCGCTGAAAAAGATCATCGCCGAAAAGATTCCGCCGGAGCAGGTCGTCAATGAACTGAAAAAGTCCTCGCTGCGCGGCCGCGGCGGCGCCGGGTTCCCGACGGGCCTGAAGTGGAGCTTCATGCCGCGGCAGTTCCCGGGGCAGAAGTATCTGGTGTGCAATTCGGACGAAGGCGAGCCGGGCACATTCAAGGACCGCGACATCCTGCGCTACAACCCGCACATCCTGATCGAAGGCATGATCATCGGCGGTTACGCGATGGGTATCACCGTGGGCTACAACTACATCCACGGCGAGATCTGGGACGTTTACGAGCGCTTTGAAGAAGCTCTCGAAGAGGCGCGTGCCGCGGGTTACCTCGGCGACAAAATCCTCGGCACCGATTTCTCTTTCCAGCTGCATGGACACCACGGTTTCGGCGCCTATATCTGCGGCGAAGAGACCGCGCTGCTGGAGTCGCTCGAAGGCAAGAAGGGCCAGCCGCGTTTCAAGCCGCCGTTCCCGGCGAGCTTCGGCCTTTACGGCAAGCCGACAACGATCAACAACACGGAGACCTTTGCCGCGGTGCCGTGGATCATCAACAACGGCGGCGATGCTTTCCTCGCGCTCGGCAAGCCGAACAACGGCGGCACCAAGATCTTCTCGATCTCGGGCGACGTGGCACGTCCCGGCAATTACGAAATCAAGCTGGGTACGCCCTTTGCGAAGCTGCTCGAAATGGCCGGCGGCATGCGCGACGGCAAAAAACTGAAAGCGGTGATTCCCGGCGGTTCGTCGATGCCGGTGCTGCCGGCCGATATCATGATGGCCACCGACATGGACTATGACTCGATCGCCAAGGCGGGCTCGATGCTCGGCTCCGGTGCGGTGATTGTGATGGACGAGACACGCTGCATGGTGAAGTCGCTGCTGCGCCTGTCCTATTTCTATTACGAAGAGTCCTGCGGCCAGTGCACGCCCTGCCGCGAAGGTACTGGCTGGCTCTACCGCATGGTCGATCGCATCGAGCACGGCAAGGGCCGGCCCGAAGACCTCGACATGCTCGACAACGTGGCGCAGAACATCCAGGGCCGCACGATCTGCGCGCTGGGTGATGCCGCGGCAATGCCGGTGCGGGCGTTCCTGAAGCACTACCGCGACGAATTCCAATACCACATCGACCACAAGAAGTGCCTGGTCGCACCTTATATCTAGACTGAAGCCATGCTCGAAATCGAACTCGACGGCAAGCTGATGGAAGTGCCCGAAGGCAGCACGATCATGGATGCTGCCAACAAGGCCGGCACCTTTGTGCCGCACTTCTGTTATCACAGGAAGTTGTCGATCGCTGCGAACTGCCGTATGTGCCTGGTGCAGGTCGAGAAGGCGCCGAAGCCGCTGCCCGCCTGCGCGACACCGGTGACCAACGGCATGAAGGTGTGGACGCATTCAGATGCCGCAGTGACCGCCCAGAAGGGCGTCATGGAGTTCCTGCTGATCAACCATCCGCTGGACTGCCCTATCTGCGATCAGGGCGGCGAATGCCAGTTGCAGGATCTGGCCGTGGGTTACGGCGGCAGTGAATCGCGCTATCAGGAAGAGAAGCGCGTCGTCGCCAACAAGAATCTCGGCCCGCTGATTTCCACCGACATGACGCGCTGCATCCACTGCACGCGCTGTGTGCGTTTCGGTCAGGAAATCGCCGGCGTGATGGAACTCGGCATGATCGGCCGCGGCGAACATTCGGAAATCATCACCTTCGTCGGCAAGACCGTTGATTCGGAACTGTCGGGCAACGCCATCGACCTGTGTCCGGTCGGCGCGCTGACCTCCAAGCCTTTCCGCTACAGTGCCCGTACCTGGGAGCTGACGCGCAAGCCGTCGGTCAGCCCGCACTGCGGCCTTGGATCGAATCTGACACTGCAGGTCAAGCAGAATCGCGTGATGCGCACGCTGCCGCGCGAGAACGAAGCCGTCAACGAATGCTGGATCTCGGACAAGGACCGTTTCTCTTACGAGGCGCTCAATTCCGAAAAACGCCTGGCCAAACCGATGCTCAAGCGCGACGGCAAGTGGCAGGATGTTGAATGGCCGGTGGCGCTGGAATTTGTCGCTTCCGAGCTGAAGCGCATCAAGGAAGCGCACGGTGCCGCCGCGATCGGTGCACTGGCGACACCGTACCAGACGCTGGAAGAAATGCATCTGCTGCAGAAGCTGCTGCGCGGCCTCGGTTCCGGCAATGTCGATTTCCGCCTGCGTCATGCCGACTTCAGTGTCGACGGCAAACGCGCCGGCGTGCCCTGGCTGGGCATGAGCATCACCGATTTCGCGCAGCTGGATCGCGTACTGGTTATCGGCTCGACGCTGCGCAAGGACCATCCGCTGCTGGCGCATCGCCTGCGCCAGTCGACCAAGAAGGCGACCGAACTCAATATCATCCACGCCGTTGATGATGACCTGCTGATGCGCGTCGCCAACAAGGCGATTGCTGCCCCGGCCTTGCTGCCGCAGGTTCTGGCGCAGGTGGTGAAGGCCGCGGCTGAACTGAAGAACGTTGCTATCCCTGAAGCCGTGCGTGTTGCTGTTGCCGGCGTGACCGTGGACGATGCCGCCAAACGCATCGCCGCCAGCATGGTCGCCGGCCAGAAGGCCGGTGTGTTCATCGGCAACTTTGCCGAACAGCATGCCGCCGCCGGTACGCTGCATGCAATGGCACAGGCGCTGGCCGCGATTCTCGCTTGCCCGATGGGCGTGCTGGGTGCGGCAGCAAACAGCGTCGGCGGTTATGTTGCGGGCTGCGTGCCGAGCGGCAAGGTTTCCGGCGCCAATGCGCGGCAGATGATTGAATCGCCGCTGAAGGCCTACCTGCTGCTGGGCGTCGAGCCTGAACTGGACATGCACAATCCGCGGCAGGCGATTACTGCGATGAAACAAGCGGAGCTGGTCGTGGCGCTGAGCGCCTTCCAGCACGGAGCGACCGAATATGCCAACGTTCTGCTGCCGATTGCGCCATTTACCGAAACGGCGGGCACTTTTGTCAGCACCGAAGGCCGCGTGCAGACCTTCGCCGGCATTGTTAAGCCGCTGGGTGAAACCCGTCCCGCGTGGAAAGTGCTGCGTGTGCTGGGTAATCTGCTGGGTCTGTCGGGCTTCGAGCACGACAGCGCCGAGGATGCGCAGCGCGAAGCGCTCCATGGTAAGTCGGAAATATTCAATAAAAACAATAACTTAAATATTGCTGTTGGTGCCTTGCCGGGCGCTGCGGCTGGGATTGTGCGGATTGCTGAAACGGCGATCTATGGCGCCGATGCCTTGGCGCGCCGTGCACCGAGCCTGCAGCAGACGCGTGATGCGCTGCCGCCGGTGGCGACGATGAATCGTGCGCTGGCTGACAAGTTGGGTCTGCATGATGGTGACGCTTTGCGCGTGGTGCAGGACGGTGGCGACGCTGTCGTGCAGTACGCCATTGACGACAAGGTACCGGCTGATTGCGTTCGCCTCTCCGCGGCACTTTGCGAGACGGCGATGCTGGGCGCGGCGGATGCGCCGCTGGTACTTGAGCGCGTGGTCCAAGCGCAGAAAGCGAGCGCATGATGCTGGATTCGCTGCTCGCTTATCCGCAGGCGCTGCTCGGTCCGCTGTGGCCGGTGGTGTGGACGCTGGTCAAGATCATGCTGATCGTCGCGCCGCTGATGCTGTGCGTGGCCTACCTGACGCTGTGGGAACGCAAGCTGATCGGCTACATGCAGATCCGCAAGGGTCCGAACCGCGTGACCTTCTTCGGCATCCGCTGGCTCGGCGGCTGGGCGCAACCGATCGCCGACGGCCTGAAACTGCTGGTCAAGGAAGTGATCATTCCGACCGGTTCGAACAAATTCCTGTTCGTACTGGCGCCGGTGATGGCGCTGGGACCGGCGTTGGCAGCCTGGGCGGTGATTCCGTTTTCGCCGGAACTGATCCTGTCGAACATCGACGCCGGTCTGCTTTACCTGATGGCGATGACCTCGCTGGGCGTCTACGGCATCATCATCGCCGGCTGGGCGTCGAACTCCAAATACGCTTTCCTCGGCAGCCTGCGCTCCGCGGCACAGATCGTGTCGTATGAAATCGCGATGGGTTTCTCGCTGGTCGGCGTGCTGATGGCCTCGCAAAGCCTGAACCTCGCCGAGATCGTCAAGGCTCAGCAGAATTCGGCCGGCGTCTTCGGTTGGTTCTGGTTGCCGTTGTTCCCGCTGTTCATCACCTATCTGATCTCAGGTGTCGCCGAGACCAACCGCGCGCCGTTTGACGTGGCCGAGGGTGAATCGGAAATCGTCGGCTTCCACGTCGAGTATTCGGGCATGACCTTCGCCGTGTTCTCGCTGGCGGAATACTCGGCGATGATCCTGATCTCGACGCTGACCGCGATCATGTTCCTCGGCGGCTGGCTGTCGCCGTTCCCGGCGTCGTGGGGCCTGCTCGGCACTGGCGGCTTTGGCTGGCTGTTCGCCAAGATCTTTTTTGTGGCCTCGCTGTTCCTGTGGTTCCGCGCCACCTTCCCGCGTTATCGCTATGACCAGATCATGCGGCTGGGCTGGAAAGTATTCATTCCAGTGACGCTGGTGTGGATCGTGGTTCTCGGGGCCTGGATGCAAACCCCGCTGTGGATATGGTGGAAATGATGATCCGGAACATCGGCAAATTCTTCAACACCTTCCTGCTGTTCGAGCTGCTGAAGGGCATGGCCGTTACCGGCCGCTATCTGTTCGCACGCAAGATCACGGTCGAGTATCCGGAAGAGAAGGCGCCGCAGAGCCCGCGTTTCCGCGGCCTGCACGCGCTGCGCCGCTATCCCAACGGCGAAGAGCGCTGCATCGCGTGCAAGCTGTGCGAAGCGGTGTGCCCGGCGATGGCGATCACCATCGAGTCGGAGCAGCGCGAAGACGGCACGCGCCGGACCACGCGTTATGACATCGACCTGACCAAGTGCATTTTCTGCGGTTTCTGCGAGGAATCCTGCCCGGTTGATTCGATCGTCGAGACGCGGCTCTACGAATACCACGGCGAGAAGCGCGGCGACCTGATCTATACCAAGCCGATGCTGCTGGCGATCGGTGATGCCTACGAAGAACAGATCGCACAGGATCGTGCAGCAGATGCGAAATATCGTTAAAACCCATTCAGCCACAGAGGACACAGAGAACACAGGGATTTCCAGTCAAGAGCAGGGTTCACCGGTTTTTCTCAGTGAGCTCTGTGCACCCCTCAAGGGGGTATCTAGAAACTCTGTGGCTAAGCTTTTATGACATTTCAAGAACTCATCTTCTGGTTTTTCTCGGCGATCCTGATTTTCGCGGCGCTGCGCGTGATCACGGCGCGCAATCCGGTGCATGCCGCGCTATTCCTGGTTCTGGCCTTCTGCACGGCGGCGGGATTGTGGATCCAGCTCGAAGCCGAGTTTCTCGGCATCGCGCTGGTTCTGGTCTATGTCGGCGCAGTGATGGTGCTGTTCCTGTTCGTGGTGATGATGCTCGACATCAACATCGAGAAACTGCGTCATGGTTTCTGGAGCTATCTGCCGGTGGGTGCGATGGTTGCGCTGCTGCTGGTGGCCGAGATGGCACTGGTGCTGACCGGACCGTGGTTCGGTCTCGAGGCTGCGCCACGTCCGGCGGCGTCCCCCGCGGGTTACAGCAACACCAAGGAACTGGGCCGCTTGCTGTATACCGATTACGTTTATCCGTTTGAACTGGCCGCGGTGATCCTGCTGGTGGCCATTGTTGCCGCGATCGCGCTGACGTTGCGCCGCCGCAAGCATGGCAAATACATCGATCCGGGCGAGCAGGTCCAGGTCAAACGTAATGACCGGCTGAAAATTGTTTCGATGCCGGCCGAGAAGAAGGGGGACTGACCATGATTTCACTGTCCCATTATCTGGTCCTCGGCGCGATTCTGTTCGCGATCTCGGTGATCGGCATTTTTCTCAACCGCAAGAACATCATCGTGCTTCTGATGGCGATCGAATTGATGCTGCTTGCGGTGAATACTAATTTCATCGCTTTTTCACAGTTCCTCGGCGATACCGCCGGTCAGGTGTTCGTATTTTTCATCCTGACTGTTGCCGCCGCCGAATCGGCGATCGGACTGGCGATTCTGGTGGTGCTGTTCCGCAACCTGCGCACCATCAATGTCGAAGACCTCGATCAGTTGAAGGGCTGAGCCGCACATGACCGAGATGCAAAAACTTTATCTGCTGGTTCCGCTGGCACCACTGTTCGGCGCAATCATGGCCGGCCTGTTTGGCTGGGCCATCGGTCGCCGCGCTTCACATGTCATTACGATTCTGGGGATGGTGGTTTGTCTGATCGCCTCGATTGTGGTTTACCAGGACGTCATGGCTGGCAACGTATTCAATGGCCCGGTCTATACCTGGCTGGCCTCCGGCAGCATTCGTTTTGAAATCGGCTTCCTGATCGACCCGCTGTCGGCGACCATGATGATCGTGGTGTCCTTCGTGTCGCTGATGGTGCACATCTACACGATCGGTTACATGGCCGAAGATCCCGGATACCAGCGTTTTTTCAGCTATATCTCGCTGTTCACCTTCTCGATGCTGATGCTGGTGATGAGCAACAACTTCCTGCAGCTGTTTTTCGGCTGGGAGGCGGTGGGCCTTGTTTCCTACCTGCTGATTGGTTTCTGGTATACCCGGCCGACGGCGATCTACGCCAACATGAAGGCCTTCCTCGTCAACCGGGTCGGTGACTTCGGCTTCCTGCTGGGTATCGCGCTGGTCTTGATGTATTTCGGCACGCTGGATTACGCTGCCGTCTTCGCCGGCGCCGATCGCCTGTCGGGCAATACCATTGAACTGTTTCCCGGTGTGCAATGGTCGCTGATGACCGTGATCTGCATCCTGTTGTTTATCGGTGCAATGGGCAAGTCAGCGCAGTTCCCTTTGCATGTGTGGCTTCCCGATTCGATGGAAGGCCCGACACCGATTTCCGCGCTGATCCATGCTGCGACGATGGTGACGGCCGGCATTTTCATGGTGGCGCGGATGTCGCCGCTGTTCGAGCTGTCGGAAACAGCACTGTCTTTTGTGCTGATCATCGGTTCGATCACCGCCTTCTTCATGGCACTGATCGCCACGGTGCAGTACGACATCAAACGGGTGGTGGCGTACTCAACGCTGTCCCAGCTCGGATACATGACCATGGCACTGGGCGCTTCGGCCTACTCGGCGGCGATATTCCACCTGTTCACGCACGCTTTCTTCAAGGCCGTGCTGTTCCTCGGCGCAGGTTCGGTGATCATCGCGATGCACCACCAGCAGGACATGCGCAAGATGGGCGGTCTGGCGAAATACATGCCGATCACCTATATGACCATGCTCATCGGCGCGATGGCCAATGCCGGTCTGCCGCCCTTTGCCGGCTTTTTCTCCAAGGACACCATCATCGAGGCGATCCATCACGCCACGGTACCCGGCGCCGGGTTTGCTTTCATCCTGGCACTGGCGGGGGTGTTCGTCGGCGGGTTTTATTCATTCCGGCTTGTTTTCTATACCTTCCACGGCAAGGAACGTTTTGACGATGCCGGTCATCCCGATGTTGTCGCAGCGGATGCCGAAGCGAAGGCTGCCGGCGGCCACGACGACCATGCCCATGATGATCATCACGACGATCATCATGACAGCCATGGCAAGCCTCATGAATCGCCCTGGGTGGTGACCTTCCCGCTGGTGATGCTGGCGATCCCCTCGGTCTGCGCCGGCTGGCTGATCGGCTCCTTTGTCTATGGCGGCTACTTCGGCAGTTCGATCATGGTGAGCCCTGCGCATCCCGCACTCGCCGTGCTCGCCAAGGATTTCCATGGCGTCGTGGGCATGATGCAGCATGCCCTGGCCACGCAACCGTTCTGGCTGGCAATCGCCGGCGTGGGAACAGCCTGGTTCCTCTACATCGTCCGTCCGGAACTGCCGGCGAAACTGCGCCGCCAATGGGGCTTTGTGGTGACGATCCTGATGGAGAAATACGGCCTCGACCGCTTCAACGACTGGTTCTTTGCCGGTGGATCACGCGCGCTGGGCAGAGGCCTGTGGAAGGGCGGGGATGTCGCAATCATTGACAACGTGATGGTGAACGGCTCGGCGCGTCTGGTCGGGTGGTTTGCCTCGGTGATCCGCCATGTGCAGTCGGGTTATATCTACCACTACGCATTCGCGATGATCATCGGAATCCTGCTGCTGCTGACACTGGCTTATATCCGGTGAAATTGAAGAAAAAGACCTCATGATGCAGGGATTACCTTTACTGAGCCTCGCCATCTGGGCGCCGATCATCGCCGGTGTTGCGGTATTGCTGACCGGTGGCGACCGCAATGCACAGGCAGCGCGCGTGATTGCGCTGATCGGCGCGCTGATCGGTTTCGCGGTGACCATCCCGCTGTACACCGGATTCAACCTGCAGCAGGGCGGATTCCAGTTTGTCGAAATGCGCAACTGGATAGATGTTTTCAATGCCAACTATCACATCGGCATCGACGGCATTTCGCTGCTGCTGATCCTGTTGAACAGTCTGACCACGGTGCTGGTGGTGGCGGCTGGCTGGCAGGTGATTGAGTCGCGCGTGTCGCAGTACATGGCGGCTTTCCTCGTCCTGTCAGGCCTGATGAACGGCGTATTTTCATCGCTCGACGCGCTGTTGTTCTACGTGTTCTTCGAGGCCACGCTGATTCCGATGTTCATCATCATTGGCGTCTGGGGCGGTCCCAACCGCGTGTATGCGGCGGTCAAGTTCTTCCTCTATACGCTGCTCGGTTCATTGCTTTCGCTGGTCGCGTTGATCTACCTGTATTTCTCTGCGGGTGGCAGTTTCAGCTTGTTTGACTTTTATCAGGTTCAACTCCCGATCGTCGTGCAAGTATCTGTTTTTATTGCATTTTTCATGGCCTTTGCAGTCAAGGTGCCGATGTGGCCGGTACATACCTGGCTGCCCGATGCCCACGTCGAAGCACCCACCGGCGGCTCCGTGGTGCTGGCCGCGGTGATGCTGAAGCTCGGTGGGTATGGCTTCCTGCGTCTGTCGCTGCCCATCGTGCCCGACGCCAGCCACCTGCTGGCGCCAATCGTCATCGCGCTGTCGCTGATCGCCGTGGTCTACATCGGCCTCGTTGCGCTGGTACAGACCGATATGAAGAAGCTGATTGCCTATTCGTCGATCTCGCACATGGGTTTTGTCACGCTGGGCACATTCCTGTTCAACGCTCAGGGCATGGAAGGCGCAATCATCCAGATGATTTCGCACGGTTTCATTTCCGGTGCGATGTTCCTCTGCGTCGGCGTGCTGTATGACCGCATGCATTCACGTCTGATTGCCGATTACGGCGGCGTCGCCAACAGGATGCCGGTGTTTGCCGCACTCTTCATGTTCTTCTCGATGGCCAATGCCGGCCTGCCCGGCACCAGCGGTTTTGTCGGAGAATTCCTGGTGATCATGGGGGCCATGCAGATCAATTTCTGGTTCGCCTTTGCAGCTGCGATCACGCTGATTTTCGGTGCCGCCTATACGTTGTGGATGTACAAGCGGGTGATTTTCGGCGCGGTGGCCAATGCGCATGTCGGTGAACTGCAGGATATCAATGCCCGTGAATTCCTGGTGCTGGGCATCCTCGCCGTGCTGGTGCTGGTGATGGGCGTGTGGCCGCAGCCTTTCGCCGATGTGCTTCACGTTTCGGTCAATGAACTGCTGGCACACGTGTCCTTCAGCAAGCTGCCGGCGCAATAGAGCAGACTATGGAATACATCATGCCGCTGTGGCCCGCCTACCCCGAGCTCTTCCTGCTCGTGATGGCGTGCGTGATCCTGATCGTCGACCTGTTCGTCAGCGATGACAACCGGATCGTGACCTACGGGCTGACCCAGTTCGCGCTGGCCGGCTGCGCGTTGCTGACCTTTTTCACCGGCAATCCGGAACCCGTTTACACTTTCAGCGGCATGTTCGTCGATGACTTGATGGCCGATGCACTGAAGTTGCTGACCTGCGTTTCGGTGATCATGGTGCTGGTTTATGCGCGTGCTTATAACGCGGCACGTGGCCTCTTTCGCGGCGAGTTTTTCACGCTGGCGCTGTTTGCCACGCTGGGCATGATGGTGATGATCTCGGCCAACCATCTGTTGACGCTGTACATGGGCCTCGAACTGCTGTCGCTGTCGCTGTATGCGATGGTTGCACTGCAGCGCGATTCGGTGCGTGCGACAGAGGCGGCGATGAAGTATTTCGTACTTGGATCGCTGGCATCCGGTGTATTGCTCTACGGCATGTCGATGCTCTACGGCGCCACAGGCACGCTGGAAATTACCGAGCTCGCTCAACTCTCGACCGAGGGGGTGCGTGCGCAACTGGTTCTGGTGTTCGGCCTGGTGTTTATTGTCGCCGGCCTTGGATTCAAGCTCGGCGCAGTACCGTTTCACATGTGGCTGCCTGACGTTTACCAGGGCGCACCGACGGCGGTAACGCTGTTCATCGGTTCAGCGCCGAAATTCGCAGCGTTTGCCATCGTGATGCGCCTGCTGGCCCAGGGGCTGGGTGCGGAAATGCTGGTCGATGAATGGCGCCACATGCTGGCGGTGATGGCGATCCTGTCGCTGGTCGTTGGCAACCTGACGGCGATCATGCAAACCAATCTGAAGCGCATGCTGGCCTATTCGACCATTTCGCACATGGGCTTCCTGCTGCTTGGCGTGCTGTCCGGGACCATGGACGGTTATGGCGCAGGCATGTATTACGTGGTGGTTTACGTGTTGATGACGCTGGGCTCCTTCGGCATCATCCTGCTGCTCGCGCGAAGCGGATTCGAGGCCGAGAATCTCGATGACTACAAGGGGCTGAACCAGCGCAACCCCTGGTATGCCTTCCTGATGCTGTTGCTGATGTTCTCGATGGCCGGAATTCCCCCCACCGTAGGCTTCTACGCCAAGCTGTCGGTGTTGCAGGCGGTTGTGCATATCGGCATGTGGTGGATTGCCGTCATTGCCGTGATCTTCTCGCTGATCGGTGCCTTCTACTACCTGCGTATCGTCAAGCTGATGTATTTCGATGCGCCGGTCGATACCGCACCAATCATCGCGTCCGGTGACGTGCGCGCGCTGCTGTCAGCCAACGGCCTCGCCGTGCTGGTGCTGGGCATCGCACCGCAGCCGCTGATGGTGCTTTGCATCGAAGCCGTCCGCGCCTCGATCTGATCATGGACTGGAGCGCAGCTGCGCTGCTGTTGCTGGCTCTGGTGCTGGCCAATCTTCCGTTTTTGACAGAGCGCATCCTGCTGGTACGACCGGCGCGTGACGGTCGGAAGCCGGCAATATGGCGTCTGCTTGAACTCTTGTTGCTGTATTGCATCGTCGGGATTGTGGCATGGCTGATGGAAAGCCGTGCCGGGCAGGTGCACCCGCAGCGCTGGGAGTTTTACGCGGTGACTATTTGCCTGTTCCTGGTATTTGCCTACCCGGGTTTTGTGTACCGGTTTCTCTGGCGCAGGCCCGGGCTCTAGGCTTCAAACGGCATGAATCCGAAAGATCCTGCTGATTTCACCGAAACCCTGATAGCTTCGGAATCGGTATTCGAAGGCAGGTTGCTCAAAGTGCGTCGTGACACGGTGCGTCTGCCCGATGGTGGCACGGCGACCCGCGAATACATCAAGCATCCGGGCGCTGTGGTTATCCTGGCGCAGCCGGACCCGCAGACGATTCTGATGGAACGACAGTTCCGTTATCCGGTAGGGCGGCATTTCATCGAACTGCCTGCTGGGAAGATCGATGCCGGCGAAAAGCCGCTGGCGACTGCACAGCGCGAACTGCATGAGGAGTGCGGTTATCGCGCCGCGACCTGGCAGCGCCTCGCGATGCTGCATCCCTGCATCGCATATGCGGATGAATTCATTGAATTGTTTCTGGCGCGGGATCTGACCCACATCGGCAACCGGCTCGACGAGGGCGAGTTTCTCGAGGTGATGACGGTACCGCTTGACCAGGCCGTAACATGGGTGCGTGACGGTACGATCACGGACCCGAAGACGGCGCTGGGGCTGCTCTGGGCTGAGAAAATCGGTCGCGGGGAGTGGTAGCTGCAGAAAGCAATGCGCGGCGACGCCTTGCGGCGTCGCCGTATCTTATCCGCGGGAAACTTTGCGGCTGGGGGCGGGTATCGCCGTGACCAGCGGGGTGGCTGGCTGGAAGTAACGGCCCTGGGCATATAGTGCCCCGGCTTCTTTCAACAGTTTTACCATCAGTTCTGTTTCAACCCCTTTGGCGATCACCTGCCGTTTGAGATCGCGGGCCAAGCCGTTTACTGCTTTGACGAATACCTGGCTTTCCTCGTTGTCGCTCAGATCCTGGGTGAATGCTCCGCTGATTTTCAGGTAATCCACATTGAAGCGCTTCAGGTAATAGAAGGAACTGAAGCCGGTACCAAAATCATCAAGCGCTGCACGTGCCCCCAGTTCCCGCATCTGCTGGATGAACGCAGCGGTGGCGTCGATGTTTTCCATCGCGGACTTTTCACTGATTTCGAAAATCAGACGGTTTCCCGGGACATCGGATGTGCGAATGATCTCGGCCAGTTCTTGTACCCAGCCGGGATCGGCAATCGAGGATGCCGATACGTTTACGGCGTAACGCAGGGGTGAATTTTTGCCTTGCTCGTGAATATGGGTGAGTACGCGGGCAATGACCCGCAGATCCAGCGCCGGTGCGAATCCAAGTGATTCCGCCGTTCCCATGAACTGCTGTGGGTCTGCCCATGCGCCGTTCTCGTCACGGATACGCAGGAAGATTTCGTGGTGTATGGGGGCACCGGTGCGGATATCCACGGCTGATTGCATGTAGAGCGCGATTTCATCCTGCTCGATGGCTTCGGTTATCAGTCGAGACCAGTGCGTGCGCCGGTGGTTGGCGCGCAATGCGTCTGATGCCGGATTGAACAGCGCAACCCGGTTTCGGCCTTCATCCTTCGCCTGGTGTGTCGCTGCGTCAGAGGCTGCCAGAAGTGCCGACCAGTCGTTGCCATGGAACGGGTACATCGCAATGCCGATGGAGGCGGTGATATTGGACACTACCCGGTTGCGGGCCATTTCCAGGCGGTAGTTATGCACCGCATCAAGCAATACCTCGGCGGTTGCCTGAGCATCTTCGCGCAGAGCTTCCGGCAAATGCAGCACGAACTGGTCTTCACCGACACGGAACAGGTCGCCGTTGCGGCTGCGCGCGACGCTGCGCAAAACGCCCGAGAGGCCCAGCACCAGTTGTTCACCGGCGCCATGACCAAAGACGGCGTTGACGCGTTTGAAATGATCCATGTCGACCATGATGATGGCGCCGACCTGGTTGCCGAGGAGGGCGGTTTCGACCTGCCGTTGCAGCGCGTAGCGGTTGGGCAGGTCGGTCAGCGCATCGTGCATGGCGACGTGCTCAGCTCGGCGGATGGCCAGGTGCTGCTCGGTAACATCGCGAGCCGTGCCGCGGATGCCCAGCATGGAGCCGGTTTCGTCGCGTGTGACCCGGGCATTGATGCCGATCCAGCGGTCCTCGCCGCGCGCAGTGGTGAGATGGGTGACGTGATTCTGTACTTCACCATTGCGCCGGAGCGTCGACAGGAAGCGGCGGTTCGGCACATGCGAACCGTTGGTTTCAAAACTGAAGAAGCAGCGTCCGATCAGGTCTGGGGGCGCAAGGCCGAAGATTTCGTGGGCAGCGGCGTTGAGGTAGGTAAAACGGCCTTCGGCGTCGGTCTGCCAGATCAGGTCATGGGAGGTTTCGACGAGGTCGCGGTAACGTCCTTCACTCTCGATCAGCAACTGGATGATCCGCCGTTTTTCCGCCAGTGTGCGCTTGACGCTGGCCAACTCTCGCGACGTTTTTTCCGCGAAACCGCCGCCATTGGCACGCACCAGACGGTCAACGACTTCCCTGGGATAGCGGCGGTGACCACCTTCCGTGCGCAGCGCACTCAGGATCCCCTGTTCATCCCAGCGACGCAGTTTCTGCGCCGAAATGCCCAGCAGTTGAGACGTTTGCTCGATGGTGTATGAGTGTTCAAGTTCGGTCATGCGTCAGGCTTTCTTTGGCACTTGTAAAAGTGAGCTCGGCCGCTGCAAAAGCAGTCTATCAGAGCAGGGGAGGCCGCGTTTTATTGGTGATATTGCACAATTTCAGTGGATGACCGCGGGTTCCTGCAGGCCATTCTGGCGCGAAACAAGACGCTGCATCAGCTTCAGGTCGCGCGGGGTCAATCGCAGTGCAGCATCCACCCAGACGCTGACAATATCTTCCAGTTCTTCAAAGGTGATCTGATGTACCCGGCGCCGCACCGCAGCCAGTGCTGCCAGGCCGTTGCGGGAACGGGACCGCTGCTTGATCAGGGCGTTGACTCCCGCTTCACCTTCGCCGTCTTCCGTCACGACGTCGATCACGCCGAGTTCACGCATTTCTTCCGCACTGTAGATCTTGCCGGATGAGATGATGTCCTCGGCCTTGCGTTGACCGACCTTGCGGTCGAGGAAGGAGTAGGCACCCATGCCCGGGAACAGATTGAAGAGGATCTCCGGGAAGCCGAAGCGCGAGCTTTTTTCGGCAACGATGACATCGCTAGAGAGTGCCGCCTCAAAGCCGCCGCCCAGACATTCACCCTGGACCAGCGATACCGTGGTGACCGGCAGATCATGGCCGCGGTAGTTGCTGTAAAGAACATCAATGCAGGCACGGCCATAGGCCGCCAGTGCGACGCGGTCGCGGCGTTCGATCTTCTGGCGGAACAAATCGAGGTCGCCTCCCAGTTGGAAGACACCCGGCATCCCCGAAGCGAGAATCACGTATTCGATCGGTTCGGCAGTGTCGCCGCAGTCGATCTGACCTTCGCTGCCGGCGACAAAGTTGTAATAGGCCCGGATGTCGGCAAGAAGGCCTGCGTTGAAGCAGGGGCGAGGTGCTGCGGTCCAGCGCGACCATAGTGCCCGGGTTTTCCGGTCAAACTGGGCATGCAGTTGTGGCGAGAATCGGAATTCAGTGCTGCTGAAATCGGGTTTGACGACGGCATGGTGTACGTCGATGACGGCGGCCGGAACTTGCATTTCCATGATGATTGTCCCCTGCGAAGGATTTACTGGTTGGTCGGTATTTTGTGGTGGCGTTTCCGGTAGCCATTAAAAGGTCGGGCTGTGGCGACAGGCAAATCTAACAAAATGGTAGGTTTGGAAAAACATACACAAAAACAAGTATTTAATCTGTGGAAATTGCTAGATTTAGTGGTGTTGGGAGGGTTTTAGGGTAATTATTTGTTTTTCATGCGGCGGGGCGCGATTTTGAGCATTTGGATACCCGCAATCGTCGGCCAACCCCGGATGTTTGACTATGCGCTACGTAGCCGTTAAAAACAGTCGCTGATTTCGTCGCTGACCAACAGCCCACGCTTATTGTCCAAAAAGAACCTTCAGTGTTGCGAGCCATACTCAAGTCATTGCTTGGTTTTCTGTTTCGCGTCCAGTTGACTGGGCACGCGAGCCAGCTTGGCCATGGCCGTCCGCTGGTAGTGGCCAACCATGACTCGATGCTCGATGCACTGCTGGTTGCGCTGTTCATTCCGGGCAATCCCTTGCTTGTATTGCCGCGTGCTCTGGTCGGACACCATCTGGTTCGATTACTGCGGCGTTGTGCGGACTGTGCAGAGCTTGGTGTCCAGGGCGATTACACGGTGAAGGGGCTTGTCAGGGTTGTGCGGTCGGGTCGTCCCGTCGTGGTTTTTCCGCAGGACCGGATGACGACGACCGGCAGTACCATGAAGATATATGGCGCAGCGGCGCTGATTGCTGCGCGTGCAAACGCCGATATTGTGCCGCTTTACATCCAGGGAACCCTGAATAGTCGTTGGGCGGCGACCAGCCACAAGTGGCCGCACAGAAGTTTTCCGAGAGTGAACCTGGTGGTTCAACCGTCAACGCGTTTGCAGTCACGAGCCGGTGCTGGTGGTGTGCGCCGCCGGCAGCTTTCAGATGATCTGCTGCGTATTCTCCAGAAGTCCATGGCTGACGCAACCCCGCGTCGCGCGCTCTTCGATGCGCTGATTGACGCATCCGAACTGTATGGCCGCAGGGCCCGTATCATCGAAGACCTGCGGCGTCAGGTGAATACCTATGGGGATCTGCTGAAAGGCAGTCTTGCACTGGGGCGGCTTGCAGCACGTTTCACTGAACCGGGCGAGCGCGTTGGTGTGCTGCTGCCCAACCTTGGGGCGACCGTTTGCCTGGTCTTTGGACTGGCATCACGCGGTCGTGTTTCGGCGATGCTTAATTACTCAAGCGGGGTCGAGGCTCTGCGCATTGCCTGCACCGCGGCCACATTGCGTACGGTCATCACATCGCGGGCATTCATCCAGGCAGCGCATCTTGATCACCTGGTGGCAGCTCTTGATGGCTACCGGATTGTCTATCTCGAAGATCTGCGTGAGACCCTGACTTTGGCCGACAAACTGTGGATTGTCAGCGCGCTGCTGCGGCCACGCTCGGCGCTGCCGCAGCAGGATCCCGCATCCCCGGCCGTGGTGTTGTTCACCTCGGGTTCCGAGGCGCGTCCCAAAGGCGTGGTGCTGACTCACGACACCATGCTTGATGTGATGGCGCAGCTGCGGGCGGTCATTGATTTCGGGCCCGATGACAAATATCTCAATGCGCTGCCGATGTATCACACCTTCGGCCTGATTGCCTGCACGCTGATGCCGCTGCTGACAGGGACGCGGTTGTTTCTTTACACCAATCCACTGCATTACAAGGTGATACCGGAGTATGCCTATACCCGCGACTGCACCTACATTTTCGGCACCAGCACCTTTCTCGGCAACTACGCGCGTCAGGCGCATCCCTATGATTTTTACCGTACCCGCTTCGTGATTTCCGGCGGCGAGAAACTCAACCCCGAAGTATCCAGGCTATGGTTCAGCAAATTCGGCCTGCGTGTTTATGAAGGATATGGAGCCACTGAATGCGGGCCGGCTATGTCCCTCAATACGCCGCTGGCCTTCCGTGCCGGTACGGTCGGGCGTTTTCTTTCCGGCATTGAATATCGCATCGTACCGGTACCCGGTATCGAAGAGGGGGGTGTGTTGCACGTGCGCGGCCCCAATCTGATGCAGGGCTATCTGTTCTCGGATGCGCCGGGTGTTCTGCAGCCGCCACGTTCCGAGCTCGGTGCGGGCTGGTACAACACCGGTGATGTGGTCAGTGTTGATGATGATGGTTTTGTCACCATCCACGGCCGCGTCAAACGTTTTGCCAAGATCGCCGGTGAAATGGTCTCGCTGGAACGTGTCGAGCATATTGCCTACCATGCCTCCCCCGACTTCAAACATGCCGCGCTGGTGGAAATGACACGCACCGGCGAGAGTACTGTACTGCTGACCACGGATCCAAAACTCGACCGCATATCGCTGTTGCACGCGGCACGCCAGCTGAACACGCAGGAACTTGCTGTGGCGCGGCGTGTGGTAAAGGTTGATACCCTGCCGCTGCTCGGTTCCGGCAAGGTTGATTACGTCACGCTGAAACAAAGCTCGGTCCCGGAATGATCCCGGTAAGCGCAGACCAGCCGGTAGTGATTGCACAGTTTTCCGATCTGCATGTCACAGCGCCAGGGGTGCGCATCAGTCATGGCATCGACACGGCGGCGGGGCTGTCGCGCTGCATCGAGCATCTGGGGGCGCTGGACAGGGTTCCGGATCTGCTGGTGCTCAGTGGTGATCTGGTGGACGAGGGCACTGTTGTCGAGTATCAGCGCCTTCGCGACATGCTTGGCCGGGTTCATATTCCTGTTTTCCTGATGCCCGGAAATCATGACCGGCGCACCCCCATGCGGACGGTATTTGCTGATCATGACTATCTGCATGCGGCAGACCGCATGTTTTACCACCGGGATGTGCGCGGCTTGCGCCTGGTCATGCTCGACAGCCTGATTGAGGGCCGGGAAAGCGGCGATCTTGACGAGGCGCAGTTGGTTTGGCTTGACAGGCTGCTTCAGGCTGAACCCGCACAACCGGTACTGGTGTTGTTGCACCATCCGCCGGTGGTGACCGGCTTTTCGCGGATGGACAGGATTTCACTGGCTGCAGACAGCGTAGCGAGTTTATGTGAATTGTTTTCCGTACACCCGCAAGTTCGTGCGATATTCTGCGGGCATTTGCACCGCAACGTGCGGGCGGTATGCCGGGGCGTGCCGGTTTCGGTGTGCCCGAGCACGGCATTTCAGGCCCGGCTGCGTCTTGGACGCGGCCGTTTCGAGGCGGCGCCGGATGAACCGCCGGGGTATCAATTGCATTACTGGGATGGCCGGAATCTGGTGACTCACACGGTCACAGTTTGAAATCGGGGAGATGACGCATGGCGGAAACGCAGCAGGGCAAGGGCAATTCGAGCGTAGCAACACTGGTCTGGGATATCCCGGTTCGATTTTTTCACTGGGCTTTGGTGTTGCTGATCGGATTTTCGTGGTTATCCGGTGAAATGGAATGGATGGAATGGCATTTGTATTCCGGTTATGCGGTCCTTGCGCTCGTGCTGTTCCGTGTGCTCTGGGGATTCGTTGGCAGCACGCACGCACGCTTCAGTGATTTCATCTATGGTCCCGGTGCGCTGATCGCCTATATCCGGACCTTGCCTTCGCGTACGGCGGCGAAATTTGCCGGGCACAACCCGCTGGGCGGCATCAGCGTGGTGCTGATCCTGCTCTGCGTGCTGGTTCAGACCGGTACCGGCCTGTTTGCCAATGACGACATCCTCACCGAGGGGCCGCTCTACAAGCATGTCACAAAGGACCTCAGCGACTGGCTGACCACCATCCACAAGTACAACTTCAATGTAATGCTGGGGCTGATCGGCGTACACATCGGCGCAGTCTTGTATTACTTGTTATATAAATCGGAGAATCTGATCAAGCCGATGTTCACGGGGCGCAAGCATTTGCCGGCGGATGCAAACCCGGTGACGATGCGCGGCACGGGGCTCGCGCTGACACTGCTTGCGGTTTGCGCGGCAGTTGTGTGGGCATTGATCAACAGTTGATTGATCTGTGCCGTTCAAAGAAAAAGCCGCCCGTAGGCGGCTTTTTCATGCATCACTGCCGGATTACTTGTTGCGGAAGTTATCGTGGCAGGCGCCGCAGGTTTTGCTGAGCGCGCTGAACTGGCCGCGGACGGCATCGACGTTCTGGGCGCCGCGGGCAACTTCAACCATTTTCGTGGATTCAGCCTGAAAGGCATCCATGACCTTCTTGAATCCGGCGGCGTCGCTCCAGATTTCCGGCTTGGCGCGGGTCTCTGCGCCTTTGTCGGAACCGGCGGCAAAACCGCCGGGCAGCACGTGAGCGATCGAAGCGACCATCTCCGCATTGCGCAGGAACGTGGCCTGGTCAAAGGGCATCTGACCCTTAACCATTGCGCCCAGCGGACGCATATGCCATGCAGCGACGGTCAGGGCGCCTTTGCGGTATTTGATGACATCTTCCGGCTTGGCCTGGGCCGAGGCAGTGCCGCTGGCGAGCAGCGTTGAGGTGCCGATGAGTGCGGCGATCAGTACGTGCTTCATTAATCAGTCTCCCGTGGGTTAGTCGTTGTTCAGGTGCGGGTTGCGGAACCGGTTGCAGTGGTTGCCTGCCGGCAAACGCTTGCAACGCGGGCTTTATTCCTTCCGGCCGCGCAGTTTAACAGCCGGATATTAAAAATCCAGAGCGTCCGGCAACGGGAAAAAATTCTTAACTAATTGTTTTTATTGAAATATAAGAGATTCCGCGTATACAGATTTGCGCTGGCTGGTCGCTTGTTCGCGGGGTGCAGGGTTTCAAGTTCCGGCGTTCAGTCCCAGCTGCTTCCGCTGCGCTCGCGTTTGCGCGCGCCTTGCTGTCGCTTGTCATCGACCCGGCGTCGTTTTGCTGCGCGCGAAGGCCGGGTGGCGCGGCGCTGTTTGGGCGGCGTCGCCGCTTCGAGGATCAATGCGGCCAGACGTCCGCGCGCATCTTCGCGGTTACGCGACTGACTGCGGAAGCGCTGTGCGGCGATGACCAGAATCCCCGCAGCAGACAAGCGCTTGCCGGCAAGGACGATCAGGCGTTCACGCACGGCCTCGGGCAGGCTTTTGGATTGCAGCACATCAAAGCGCAGTTCGACCGCGGTGGCGACTTTGTTGACGTTCTGGCCGCCAGGCCCCGATGACAGGATAAAACGCTCGGTCAACTCCGATTCGTCAATGGTGATGCTGCGCGTGACTCTCATATTCGAATAAGTATAAAGTAACGCGCCCGCGTGATTCGCACAGCGCAAGAGGAGCCTTGACATGCCCAAGATCAAAACATTGGTTTTTCCTGCAGTAATTGTTGCCGCACTGAGTTTCCCTGCCGTCGCCCATCATGGCTGGAGCGAATACGACAGCAGCAAGGAACTCAAACTCACCGGCACCATCGCTGAATCCGGTTACGAACACCCGCACGGTCATATCAAACTGGTGACACCGGGCAAGACCTGGACCGCCGTGCTGGCGCCACCGTCGCGCATGACTGCGCGCGGCTTGCCGCCTGCGGACCTGAAAAAAGGAAGCACCGTCACCGTGGTCGGTTATGCCAACCGCAACAAGCCTGAAGAGATGCGCGCTGAGCGCATCATCGTCGACAACAAGACTGTTGAACTGCGATAAAACGCGGCAAGTCAAAAACAAGCCACAGAGGGCACAGAGTGCACAGAGAACAGCAAATGCCGATACCGGTGATTTCCGGACGGGAAATTTCCGGATTTTCTCTGTGAACTCTGTGGCTAAAAGGATTTTTTTGTGATCTCCGATCCCGGCGCACCGCTCGCCGCCATCGAACGCCTGCCGCTGGCAATCGCCATGCGTCAGGAACTCTGGTTGTATCCTGCGGTCGAGATTGTGCATATCCTGGGATTTGTAACGTTGGTCGGGTCGATCCTCATCCTTGATCTGCGCTTGCTTGGACTGACCCGGGGTTTGCCGGTGCGCGCACTGGCGCGCCATGTATTGCCGTGGAGTTTTGGCGCTTTGCTGCTGATCGTGCCCACGGGATTGCTGATGTTCATTGCGCATGCGGGGGATCTGGTTGGCAACACGGCATTTATCCTGAAAATGAGCCTGCTGTTTTGTGCCGCTATCAATGCGGCGATTTTCCATGTCGGGGTTTTTCGCACGGCTGTCGACTGGGACAGTGGTGTGGCAGTGCCGGTAGCTGCGAAAATGCATGCAAGCATTTCCCTGCTGATCTGGATCAGCGTCATTGCCTGTGGCCGGTTGCTCGCTTATGTGTAAAGTGTGGGGCTTATGAAAATTCGTATCGGTTACATCTTCGGTGCCGTAGTCTGTGCGGCGCTGCTCAGCTTCGGTCTCTACCTGCAGCATGTCGAAGGGCTTGAACCCTGCCCGCTGTGCGTGTTCCAGCGTGTCGCCTTCATCGCGCTGGGACTGGTATTTGTCATTGCCGCGCTGCATGGACCGGGCAAAACCGGCGCCGTGGTTTATGCGGTGTTCGGTGCATTGTTTGCAGCGGCGGGTACCGGCATTGCTGCGCGCCATGTCTGGCTGCAGAACCTGCCGGCCGATCAAGTTCCGGCTTGCGGACCGGGGTTGTCGTACATGCTGGAGCGTTACCCGGTGACGCGATTGCTCGAGAAAGTATTATCCGGTTCCGGCGAGTGTGCAGAAGCGGGCTGGCGTTTCCTCGGGCTGACGATTCCCGGCTGGTCGCTGCTGTGGTTTGTGGTGCTGGGGATACTGCTGGTGTGGCTTGCGTGGAGCTGTCCGCGCGCTGCGAAATACTAGGCGGGGATGTCCGGCGTCAGTTGCCGCTCGAGCAGTGCAATCTGATCCTTGACCATCAGCTTGCGTTTTTTCAGTCGCTGCAATTGCAACTGATCGATGACCGGCGTCTGCGTGAGCCGGAAGATCACGTCGTCAAGATCGCGATGCTCGAGCTTGAGCTCGGTGATGCGCGCTTCGATGGCGTCGATCTCGTTGGCGTCAGGCATGAGTGGTGCGGACAGCAGTGGGGGGAAGCGAAGTATAGGCCTGCAGGCCTATACTTCGCTTCCCCCCACTGCTGTCCGCACCACTCATGCCTGACGCCAACGAGATCGACGCCATCGAAGCGCGCATCACCGAGCTCAAGCTCGAGCATCGCGATCTTGACGACGTGATCTTCCGGCTCACGCAGACGCCGGTCATCGATCAGTTGCAATTGCAGCGACTGAAAAAACGCAAGCTGATGGTCAAGGATCAGATTGCACTGCTCGAGCGGCAACTGACGCCGGACATCCCCGCCTAGTATTTCGCAGCGCGCGGACAGCTCCACGCAAGCCACACCAGCAGTATCCCCAGCACCACAAACCACAGCAGCGACCAGCCGGGAATCGTCAGCCCGAGGAAACGCCAGCCCGCTTCTGCACACTCGCCGGAACCGGATAATACTTTCTCGAGCAATCGCGTCACCGGGTAACGCTCCAGCATGTACGACAACCCCGGTCCGCAAGCCGGAACTTGATCGGCCGGCAGGTTCTGCAGCCAGACATGGCGCGCAGCAATGCCGGTACCCGCCGCTGCAAACAATGCACCGAACACCGCATAAACCACGGCGCCGGTTTTGCCCGGTCCATGCAGCGCGGCAATGACAAATACCAGTCCCAGCGCGATGAAGGCGACACGCTGGAACACGCACAGCGGGCAGGGTTCAAGCCCTTCGACATGCTGCAGGTAGAGACCGAAGCTGAGCAGCGCCGCACAGACTACGGCACCGAAGATGTAACCGATACGAATTTTCATAAGCCCCACACTTTACACATAAGCGAGCAACCGGCCACAGGCAATGACGCTGATCCAGATCAGCAGGGAAATGCTTGCATGCATTTTCGCAGCTACCGGCACTGCCACACCACTGTCCCAGTCGACAGCCGTGCGAAAAACCCCGACATGGAAAATCGCCGCATTGATAGCGGCACAAAACAGCAGGCTCATTTTCAGGATAAATGCCGTGTTGCCAACCAGATCCCCCGCATGCGCAATGAACATCAGCAATCCCGTGGGCACGATCAGCAGCAAAGCGCCAAAACTCCACGGCAATACATGGCGCGCCAGTGCGCGCACCGGCAAACCCCGGGTCAGTCCAAGCAAGCGCAGATCAAGGATGAGGATCGACCCGACCAACGTTACAAATCCCAGGATATGCACAATCTCGACCGCAGGATACAACCAGAGTTCCTGACGCATGGCGATTGCCAGCGGCAGGCGTTCGATGGCGGCGAGCGGTGCGCCGGGATCGGAGATCACAAAAAAATCCTTTTAGCCACAGAGTTCACAGAGAAAATCCGGAAATTTCCCGTCCGGAAATCACCGGTATCGGCATTTGCTGTTCTCTGTGCACTCTGTGCCCTCTGTGGCTTGTTTTTGACTTGCCGCGTTTTATCGCAGTTCAACAGTCTTGTTGTCGACGATGATGCGCTCAGCGCGCATCTCTTCAGGCTTGTTGCGGTTGGCATAACCGACCACGGTGACGGTGCTTCCTTTTTTCAGGTCCGCAGGCGGCAAGCCGCGCGCAGTCATGCGCGACGGTGGCGCCAGCACGGCGGTCCAGGTCTTGCCCGGTGTCACCAGTTTGATATGACCGTGCGGGTGTTCGTAACCGGATTCAGCGATGGTGCCGGTGAGTTTGAGTTCCTTGCTGCTGTCGTATTCGCTCCAGCCATGATGGGCGACGGCAGGGAAACTCAGTGCGGCAACAATTACTGCAGGAAAAACCAATGTTTTGATCTTGGGCATGTCAAGGCTCCTCTTGCGCTGTGCGAATCACGCGGGCGCGTTACTTTATACTTATTCGAATATGAGAGTCACGCGCAGCATCACCATTGACGAATCGGAGTTGACCGAGCGTTTTATCCTGTCATCGGGGCCTGGCGGCCAGAACGTCAACAAAGTCGCCACCGCGGTCGAACTGCGCTTTGATGTGCTGCAATCCAAAAGCCTGCCCGAGGCCGTGCGTGAACGCCTGATCGTCCTTGCCGGCAAGCGCTTGTCTGCTGCGGGGATTCTGGTCATCGCCGCACAGCGCTTCCGCAGTCAGTCGCGTAACCGCGAAGATGCGCGCGGACGTCTGGCCGCATTGATCCTCGAAGCGGCGACGCCGCCCAAACAGCGCCGCGCCACCCGGCCTTCGCGCGCAGCAAAACGACGCCGGGTCGATGACAAGCGACAGCAAGGCGCGCGCAAACGCGAGCGCAGCGGAAGCAGCTGGGACTGAACGCCGGAACTTGAAACCCTGCACCCCGCGAACAAGCGACCAGCCAGCGCAAATCTGTATACGCGGAATCTCTTATATTTCAATAAAAACAATTAGTTAAGAATTTTTTCCCGTTGCCGGACGCTCTGGATTTTTAATATCCGGCTGTTAAACTGCGCGGCCGGAAGGAATAAAGCCCGCGTTGCAAGCGTTTGCCGGCAGGCAACCACTGCAACCGGTTCCGCAACCCGCACCTGAACAACGACTAACCCACGGGAGACTGATTAATGAAGCACGTACTGATCGCCGCACTCATCGGCACCTCAACGCTGCTCGCCAGCGGCACTGCCTCGGCCCAGGCCAAGCCGGAAGATGTCATCAAATACCGCAAAGGCGCCCTGACCGTCGCTGCATGGCATATGCGTCCGCTGGGCGCAATGGTTAAGGGTCAGATGCCCTTTGACCAGGCCACGTTCCTGCGCAATGCGGAGATGGTCGCTTCGATCGCTCACGTGCTGCCCGGCGGTTTTGCCGCCGGTTCCGACAAAGGCGCAGAGACCCGCGCCAAGCCGGAAATCTGGAGCGACGCCGCCGGATTCAAGAAGGTCATGGATGCCTTTCAGGCTGAATCCACGAAAATGGTTGAAGTTGCCCGCGGCGCCCAGAACGTCGATGCCGTCCGCGGCCAGTTCAGCGCGCTCAGCAAAACCTGCGGCGCCTGCCACGATAACTTCCGCAACAAGTAATCCGGCAGTGATGCATGAAAAAGCCGCCTACGGGCGGCTTTTTCTTTGAACGGCACAGATCAATCAACTGTTGATCAATGCCCACACAACTGCCGCGCAAACCGCAAGCAGTGTCAGCGCGAGCCCCGTGCCGCGCATCGTCACCGGGTTTGCATCCGCCGGCAAATGCTTGCGCCCCGTGAACATCGGCTTGATCAGATTCTCCGATTTATATAACAAGTAATACAAGACTGCGCCGATGTGTACGCCGATCAGCCCCAGCATTACATTGAAGTTGTACTTGTGGATGGTGGTCAGCCAGTCGCTGAGGTCCTTTGTGACATGCTTGTAGAGCGGCCCCTCGGTGAGGATGTCGTCATTGGCAAACAGGCCGGTACCGGTCTGAACCAGCACGCAGAGCAGGATCAGCACCACGCTGATGCCGCCCAGCGGGTTGTGCCCGGCAAATTTCGCCGCCGTACGCGAAGGCAAGGTCCGGATATAGGCGATCAGCGCACCGGGACCATAGATGAAATCACTGAAGCGTGCGTGCGTGCTGCCAACGAATCCCCAGAGCACACGGAACAGCACGAGCGCAAGGACCGCATAACCGGAATACAAATGCCATTCCATCCATTCCATTTCACCGGATAACCACGAAAATCCGATCAGCAACACCAAAGCCCAGTGAAAAAATCGAACCGGGATATCCCAGACCAGTGTTGCTACGCTCGAATTGCCCTTGCCCTGCTGCGTTTCCGCCATGCGTCATCTCCCCGATTTCAAACTGTGACCGTGTGAGTCACCAGATTCCGGCCATCCCAGTAATGCAATTGATACCCCGGCGGTTCATCCGGCGCCGCCTCGAAACGGCCGCGTCCAAGACGCAGCCGGGCCTGAAATGCCGTGCTCGGGCACACCGAAACCGGCACGCCCCGGCATACCGCCCGCACGTTGCGGTGCAAATGCCCGCAGAATATCGCACGAACTTGCGGGTGTACGGAAAACAATTCACATAAACTCGCTACGCTGTCTGCAGCCAGTGAAATCCTGTCCATCCGCGAAAAGCCGGTCACCACCGGCGGATGGTGCAACAACACCAGTACCGGTTGTGCGGGTTCAGCCTGAAGCAGCCTGTCAAGCCAAACCAACTGCGCCTCGTCAAGATCGCCGCTTTCCCGGCCCTCAATCAGGCTGTCGAGCATGACCAGGCGCAAGCCGCGCACATCCCGGTGGTAAAACATGCGGTCTGCCGCATGCAGATAGTCATGATCAGCAAATACCGTCCGCATGGGGGTGCGCCGGTCATGATTTCCGGGCATCAGGAAAACAGGAATATGAACCCGGCCAAGCATGTCGCGAAGGCGCTGATACTCGACAACAGTGCCCTCGTCCACCAGATCACCACTGAGCACCAGCAGATCCGGAACCCTGTCCAGCGCCCCCAGATGCTCGATGCAGCGCGACAGCCCCGCCGCCGTGTCGATGCCATGACTGATGCGCACCCCTGGCGCTGTGACATGCAGATCGGAAAACTGTGCAATCACTACCGGCTGGTCTGCGCTTACCGGGATCATTCCGGGACCGAGCTTTGTTTCAGCGTGACGTAATCAACCTTGCCGGAACCGAGCAGCGGCAGGGTATCAACCTTTACCACACGCCGCGCCACAGCAAGTTCCTGCGTGTTCAGCTGGCGTGCCGCGTGCAACAGCGATATGCGGTCGAGTTTTGGATCCGTGGTCAGCAGTACAGTACTCTCGCCGGTGCGTGTCATTTCCACCAGCGCGGCATGTTTGAAGTCGGGGGAGGCATGGTAGGCAATATGCTCGACACGTTCCAGCGAGACCATTTCACCGGCGATCTTGGCAAAACGTTTGACGCGGCCGTGGATGGTGACAAAACCATCATCATCAACACTGACCACATCACCGGTGTTGTACCAGCCCGCACCGAGCTCGGAACGTGGCGGCTGCAGAACACCCGGCGCATCCGAGAACAGATAGCCCTGCATCAGATTGGGGCCGCGCACGTGCAACACACCCCCCTCTTCGATACCGGGTACCGGTACGATGCGATATTCAATGCCGGAAAGAAAACGCCCGACCGTACCGGCACGGAAGGCCAGCGGCGTATTGAGGGACATAGCCGGCCCGCATTCAGTGGCTCCATATCCTTCATAAACACGCAGGCCGAATTTGCTGAACCATAGCCTGGATACTTCGGGGTTGAGTTTCTCGCCGCCGGAAATCACGAAGCGGGTACGGTAAAAATCATAGGGATGCGCCTGACGCGCGTAGTTGCCGAGAAAGGTGCTGGTGCCGAAAATGTAGGTGCAGTCGCGGGTATAGGCATACTCCGGTATCACCTTGTAATGCAGTGGATTGGTGTAAAGAAACAACCGCGTCCCTGTCAGCAGCGGCATCAGCGTGCAGGCAATCAGGCCGAAGGTGTGATACATCGGCAGCGCATTGAGATATTTGTCATCGGGCCCGAAATCAATGACCGCCCGCAGCTGCGCCATCACATCAAGCATGGTGTCGTGAGTCAGCACCACGCCTTTGGGACGCGCCTCGGAACCCGAGGTGAACAACACCACGGCCGGGGATGCGGGATCCTGCTGCGGCAGCGCCGAGCGTGGCCGCAGCAGCGCGCTGACAATCCACAGTTTGTCGGCCAAAGTCAGGGTCTCACGCAGATCTTCGAGATAGACAATCCGGTAGCCATCAAGAGCTGCCACCAGGTGATCAAGATGCGCTGCCTGGATGAATGCCCGCGATGTGATGACCGTACGCAATGTGGCCGCGGTGCAGGCAATGCGCAGAGCCTCGACCCCGCTTGAGTAATTAAGCATCGCCGAAACACGACCGCGTGATGCCAGTCCAAAGACCAGGCAAACGGTCGCCCCAAGGTTGGGCAGCAGCACACCAACGCGCTCGCCCGGTTCAGTGAAACGTGCTGCAAGCCGCCCCAGTGCAAGACTGCCTTTCAGCAGATCCCCATAGGTATTCACCTGACGCCGCAGGTCTTCGATGATACGGGCCCTGCGGCCATACAGTTCGGATGCGTCAATCAGCGCATCGAAGAGCGCGCGACGCGGGGTTGCGTCAGCCATGGACTTCTGGAGAATACGCAGCAGATCATCTGAAAGCTGCCGGCGGCGCACACCACCAGCACCGGCTCGTGACTGCAAACGCGTTGACGGTTGAACCACCAGGTTCACTCTCGGAAAACTTCTGTGCGGCCACTTGTGGCTGGTCGCCGCCCAACGACTATTCAGGGTTCCCTGGATGTAAAGCGGCACAATATCGGCGTTTGCACGCGCAGCAATCAGCGCCGCTGCGCCATATATCTTCATGGTACTGCCGGTCGTCGTCATCCGGTCCTGCGGAAAAACCACGACGGGACGACCCGACCGCACAACCCTGACAAGCCCCTTCACCGTGTAATCGCCCTGGACACCAAGCTCTGCACAGTCCGCACAACGCCGCAGTAATCGAACCAGATGGTGTCCGACCAGAGCACGCGGCAATACAAGCAAGGGATTGCCCGGAATGAACAGCGCAACCAGCAGTGCATCGAGCATCGAGTCATGGTTGGCCACTACCAGCGGACGGCCATGGCCAAGCTGGCTCGCGTGCCCAGTCAACTGGACGCGAAACAGAAAACCAAGCAATGACTTGAGTATGGCTCGCAACACTGAAGGTTCTTTTTGGACAATAAGCGTGGGCTGTTGGTCAGCGACGAAATCAGCGACTGTTTTTAACGGCTACGTAGCGCATAGTCAAACATCCGGGGTTGGCCGACGATTGCGGGTATCCAAATGCTCAAAATCGCGCCCCGCCGCATGAAAAACAAATAATTACCCTAAAACCCTCCCAACACCACTAAATCTAGCAATTTCCACAGATTAAATACTTGTTTTTGTGTATGTTTTTCCAAACCTACCATTTTGTTAGATTTGCCTGTCGCCACAGCCCGACCTTTTAATGGCTACCGGAAACGCCACCACAAAATACCGACCAACCAGTAAATCCTTCGCAGGGGACAATCATCATGGAAATGCAAGTTCCGGCCGCCGTCATCGACGTACACCATGCCGTCGTCAAACCCGATTTCAGCAGCACTGAATTCCGATTCTCGCCACAACTGCATGCCCAGTTTGACCGGAAAACCCGGGCACTATGGTCGCGCTGGACCGCAGCACCTCGCCCCTGCTTCAACGCAGGCCTTCTTGCCGACATCCGGGCCTATTACAACTTTGTCGCCGGCAGCGAAGGTCAGATCGACTGCGGCGACACTGCCGAACCGATCGAATACGTGATTCTCGCTTCGGGGATGCCGGGTGTCTTCCAACTGGGAGGCGACCTCGATTTGTTCCGCCAGAAGATCGAACGCCGCGACCGCGTCGCACTGGCGGCCTATGGCCGTGCCTGCATTGATGTTCTTTACAGCAACTACCGCGGCCATGATCTGCCGGTCACCACGGTATCGCTGGTCCAGGGTGAATGTCTGGGCGGCGGCTTTGAGGCGGCACTCTCTAGCGATGTCATCGTTGCCGAAAAAAGCTCGCGCTTCGGCTTCCCGGAGATCCTCTTCAATCTGTTCCCGGGCATGGGTGCCTACTCCTTCCTCGACCGCAAGGTCGGTCAACGCAAGGCCGAGGACATCATCTCATCCGGCAAGATCTACAGTGCGGAAGAAATGCGTGAACTCGGCGTGATCGACGTCGTGACGGAAGACGGCGAAGGTGAAGCGGGAGTCAACGCCCTGATCAAGCAGCGGTCCCGTTCCCGCAACGGCCTGGCAGCACTGGCTGCGGTGCGGCGCCGGGTACATCAGATCACCTTTGAAGAACTGGAAGATATTGTCAGCGTCTGGGTGGATGCTGCACTGCGATTGACCCCGCGCGACCTGAAGCTGATGCAGCGTCTTGTTTCGCGCCAGAATGGCCTGCAGGAACCCGCGGTCATCCACTGAAATTGTGCAATATCACCAATAAAACGCGGCCTCCCCTGCTCTGATAGACTGCTTTTGCAGCGGCCGAGCTCACTTTTACAAGTGCCAAAGAAAGCCTGACGCATGACCGAACTTGAACACTCATACACCATCGAGCAAACGTCTCAACTGCTGGGCATTTCGGCGCAGAAACTGCGTCGCTGGGATGAACAGGGGATCCTGAGTGCGCTGCGCACGGAAGGTGGTCACCGCCGCTATCCCAGGGAAGTCGTTGACCGTCTGGTGCGTGCCAATGGCGGCGGTTTCGCGGAAAAAACGTCGCGAGAGTTGGCCAGCGTCAAGCGCACACTGGCGGAAAAACGGCGGATCATCCAGTTGCTGATCGAGAGTGAAGGACGTTACCGCGACCTCGTCGAAACCTCCCATGACCTGATCTGGCAGACCGACGCCGAAGGCCGTTTTACCTACCTCAACGCCGCTGCCCACGAAATCTTCGGCCTTGCGCCCCCAGACCTGATCGGACGCTGCTTCTTCAGTTTTGAAACCAACGGTTCGCATGTGCCGAACCGCCGCTTCCTGTCGACGCTCCGGCGCAATGGTGAAGTACAGAATCACGTCACCCATCTCACCACTGCGCGCGGCGAGGACCGCTGGATCGGCATCAATGCCCGGGTCACACGCGACGAAACCGGCTCCATGCTGGGCATCCGCGGCACGGCTCGCGATGTTACCGAGCAGCACCTGGCCATCCGCCGAGCTGAGCACGTCGCCATGCACGATGCGCTGACCGACCTGCCCAACCGCTACGCGCTGCAACGGCAGGTCGAAACCGCCCTCCTCGGCAACCAGGTCGGCGCCATCATCATGGTCGACATGGATCATTTCAAACGCGTCAACGCCGTCTTTGGTCATGGCGCCGGTGAACAACTGGTGCTGGGCCTCTCGGGCGTTTTGCGCAGCGTCGCGCGCAGCCGCAACGGCGACCTGTTCCGTGTCGGTGAAGACCAGTTCGTGCTGCATTTGCCGGAAGCTCTGCGCGAAGATGCTCAGGCAACCGCCGAGGTATTGCTTGATGCGGTGCATAACTACCGCCTGGAAATGGCCCGCAACCGGGTAGTGTCCAATATCACCGCCTCCATCGGCATTGCGATGTACCCGTTCCATGGCAACGACTGGTCGGCACTTCTGGCAGCCTCTGACGCAGCGACACACCAGGCGAAGGATGAAGGCCGAAACCGGGTTGCGCTGTTCAATCCGGCATCAGACGCATTGCGCGCCAACCACCGGCGCACGCACTGGTCTCGACTGATAACCGAAGCCATCGAGCAGGATGAAATCGCGCTCTACATGCAATCAGCCGTGGATATCCGCACCGGTGCCCCCATACACCACGAAATCTTCCTGCGTATCCGTGACGAGAACGGCGCATGGGCAGACCCACAGCAGTTCATGGGAACGGCGGAATCACTTGGATTCGCACCGGCGCTGGATCTGCGGGTCATTGCCCGCGTACTCACCCATATTCACGAGCAAGGCAAAAATTCACCCCTGCGTTACGCCGTAAACGTATCGGCATCCTCGATTGCCGATCCCGGCTGGGTACAAGAACTGGCCGAGATCATTCGCACATCCGATGTCCCGGGAAACCGTCTGATTTTCGAAATCAGTGAAAAGTCCGCGATGGAAAACATCGACGCCACCGCTGCGTTCATCCAGCAGATGCGGGAACTGGGGGCACGTGCAGCGCTTGATGATTTTGGTACCGGCTTCAGTTCCTTCTATTACCTGAAGCGCTTCAATGTGGATTACCTGAAAATCAGCGGAGCATTCACCCAGGATCTGAGCGACAACGAGGAAAGCCAGGTATTCGTCAAAGCAGTAAACGGCTTGGCCCGCGATCTCAAACGGCAGGTGATCGCCAAAGGGGTTGAAACAGAACTGATGGTAAAACTGTTGAAAGAAGCCGGGGCACTATATGCCCAGGGCCGTTACTTCCAGCCAGCCACCCCGCTGGTCACGGCGATACCCGCCCCCAGCCGCAAAGTTTCCCGCGGATAAGATACGGCGACGCCGCAAGGCGTCGCCGCGCATTGCTTTCTGCAGCTACCACTCCCCGCGACCGATTTTCTCAGCCCAGAGCAGCCCCAGCGCCGTCTTCGGGTCCGTGATCGTACCGTCACGCACCCATGTTACGGCCTGGTCAAGCGGTACCGTCATCACCTCGAGAAACTCGCCCTCGTCGAGCCGGTTGCCGATGTGGGTCAGATCCCGCGCCAGAAACAATTCAATGAATTCATCCGCATATGCGATGCAGGGATGCAGCATCGCGAGGCGCTGCCAGGTCGCGGCGCGATAACCGCACTCCTCATGCAGTTCGCGCTGTGCAGTCGCCAGCGGCTTTTCGCCGGCATCGATCTTCCCAGCAGGCAGTTCGATGAAATGCCGCCCTACCGGATAACGGAACTGTCGTTCCATCAGAATCGTCTGCGGGTCCGGCTGCGCCAGGATAACCACAGCGCCCGGATGCTTGATGTATTCGCGGGTCGCCGTGCCACCATCGGGCAGACGCACCGTGTCACGACGCACTTTGAGCAACCTGCCTTCGAATACCGATTCCGAAGCTATCAGGGTTTCGGTGAAATCAGCAGGATCTTTCGGATTCATGCCGTTTGAAGCCTAGAGCCCGGGCCTGCGCCAGAGAAACCGGTACACAAAACCCGGGTAGGCAAATACCAGGAACAGGCAAATAGTCACCGCGTAAAACTCCCAGCGCTGCGGGTGCACCTGCCCGGCACGGCTTTCCATCAGCCATGCCACAATCCCGACGATGCAATACAGCAACAAGAGTTCAAGCAGACGCCATATTGCCGGCTTCCGACCGTCACGCGCCGGTCGTACCAGCAGGATGCGCTCTGTCAAAAACGGAAGATTGGCCAGCACCAGAGCCAGCAACAGCAGCGCAGCTGCGCTCCAGTCCATGATCAGATCGAGGCGCGGACGGCTTCGATGCAAAGCACCATCAGCGGCTGCGGTGCGATGCCCAGCACCAGCACGGCGAGGCCGTTGGCTGACAGCAGCGCGCGCACGTCACCGGACGCGATGATTGGTGCGGTATCGACCGGCGCATCGAAATACATCAGCTTGACGATACGCAGGTAGTAGAAGGCACCGATCAGCGAGAAGATCACGGCAATGACGGCAATCCACCACATGCCGATATGCACAACCGCCTGCAACACCGACAGCTTGGCGTAGAAGCCTACGGTGGGGGGAATTCCGGCCATCGAGAACATCAGCAACAGCATCAGGAAGGCATACCAGGGGTTGCGCTGGTTCAGCCCCTTGTAGTCATCGAGATTCTCGGCCTCGAATCCGCTTCGCGCGAGCAGCAGGATGATGCCGAAGGAGCCCAGCGTCATCAACACGTAAACCACCACGTAATACATGCCTGCGCCATAACCGTCCATGGTCCCGGACAGCACGCCAAGCAGCAGGAAGCCCATGTGCGAAATGGTCGAATAGGCCAGCATGCGCTTCAGATTGGTTTGCATGATCGCCGTCAGGTTGCCAACGACCAGCGACAGGATCGCCATCACCGCCAGCATGTGGCGCCATTCATCGACCAGCATTTCCGCACCCAGCCCCTGGGCCAGCAGGCGCATCACGATGGCAAACGCTGCGAATTTCGGCGCTGAACCGATGAACAGCGTTACCGCCGTCGGTGCGCCCTGGTAAACGTCAGGCAGCCACATGTGAAACGGTACTGCGCCGAGCTTGAATCCAAGGCCGGCGACAATAAACACCAGGCCGAACACCAGAACCAGTTGCGCACGCACCCCCTCGGTCGAGAGTTGAGCGAGCTCGGTAATTTCCAGCGTGCCTGTGGCGCCGTAGAGCATCGACATGCCGTAGAGCAATACACCGGATGCCAGCGATCCAAGTACGAAATACTTCATCGCCGCCTCTGTCGCACGCACCGAATCGCGCTGCAGTGCAACCATCGCATACAGCGACAGCGACAGCAGTTCGAGGCCCATGTACAGCGTCAACAGATGGTTGGCCGAGATCATCACCATCATGCCCAGCGTGGCAAACAGCGCCAGCGTGAAAAACTCGCCGCGAAAGAGGCCACGTGCCGCGTTATAAGCACGCGCATAAACCAGCACCATGATCACCGAAACGCAGGTCAGCAACTTCAGTGCATCGGCCATCAAGTCATCGACGAACATGCCGCTGAAAGTGTAAACGGGTTCCGGATTGCCGGTGAAAAAGGTCAGCAACGCGCAGCCGGCCAGCGCGAACTGGGTCAGCCCGTAGGTCACGATCCGGTTGTCATCGCTGACGAACAGGTCGACGATCAGGATCACGCACGCCATCACGAGCAGGAAGAGCTCGGGGTAGGCGGGCCACAGCGGCATGATGTATTCCATAGTCTGCTCTATTGCGCCGGCAGCTTGCTGAAGGACACGTGTGCCAGCAGTTCATTGACCGAAACGTGAAGCACATCGGCGAAAGGCTGCGGCCACACGCCCATCACCAGCACCAGCACGGCGAGGATGCCCAGCACCAGGAATTCACGGGCATTGATATCCTGCAGTTCACCGACATGCGCATTGGCCACCGCGCCGAAAATCACCCGCTTGTACATCCACAACGTATAGGCGGCACCGAAAATCAGCGTGATCGCAGCTGCAAAGGCGAACCAGAAATTGATCTGCATGGCCCCCATGATCACCAGGAATTCTCCGACAAAACCGCTGGTGCCGGGCAGGCCGGCATTGGCCATCGAGAAGAACATGAAGAGTGCGGCAAACACCGGCATCCTGTTGGCGACGCCGCCGTAATCGGCAATCAGACGTGAATGCATGCGGTCATACAGCACGCCGACGCAGAGGAACATCGCACCGGAAATGAAACCGTGCGAAATCATCTGGATGATTGCGCCTTCCATGCCCTGAGCGTTGAACAGGAATGTGCCCAGCGTGACAAAACCCATGTGCGAGATCGACGAATAGGCAATCAGCTTCTTCATATCGGTCTGTACCAGCGCAACGAGGCCGATGTAGACCACGGCGATCAGCGACAGCGCGATGACGATTGGCGCCAGCAGGTGGCTGGCGTCGGGCACGATGGGCAGCGACAGACGCAGGAAGCCATACCCACCGAGCTTCAGCATCACCGCGGCCAGCACCACGGAGCCGCCGGTGGGTGCTTCGACGTGGGCATCGGGCAGCCAGGTATGTACCGGCCACATCGGCACCTTGACTGCAAAGGCCATGAAAAATGCAATAAAAACAGATACTTGCACGACGATCGGGAGTTGAACCTGATAAAAGTCAAACAAGCTGAAACTGCCACCCGCAGAGAAATACAGGTAGATCAACGCGACCAGCGAAAGCAATGAACCGAGCAGCGTATAGAGGAAGAACTTGACCGCCGCATACACGCGGTTGGGACCGCCCCAGACGCCAATGATGATGAACATCGGAATCAGCGTGGCCTCGAAGAACACGTAGAACAACAGCGCGTCGAGCGATGAAAATACGCCGTTCATCAGGCCTGACAGGACGAGGAAAGCCGCCATGTACTGCGACACGCGCGACTCAATCACCTGCCAGCCAGCCGCCACCACCAGCACCGTGGTCAGACTGTTCAACAGGATCAGCAGCAGCGAAATGCCGTCGATGCCGATGTGATAGTTGGCATTGAAAACATCTATCCAGTTGCGCATTTCGACAAACTGGAATCCGCCCTGCTGCAGGTTGAATCCGGTGTACAGCGGGATGGTCACCGCGAAACCGATCAGCGCGCCGATCAGCGCAATCACGCGCGCTGCCTGTGCATTGCGGTCGCCACCGGTCAGCAATACCGCAACACCGGCGATGATCGGCGCCCAGATGGCGAGGCTCAGTAAAGGTAATCCCTGCATCATGAGGTCTTTTTCTTCAATTTCACCGGATATAAGCCAGTGTCAGCAGCAGCAGGATTCCGATGATCATCGCGAATGCGTAGTGGTAGATATAACCCGACTGCACATGGCGGATCACCGAGGCAAACCACCCGACCAGACGCGCCGAGCCGTTCACCATCACGTTGTCAATGATTGCGACATCCCCGCCCTTCCACAGGCCTCTGCCCAGCGCGCGTGATCCACCGGCAAAGAACCAGTCGTTGAAGCGGTCGAGGCCGTATTTCTCCATCAGGATCGTCACCACAAAGCCCCATTGGCGGCGCAGTTTCGCCGGCAGTTCCGGACGGACGATGTAGAGGAACCAGGCTGTTCCCACGCCGGCGATTGCCAGCCAGAACGGTTGCGTGGCCAGGGCATGCTGCATCATGCCCACGACGCCATGGAAATCCTTGGCGAGCACGGCGAGTGCGGGATGCGCAGGGCTCACCATGATCGAACTGCCGAAGTAGCCGCCATAGACAAAGGAGCCGATCAGCCAGCCGGCGCAGACCGAGGGGATCGCCAGCATCACCAGCGGGAAGGTCACCACCCAGGGCGATTCATGAGGCTTGCCATGGCTGTCATGATGATCGTCGTGATGATCATCATGGGCATGGTCGTCGTGGCCGCCGGCAGCCTTCGCTTCGGCATCCGCTGCGACAACATCGGGATGACCGGCATCGTCAAAACGTTCCTTGCCGTGGAAGGTATAGAAAACAAGCCGGAATGAATAAAACCCGCCGACGAACACCCCCGCCAGTGCCAGGATGAAAGCAAACCCGGCGCCGGGTACCGTGGCGTGATGGATCGCCTCGATGATGGTGTCCTTGGAGAAAAAGCCGGCAAAGGGCGGCAGACCGGCATTGGCCATCGCGCCGATGAGCATGGTCATATAGGTGATCGGCATGTATTTCGCCAGACCGCCCATCTTGCGCATGTCCTGCTGGTGGTGCATCGCGATGATCACCGAACCTGCGCCGAGGAACAGCACGGCCTTGAAGAAAGCGTGCGTGAACAGGTGGAATATCGCCGCCGAGTAGGCCGAAGCGCCCAGTGCCATGGTCATGTATCCGAGCTGGGACAGCGTTGAGTACGCCACCACCCGTTTGATGTCGTACTGCACCGTGGCGATCAGTGCCATGAAGAAGGCGGTGATCGAACCGATGATCAGCACAAAAGACAGTGCTGTTTCCGACAGCTCGAACAGCGGCGACATCCGCGCCACCATGAAAATGCCGGCCGTCACCATCGTCGCAGCATGGATCAGCGCGGAAATCGGTGTCGGGCCTTCCATCGAATCGGGAAGCCACACATGCAAAGGGAACTGCGCTGACTTGCCCATTGCACCGATAAACAACAGGATGCAGATCACGGTCATCAGCGACCATTGCACACCGGGAAACAGTTCAATGGTATTGCCCGACAGGCGATCGGCGCCGGCGAAGACGGCAGCGTAATCCAGCGTGCCGAAATACATCAAGACCAGCGCGATACCCAGCAGGAAGCCGAAGTCACCGACCCGGTTGACGAGGAAGGCCTTCATGTTGGCGTAGATCGCCGTCGGCCGGGTATACCAGAAACCAATCAGCAGGTAGGAAACAAGGCCCACCGCCTCCCAGCCGAAAAACAGCTGCAGGAAGTTGTTGCTCATCACCAGCATCAGCATCGAGAAGGTGAACAGCGAGATATAGCTGAAAAAACGCTGGTATCCGGGATCTTCGGCCATGTAACCGATCGTGTAGATGTGCACCATCAGCGACACGAAGGACACCACGATCATCATGGTCGCCGACAGCGGGTCGATCAGGAAGCCGATTTCAAAACGAATGCTGCCGGAGGCCAGCCAGGTATAGACCGGGCCATTGAATACGTTGCCAGCCATGACGTCCTGGTAAACCACAATCGAGGCGATCAGACAAACCACCATCCCCAGAATCGTAATGACATGTGAAGCGCGGCGACCGATGGCCCAGCCAAACAGGCCGGCCATGATTGCGCCGAACAGTGGTGCCAGCGGAACCAGCAGATAAAGTTTTTGCATCTCGGTCATGTGCGGCTCAGCCCTTCAACTGATCGAGGTCTTCGACATTGATGGTGCGCAGGTTGCGGAACAGCACCACCAGAATCGCCAGTCCGATCGCCGATTCGGCGGCGGCAACAGTCAGGATGAAAAATACGAACACCTGACCGGCGGTATCGCCGAGGAACTGTGAAAAAGCGATGAAATTAGTATTCACCGCAAGCAGCATCAATTCGATCGCCATCAGAAGCACGATGATGTTCTTGCGGTTGAGAAAAATGCCGATCACCGAGATCGCGAACAGAATCGCGCCGAGGACCAGATAATGGGACAGTGAAATCATGGTCAGTCCCCCTTCTTCTCGGCCGGCATCGAAACAATTTTCAGCCGGTCATTACGTTTGACCTGGACCTGCTCGCCCGGATCGATGTATTTGCCATGCTTGCGGCGGCGCAACGTCAGCGCGATCGCGGCAACAATGGCCACCAGCAGGATCACCGCGGCCAGTTCAAACGGATAAACGTAATCGGTATACAGCAAGCGGCCCAGTTCCTTGGTGTTGCTGTAACCCGCGGGGGACGCCGCCGGACGTGGCGCAGCCTCGAGACCGAACCACGGTCCGGTCAGCACCAGTGCCATCTCGGCCACCAGCAGCAGCGCAACCATCGCACCCACCGGCAGATAGCTCCAGAAACCATGACGCAGTTTCTCGATGTTGATGTCGAGCATCATCACCACGAACAGGAACAGCACCATCACTGCGCCGACATAGACCAGAACCAGCGCGATGCCGAGAAACTCGGCTTCGAGCTGGATCCACAATCCCGCCGCCGTGCAGAAGGCCAGAACCAGGAATAGCGCGGCATGCACCGGATTGCGCGCCGTGATCACGCGCAGCGCCGCGAAAATCAGGATCGCCGAGAAAAACCAGAAGATGAGTTCTTGAAATGTCATAAAAGCTTAGCCACAGAGTTTCTAGATACCCCCTTGAGGGGTGCACAGAGCTCACTGAGAAAAACCGGTGAACCCTGCTCTTGACTGGAAATCCCTGTGTTCTCTGTGTCCTCTGTGGCTGAATGGGTTTTAACGATATTTCGCATCTGCTGCACGATCCTGTGCGATCTGTTCTTCGTAGGCATCACCGATCGCCAGCAGCATCGGCTTGGTATAGATCAGGTCGCCGCGCTTCTCGCCGTGGTATTCGTAGAGCCGCGTCTCGACGATCGAATCAACCGGGCAGGATTCCTCGCAGAAACCGCAGAAAATGCACTTGGTCAGGTCGATGTCATAACGCGTGGTCCGGCGCGTGCCGTCTTCGCGCTGCTCCGACTCGATGGTGATCGCCATCGCCGGGCACACCGCTTCGCACAGCTTGCACGCGATGCAGCGCTCTTCGCCGTTGGGATAGCGGCGCAGCGCGTGCAGGCCGCGGAAACGCGGGCTCTGCGGCGCCTTCTCTTCCGGATACTCGACCGTGATCTTGCGTGCGAACAGATAGCGGCCGGTAACGGCCATGCCCTTCAGCAGCTCGAACAGCAGGAAGGTGTTGAAGAATTTGCCGATGTTCCGGATCATCATTTCCACCATATCCACAGCGGGGTTTGCATCCAGGCCCCGAGAACCACGATCCACACCAGCGTCACTGGAATGAATACTTTCCAGCCCAGCCGCATGATCTGGTCATAGCGATAACGCGGGAAGGTGGCGCGGAACCACAGGAACAGCGAGGCCACAAAAAAGATCTTGGCGAACAGCCAGCCAAAGCCGCCAGTGCCGAGCAGGCCCCACGACGCCGGGAACGGCGACAGCCAGCCGCCGAGGAACATGATCGCGGTCAGCGTCGAGATCAGGATCATCGCCGAGTATTCCGCCAGCGAGAACACGGCGAAGGTCATGCCCGAATACTCGACGTGGAAGCCGACGATTTCCGATTCACCCTCGGCCACGTCAAACGGCGCGCGGTTGGTCTCGGCGACACCTGAGATCAGATAGGTGATGAACAGCGGGAACAACGGCAACCAGAACCAACCGAAGACGCCGGCCGAATTCTGCTGAGCCTTGACGATCTCGGCGAGGTTCAGGCTTTGCGAGGCCATCAGCACGCCGACCAGCGAGAAACCCATCGCGATTTCATACGACACGATCTGTGCCGCGGAGCGCAGGCTGCCGAGGAAAGCGTATTTGGAGTTCGACGCCCAGCCGGCGATGATGATGCCGTAGACGCCCAGCGAGGTCATCGCCATCAGGTAAAGCAGACCGGCGTCGATGTTCGACAGGATCAGTTCCGGCGAAAACGGAATCACCGCCCAGGCTGCCAACGCCGGTCCCAGCGCCATCACCGGCGCCAGTACGAACAGGAATTTGTTCGAACCGGTCGGAATGATCACTTCCTTGACCAGCAGTTTCAGGCCGTCGGCGATCGGTTGCGCCCAGCCGCCGAGCCAGCGGATGCCGAAGAAGGTCACGCGGTTCGGACCCTTGCGGATCTGCATGTAGCCGATCAGCTTGCGTTCCCACAGCGTCAGGTAGGCCACGCACAGCATCAGCGGCGCGACGATCAGCATGATCTTGACCAGCGTCCACACCACCGGCCACAGCGGACCGAGCAGCGCCTGCGGATAAGCGAGCAGCGAATCCAGCATCATGCGCTCGCTTTCTGCGCTTGGACCACGCGCTCAAGTACCAGCGGCGCATCCGCCGCGCCCAGCATCGCCGTCTCGCAAAGTGCCGCGGAGAGGCGAACGCAATCAGCCGGTACCTTGTCGTCAATGGCGTACTGCACGACAGCGTCGCCACCGTCCTGCACCACGCGCAAAGCGTCACCATCATGCAGACCCAACTTGTCAGCCAGCGCACGATTCATCGTCGCCACCGGCGGCAGCGCATCACGCGTCTGCTGCAGGCTCGGTGCACGGCGCGCCAAGGCATCGGCGCCATAGATCGCCGTTTCAGCAATCCGCACAATCCCAGCCGCAGCGCCCGGCAAGGCACCAACAGCAATATTTAAGTTATTGTTTTTATTGAATATTTCCGACTTACCATGGAGCGCTTCGCGCTGCGCATCCTCGGCGCTGTCGTGCTCGAAGCCCGACAGACCCAGCAGATTACCCAGCACACGCAGCACTTTCCACGCGGGACGGGTTTCACCCAGCGGCTTAACAATGCCGGCGAAGGTCTGCACGCGGCCTTCGGTGCTGACAAAAGTGCCCGCCGTTTCGGTAAATGGCGCAATCGGCAGCAGAACGTTGGCATATTCGGTCGCTCCGTGCTGGAAGGCGCTCAGCGCCACGACCAGCTCCGCTTGTTTCATCGCAGTAATCGCCTGCCGCGGATTGTGCATGTCCAGTTCAGGCTCGACGCCCAGCAGCAGGTAGGCCTTCAGCGGCGATTCAATCATCTGCCGCGCATTGGCGCCGGAAACCTTGCCGCTCGGCACGCAGCCCGCAACATAACCGCCGACGCTGTTTGCTGCCGCACCCAGCACGCCCATCGGGCAAGCGAGAATCGCGGCCAGCGCCTGTGCCATTGCATGCAGCGTACCGGCGGCGGCATGCTGTTCGGCAAAGTTGCCGATGAACACACCGGCCTTCTGGCCGGCGACCATGCTGGCGGCGATGCGTTTGGCGGCATCGTCCACGGTCACGCCGGCAACAGCAACACGCACGGCTTCAGGGATAGCAACGTTCTTCAGTTCAGCCGCGGCCTTCACCACCTGCGCCAGAACCTGCGGCAGCAAGGCCGGGGCAGCAATCGCCTTGTTGGCGACGCGCATCAGCAGGTCATCATCAACGGCGTGGATGATATTGAGTTCGGTCGCCTTCTTGGTCGACTGGCGCAGGCGATGCGCCAGCAGCGGATGGTCCTTGCGCAGCGTCGAGCCGATAACCAGTACGCGATCCAGCTGCGCGAAATCGGTGATGCTCATGCCCAGCCAGGGCACGCCGGCGCGTTTGCCGTCGACACTGAAGTCGGCATGACGCAGGCGGAAATCGACATTGCCGGAACCGAGGCCGCGCAGCAGCTTCTGCAGCAGATGCATTTCTTCCAGCGTCTGGTACGGTGTCGCCAGTGCACCGATCGCGGCGGCACCGTGCGCTTCCTTGATGCGCTTCAGCTCGGAAGCGACAAATTCCAGCGCCACCGGCCATTCAACATCCTGCCACTTGCCGTCGCGCTTGAGCATCGGTTTGGCCAGGCGTTTTTCGGAATTGAGCGCCTCGTAAGAGAAACGGTCCTTGTCCGAGATCCAGCATTCGTTGACGGCTTCGTTCTCGCGCGGCAGCGTGCGCATCACGCGATTCTGCTTGACCTGCAGTGTCAGATTCGATCCAAGGCCGCAGTGCGGGCTGACCGACGGCTTGCGCGTCAGCTCCCAGGTACGGGCACTGTAGCGGAAAGGCTTGGAGGTCAGCGCGCCGACCGGACACAGGTCGATGGCGTTGCCCGACAGTTCCGAATCAACGGTCTTGCCGACGAAGGTGATGATTTCCGAATGTTCGCCGCGGCCGATCATGCCGAGTTCCATCACGCCGGCGATTTCCTGACCGAAACGCACACAGCGCGTGCAGTGGATGCAGCGCGTCATGTCGGTGGAAATCAGCGGGCCGAGATTCTTGTTGGCGACGACGCGCTTCTCTTCCTGATAGCGCGATTCACTGCCGCCGTAACCCACGGCCAGATCCTGCAACTGGCATTCGCCGCCCTGATCGCAGATAGGGCAGTCCAGCGGATGGTTGATCAGCAGGAACTCCATGACGCCCTTCTGGGCGGTCACTGCGGCATCTGAATGCGTCCACACCTTCATGCCGTTGGTCACCGGTGTCGCGCAGGCGGGCAGCGGCTTCGGCGCCTTCTCGACCTGCACCAGGCACATACGGCAGTTCGCAGCGATCGACAACTTCCTGTGATAACAGAAGTGCGGCACAAAGGTGCCGGCCTTGTTGGCAGCATCCATGATCGTGCTGCCTTCGGGCACTTCCATCAGCTTGCCGTCGAGTTCGATTTCGAGCATGGCTTCAGTCTAGATATAAGGTGCGACCAGGCACTTCTTGTGGTCGATGTGGTATTGGAATTCGTCGCGGTAGTGCTTCAGGAACGCCCGCACCGGCATTGCCGCGGCATCACCCAGCGCGCAGATCGTGCGGCCCTGGATGTTCTGCGCCACGTTGTCGAGCATGTCGAGGTCTTCGGGCCGGCCCTTGCCGTGCTCGATGCGATCGACCATGCGGTAGAGCCAGCCAGTACCTTCGCGGCAGGGCGTGCACTGGCCGCAGGACTCTTCGTAATAGAAATAGGACAGGCGCAGCAGCGACTTCACCATGCAGCGTGTCTCGTCCATCACAATCACCGCACCGGAGCCGAGCATCGAGCCCGCCTTGGCGATCGAGTCATAGTCCATGTCGGTGGCCATCATGATATCGGCCGGCAGCACCGGCATCGACGAACCGCCGGGAATCACCGCTTTCAGTTTTTTGCCGTCGCGCATGCCGCCGGCCATTTCGAGCAGCTTCGCAAAGGGCGTACCCAGCTTGATTTCGTAATTGCCGGGACGTGCCACGTCGCCCGAGATCGAGAAGATCTTGGTGCCGCCGTTGTTCGGCTTGCCGAGCGCGAGGAAAGCATCGCCGCCGTTGTTGATGATCCACGGCACCGCGGCAAAGGTCTCCGTGTTGTTGATCGTTGTCGGCTTGCCGTAAAGGCCGAAGCTCGCCGGGAACGGCGGCTTGAAACGCGGCTGGCCCTTCTTGCCTTCGAGCGACTCCAGCAGCGCGGTCTCTTCGCCGCAGATATAGGCGCCGAAACCGTGGTGTCCATGCAGCTGGAAAGAGAAATCGGTGCCGAGGATTTTGTCGCCGAGGTAACCCGCGGCACGCGCCTCTTCGAGAGCTTCTTCAAAGCGCTCGTAAACGTCCCAGATCTCGCCGTGGATGTAGTTGTAGCCCACGGTGATACCCATCGCGTAACCGCCGATGATCATGCCTTCGATCAGGATGTGCGGGTTGTAGCGCAGGATGTCGCGGTCCTTGAATGTGCCCGGCTCGCCTTCGTCCGAATTGCACACCAGATACTTCTGCCCCGGGAACTGCCGCGGCATGAAGCTCCACTTCAGGCCCGTCGGGAACCCGGCGCCGCCGCGGCCGCGCAGCGAGGACTTTTTCAGTTCATTGACGACCTGCTCCGGCGGAATCTTTTCGGCGATGATCTTTTTCAGCGCCGAATAACCGCCACGCGCCTCGTAATCCTTGAGACGCCAGTTCGCGCCGCTGATGCCCTTCATGATCACGGCATCCGGCCCGAAAATGTCACCGGCAAACGGAGGGATCGGCAGGCCCATTATTTCAAGTCCTTCAGCAGCTGGTCGATTTTTTCATTGCTCATCGCGCACAGCATTTTCTTGTTGTTCTGGATCAGCACCGGCGCATCACCGCAGGCGCCCATGCATTCGCCTTCCTTCAGCGTGATGCGGCCGTCAGACGTGGTTTCATTGAAACCGATCCCCAAGGTTTTTTTCAGGTATTCCGCGGTGTGGGTCGCGCCCTGAAGCGCGCACGGCAGATTGGTGCAGATGGTCAGCTTGTATTTGCCGGTCGGCTTGAGGTCATACATCGTGTAGAACGACGCGACTTCGTACACCGCGACCGGCGGCATGCCGAGATACTGCGCAACAAAATCCATGGTCTCGGTCGACAGCCAGCCCTTCTCGTCCTGGGCAATGGTCAACGCCGCCATCACCGCCGAATCCTTGCGGTCCGGCGGATACTTGGCGACCGCCTTGTCGATTTTCGCCAGCGATTCCGGAGAAAGTGTCATTGCTGCGTTCATCGGTCACTCATCTGTCAATGTCACCGAACACGATGTCCTGGGTGCCGATGATCGCCACCACGTCGGCAATCATGTGGCCCTTGGCCATTTCATCCAGCGCCGCCAGATGCGGGAAACCCGGCGCGCGGATCTTCAGCCGGTACGGCTTGTTGGCGCCGTCGGACACCAGGTAAATGCCGAACTCACCCTTCGGATGCTCGACGGCGGAATACGCCTCGCCCGGCGGCACATGCATGCCTTCGGTGAAAAGCTTGAAGTGGTGGATCAGCTCTTCCATGTTCGTCTTCATCGCCACGCGCGACGGCGGCGCCACCTTGTGGCTGTCGGTCATCACCGGGCCCGGATTTTTCTTCAGCCAGTCGACGCACTGCCGGATGATGCGATTGGCTTGGCGCATTTCCTCGACGCGCACCAGATAACGGTCGTAACAGTCGCCGTTGACGCCGATCGCAACATCGAAATCCATGCGGTCATAGACTTCATAGGGCTGCTTCTTGCGCAGATCCCAGGCAATGCCCGAACCGCGCAGCATCGGACCGGTAAAGCCCAGTTGCAGCGCGCGCTCCGGCGACACCACACCGATGCCGACAGTCCTCTGTTTCCAGATGCGGTTGTCGGTCAGCAGCGTTTCGTATTCGTCAACGTAAGCCGGGAACCGGTTGGTGAAGTCCTCGATGAAATCGAGCACCGAACCCTGACGGTTTTCGTTCAGTGCCCTGGTTGCCTTGTCGTTGTGGATGCGCGTCGCGGTGTACTGCGGCATGGAGTCCGGCAGATCGCGGTAAACGCCGCCCGGACGGTAATAAGCCGCGTGCATGCGTGCGCCCGATACCGCCTCGTAAACGTCGAACAGGTCTTCGCGCTCGCGGAAGCAATACAGGAAGATCGTCATCGCGCCGATGTCGAGCCCGTGCGCACCGAGCCACAGCAGGTGGTTCAGCAGGCGGGTAATCTCGTCAAACATCACGCGGATGTACTGCGCGCGCTCCGGCACCTGGATGCCGAGCAGCTTTTCGATCGCCATCACATAGGCATGCTCGTTGGCCATCATCGACATGTAGTCGAGACGGTCCATGTACGGCACCGACTGGATGAAGGTCTTGTGCTCGGCGAGTTTTTCGGTCGCGCGGTGCAGCAGGCCGATATGCGGATCGGCGCGCTCGATCACTTCGCCGTCGAGTTCCAGCACCAGGCGCAGCACGCCGTGGGCCGCCGGATGCTGCGGCCCGAAGTTCATCGTGTAGTTCTTGATCTCAGCCATTTTTAATTTACAGGATGGACAGGATATGCAGGATATGCAGGATAAAAAACAAGGGGTTAATCCTGATTATCCTGTCCATCCTGTTCATGTCGCCCTTGATCTTGGTCATCTCAGCCCTTGCGGAAACCTTCGGAGTCCGCGTAATTGTCTTCGCGCACGATGCGCGGCGTGATCACGCGCGGCTCGATCGTCACCGGCTGGTAGATCACGCGCTTCTGGTCGGGGTCGTAACGCATCTCGACGTTGCCCGACAGCGGAAAATCCTTGCGGAACGGGTGACCGACAAAGCCGTAGTCAGTGAGGATGCGGCGCAGGTCAGGATGGCCGGTGAACATGATGCCGAAAAGGTCGAAGGCCTCGCGCTCGTACCAGTTGGCGCAGTTCCAGACATTGACCACCGATTCAAGCACCGGAAAACCGTCATCGGCTGCGAACACACGCAGGCGTACGCGCCAGTTGTGCTTGAGGCTGAGCAGGTGATAGTTCACAGCAAAGCGCGGCCCCTCATGACTGCCGTCGCCATACTGGCTGTAATCGACACCGGTGAGATCGATCAACTGCTCGAAATGCAGATTGTCGTTATCACGCAACATCGAGCACACCGATACCAGATCCTCGGCCTTGACGACAATGGTCAACTCTTCCAGCGCCGTCACGACACTGACCAGACGCTCGCCCAGGGCCTCCTGCAGCGAGGCGTTCAGGGTTTCAAGGTTTTTTGACATGAAATCTCGAAATTCTTCCTGTGTCGTCTCAGCGGGCGATCGTGTTGGTGCGTTTGATCTTGTTCTGCAACTGGATGATGCCGTAGAGCAACGCTTCGGCCGTCGGCGGGCAGCCCGGCACATAGATATCGACCGGAACGATGCGGTCGCAACCGCGAACGACGGAATAGGAATAGTGGTAATAACCGCCGCCGTTGGCGCAGGAGCCCATCGAGATCACCCAGCGCGGTTCGGCCATCTGGTCGTAGACCTTGCGCAGCGCCGGCGCCATCTTGTTGCACAGCGTACCGGCGACAATCATCACGTCGGACTGGCGCGGGCTCGGGCGGAACACGATGCCGAAACGGTCGAGGTCATAACGCGAAGCGCCGGCATGCATCATTTCCACGGCACAGCAGGCCAGACCGAAGGTCATCGGCCACATCGAACCGGTGCGCGTCCAGTTCACCAGCGCGTCCACCGAAGTCAGCATGAAGCCGCGCTCGTTGAGGTTTTCGTTCAGAGTTTCGATGGCACCCATAGTCATTCCCAGTCCAAAGCGCCCTTTTTCCACTCGTAGATGAAGCCTACGACGAGGATGGCGAGGAAAATCATCATGGCGACAAAACCGAACAGGCCGATTTCCTGTAGCACCACGGCCCATGGGAACAGGAAAGCGATTTCGAGGTCGAAGAGAATGAAAAGGATCGCAACGAGGTAATACCGCACGTCGAAGCGCATGCGCGCGTCCTCGAAAGCCTCGAAGCCGCACTCGTAGGGCGACAGTTTCTGCGAATCGGGACGGTGCATCCCGACGAGCCGGCTGACGATCCACCCGGACACAATCGGCGCGATGCCGAACGCCGTACCCACGGCGATGAACATCAGAATCGGAAAATAACCTTCCAGCATCTGCTGCTTTCAGAAACGTTACTTGAATCTCACGGCCACTCCAGCCGACCGCACCATGTAACCCTGGCACTGCCCTGTTACAACCCGGTGACTGCCCGCTGCTGCCTGGTGTCGACGGAGAGACTCGAACTCTCACGGCTTTCGCCACCGCCCCCTCAAGACGGCGTGTCTACCAATTCCACCACGTCGACCTACCTGCTTCAGCGTTGCTGCAACCGGCGCCGCCTCGCGGCCCCGGTTCAAAACCACAGATCTACTTTGGTACGTCGCCCGCCTTGGAACCTGCAGCCGACCCCGGCACCAGCGGCACCGGTACCACCGGAGCCGGCGCTGTCAGCGGCGACGCCGGAATCTGGCTCGGCAGCGACTGCGGCTGCGCCGGATCCACCGGCTGCGTCGATACGTCCCTGGTCATCACACCCTTGCTGTCGGACTTCTTGGTCGTGACGACGGTGAGACCAATACTCGTCACAAAAAAGACCACCGCAAGAATCGCAGTCGTGCGGCTCATGAAATTGGCCGAACCTGCAGAACCGAAAACGCTGCCGGACGATCCGCTGCCGAATGCAGCACCCATGTCGGCGCCCTTGCCATGCTGCAGCAACACCAGCGCAATGATGCCAAGGGCTGCAATCACGTGTACCACCAGAATCAGGACATCCATCTCGTTGTCACCCGGTCTTTCGTTCCAAATTTTTTCGGTCTGTATCTTTTCGTTCTGTATATCCGTTACCGGGACGCCGCCCGGCAGATCGCTGCAAATTCTCCGGCCACCAATGCTGCGCCGCCGATCAAACCGCCATCAATGTCCGGCATGCCGAACAATTGCACCGCATTCGATGCCTTCACGCTACCGCCGTAAACAATCCGCACTGCAGCGGCCACCGCCGCATCCGACTTCGCCACCAGGCTGCGAATACCCGCGTGCACCGCCTGCGCTTCTTCCGGCGACGCGGTCTTGCCGGTACCGATTGCCCAGACCGGCTCATACGCAATCACCGCATCGCGCAATGCCGCAGCACCCGAGCGCTGCAACACCGCATTCAACTGCCTGGCCACCACGCTGTCCGTTGTACCGGACTCACGCTCCGCCAGCGTCTCGCCGACGCACAGGATCGGCTTCAGGCCGGCCTGCTGCGCAACGGCAAACTTCTCCGCAACCAGCGCGTCACTCTCGCCGAACAGCGTGCGCCGCTCGGAATGCCCGACGATCACATGGCTGCAACCGAAATCCTTCAGCATGGCTGCCGAAACACCGCCGGTATATGCACCATTGCCGAACTGGCAAAGATCCTGACCGCCCAGCGCAACTGCCGAACCCTGCAATGCGCGCTGCACCTGGGCCAGATACGGATAGGGAGGGCAAACCGCGCTTTCCAAGCCGTTCATTACCGCAAGCGCCGGCACCAGATCCTTCAACAGGGCATCGTTGGCGGACAGACTGCCATTCATCTTCCAGTTGCCTGCAACGAACTTGATGCGCATTTCCTGTCCGGCCTCGAATAAACCCCCGAATTTTACAGTTTGCAGCAACCCGGGTCAATTTAAGACTGTTTCTGTTGCGCCGCGAAAACCTTATGAATTAAAAAAGAAAAACGGGTTTTGATCTACATCAAGCAGCGACTTGCGTGCCAGGCAAATCCGCTGGATCACCGCCGGCTTCGGATGGGTTTCATAAAGATTTTCGTAAGCCAGCACATGCAGTTCCGGACCTGCAAGTTCCAGCAGTTCCCGGGGCCGCAACAGAAACTCCGGATTCGCCGGCCGTCCATAGGCTTCGTTGCCGACACCAAAAGTTTCGTAAATCAACAGTCCGCCCGGCGCCAGAGCCGACAGCAGGTGCGGAAACAGCGGCCGGTGCAGGTAGTTGGTCACCACCACAGCCGCATAGGCGCGCCCGTCGTAAGGCCACGGCCCGCCTTCGATATCGGCGCACAACCCTGTGACGCCCGCCACACCGGCCAGCGCGGCGATGGCCTCAGGATCACGATCGACGGCATCAACAGGATGACCGAGCCTGGAAAACAAGCGTGCATGCCGCCCGCCGCCGCAGGCTACGTCCAGAACAGCGCCGCCCTTGCGCAGCAACGGCGCCCAGCGCTGCACCCAGGCGGAAGGATTCCCCAACGCAATATGCGCAGCCATCGTTGTCACCACTCCGGAATTGCAAAAATTACATTTTAATCAAATACATCCGTAATGCCCGCCCCAACCCCGTCGCTCTTGCGCAGGCAGCGTGAAGTCCTCTAGTCTCTACCCCTGCTGTACTGCGTGGATCAACAAAGAAATCACAAAAGACGCGCAGTCGCAGTCCGCGCACCAAAACGCCGACACGGAGGAGAACCATGTTTGCACGCATTCTCGTATCGCTGTTGCTGCTCACGGTTGCCGGTTTCGCCTCGGCACAGACGCCCTATCCCGCGAAACCCATGCGCATGATCATCCCTTACCCGCCTGGCGGCGGTACCGACATCCTCGGCCGCCCCATCGCCAAACTGCTCGGCGACAAACTCGGGCAGCAGGTGCTCATCGACAACCGCGGCGGCGCCTCCGGCATGGTCGGCGCTGAAATCGCGGCACGCAGTGCCCCCGACGGCTACACCATCCTGATGAGCACCTCGGGTGAAGCGGCACTCAACGTCGCGCTGTATCCGAAAATGAGCTATGACCCGATCAGGGATTTCACGCCGATCACCCAGGTCGGCATCTCGCCGCTGGTGCTGGTCGCGCACCCGTCATTGCCGGCAAAAGATGTCAAGGAATACGTCGCACTTGCAAAAAAACAGCCGGGTGCGCTCAGCTACTCGTCGATCGGCTCCGGCAGCGCGCAGCACATGGCCGGTGAATGGATGCGGCTGCTGACCGGCGTTGACGTCATCCATGTTCCATACAAGGGCGGCGGACCGCAGATGACGGCTTTGCTCGGCGGCCACTCGCCCAGCGGATTCCTCGCTCTGCCGGTCGCGGCACTCAACATCAAGAGCGGGCGCATTCGTGCGGTCGGCATGACCTCGGCCAAACGCTCTCCGGCCTTCCCTGACGTGGCGACATTTGATGAATCCGGCATGCCGGGCTTCGAAGTCAGCCAGTGGTGGGCCACCTTCGTACCGCGCGGCACTTCGAATGACATCGTAAAACGCCTGCACACGGAAATTTCCGCGATCGTCAAAACGGAGGAAATGAAAGGTCGCATGGCCGAGCTCGGCGTTGATCCCGTCGGCGGCACGCCGGAACAATTGGGCGAACTGGTGAAAACCGAAATCGCCAAGTACAAGAAGATCGTTGCCGACGCGAAGATCACACTGAACTGAGTCACGCCGAACTCAATCAGCCTCCGCTCCGCTCACCCTTCGACAGAGCCTGTCCTGAGCGTAGTCGAAGGACTCAGGGCGAACGGAGTCTTGGTGGTGACGCTTCAGGTCACCCGGATGTTTTTGAACTGCCAGGGATCCGAGGTATCCAGATCTTCCGGGAAGGGATGGTTGCGCCCCTGCAGCGGCGTCCAGTCGGAATATTTGCCGACAACCTTGCCCAGATAGGGCCTGGCGATTTCGAGCACGCGCTGGAAATCCATGTCTTCCGGCTCGATGATGCCTGCCTGCGGATTTTCCATCGCCCACACAATCGCGCCGAGCACGCCGGCGGAAACCTGCAGGCTCGTCGCATTGTTGTACGGCGCCAGCTTGCGCGCCTCCTCAATCGACAACTGCGAGCCGTACCAGTAAGCACCCTTCTTGTGGCCGAGCAGCAGCGCGCCCAGCTCATCGGTGCCTTCAGTGATCTCATCACGGTACAGGCGGCGTTCCTCCTGCCCCACCCAGTTGCGGCCCGCGAGCTCATGCACCGACAACACGGTGTCATCGCAAGGGTGATAGGCGTAATGGCAGGTCGGCCGGTACACCACCTGATCGCCTTTTTTGACGGTCAGATAATCCGAAATCGAAATCGCCTCTCCGTGGGTGATCAGGTAGCCGTGGAATGCGCCGGCGTTCGGCGTCCACGTACGCACCTTCACCGAAGCGCCGGGGCGATTCAGGTAAATCGCCGCCTGGCAGCCGTATTCATGATTCATCCCTTCGGGCGGAAAATGCTTTTCATGCGAACCCCAGCCCAGTTCACAAGGTTGTGAGCCTTCACCGATGAATCCATCCACCGACCAGGTGTTGACGAATTCGCCCGGCTTTTTCCGCGGCAACGCGTACTGGGTATCGCGCTCGGAACAGTGCACCGACTTCACACCCAGCTCCATTGCCAGTTGCGCCCACTCCGCTTTGGTTTTCGGAATATCCGTGCGACCGAGAATATCCCGCGCCAAATCCACCAGACCCTGCTTCACCCAATGGGTGATCAGTCCCGGATTGGCGCCATGCGTCGGGATGACCGTCGGTCCTTTGGGAAATCTCTTGCGCAGCTCCAGCACTTCTTCGCGCTGGCCATAATTCGAACGCCGCGACGCCGACACCGTCTGATCGGTATAACCGCCCGCCCACGGCTCGATGCACGAGTCGGTATAGAGCACACCTTTCTCGCAGCAATAATCGATCAATGCGGAACTCGCCACATCGACCGACAGATTGATCAGGAAATCACCCTTTTCCAGCCTGGAGTCAAGGATCGCGCGATAGTTTGCGCGCGTCAGCGGATTGATCTCGTAGCGGATGCCGAAGCCTTCGGCTTCTGCGCGACCGCGCTCATGCGCGGTAAGGATGGAAATGCGTTCTTTCGGAATATCGATGTGCCGCAGCAGGAGCGGCAGAACGCCCTGTGCTACAGAACCGAAACCGACGAAAACGATTTTCCCCGGGAATTTGAAATATTTTTGATCGGCCATTTCATAAACTGGTGTTGTCGTTTTTCGGGAAGCGCGAGTCTAGCAATTTTTGCCCTTTACGAACAGCAAAACCGGCCGCGCCCCGGCGCTGGCTATAATGTCCATCAAATCAACACGACGCCGTCCGCAGCACCTGCGCAGACCGGCGCACACCCGGGAATCCGTCATGGCTGAAACAAATCTGCAATCAGCGCCGTCACCTGCCGCTCAAGCCGTCTCCGCGCTCGTCGCGCGCGCTCGAAAGGCGCAGGCTTCGATCGCAAAATATTCGCAGGCGCAGCTCGATGAACTCGTCGCTGCCGCCGGCTGGGCGATCATGGAACCGTCACGCAACCGCATGCTCGCTGAAATCGCAGTACGCGACACCGGGCTCGGCACCGTCGATGACAAGATCAACAAGAATCACCGCAAGACGCTGGGCCTGATGCGCGACCTCAAGGGCGCGATCTCCACCGGCGTGCTCGCTGAACTGCCGGAACTCGGCCTCACCGAAATCGCCCGTCCGGTCGGCGTGGTGGCCGCGGTCGTGCCGTCCACCAATCCCGGCGCCACTCCCGCCAACAACATCATCAATGCGCTGAAGTGCGGCAACGCGGTGATTCTGTCGCCGTCGCCCAAAGGGTATTCAACGTCGGCAAAACTGATCGAATTCATCTACGCCGAATTTGCGCGCATCGGCGCACCGACGGATCTGGTACTGACGCTGCCGCATCCGGTGACCAAGGAGTTGAGCCAGGAACTGATGAAACAATGCGACCTCGTCGTCATCACCGGCTCACAGGCCAATGTACGCGCGGGTTACTCCAGCGGCACACCGGCGCTCGGCGTCGGCGCCGGCAATGTCGCGGTGATCGTCGATGACTCCGCTGATCTGGATGACGCCGCGCAGAAAATCATGCGCTCGAAGATTTTCGACAATGCCACCAGCTGTTCGTCCGAAAACAGCGTGATCATCCACGCCGCCGTATATGACCAAATGATCGCCGCGCTGACCAAAGTCGGCGGCGCACTGCTTACCGCAGATGAAAAAGCCACGCTGCAACAGACCATGTTCCCCGGCGGCAAACTGTCTTCAGTGGTCACCGCGCAAAGCGTCGAGAAGATCTGCGGCATCGCCGGCCTCACACGCAGCGAACTGGTCAAGGCCAAATGCCTGATGGTCGAAGAAACCGGCACCGGCAAATCCGCACCGTTCTCCGGCGAAAAACTGTCGCCGGTCATGACGCTGTACAAGGCCCGCGATTTCGACCATGCCTTCAACACGCTGCGCGCCATCTACGACTATCAGGGTGACGGTCACTCCTGCGGCATACACACCAAAAATAATCAACATATTCAAAGACTTGGCATGGAAATGACAGTGTGCCGGGTGATCGTCAACCAGGCCCACGCCATCGCCAACGGCGGCAACTTCGACAACGGCCTGCCGTTCTCGCTGACCATGGGCTGCGGCACCTGGGGCGGCAACAGCTTCTCCGAAAACCTCAACTACAGACACTTCATGAACACCACGCGGATCGTGCGCACCATCCCGTCGCGAGAACCGTCGGTTGACGAGATCTTCGGCGACTACCGAAAAAAATACGGGGCCTGAAAACCGTTTACCGCCAAGACGCTTAAAGCTTTTAACCGCCAAGACGCCAAGAGCGCCAAGAGAACCTTTAAACAAAATGCAAATCATGGCAGCTCTCAAGGGTTTTATTTCGATTTTGCTTTTCTTGGCGCTCTTGGCGTCTTGGCGGTGAAAGGGTTTTCCCAATCATGCGCACCATCCGCCATTACGTTGACCGCCGCGCCGCAGAACAGCCGGACGCCACCTGGCTGATCGCCCCTGAAACCGGCGCGACGATGACTTTCGCGCAGTTGCAGCGCAACTCGCAGGACCTCACCCATTTCCTGATGGGCGCCGGCCTGAAAAAAGGCGACAAGGTTGCACTGATGCTGCACAACAGCTACCAGACCGCGCGCCTGCTGATCGGCGTGATGTATGGCGGCTTCATGGTCGCGCCGCTGAACCTGCTGGCGCAGCCTTCACAGCTCAGCTACGTTCTGCAGCATTCTGATACGCGAATCATTTTCACCAGCGCCGAATTTGCAGAACGCCTGGAGATTGCGCTGGAAGGCCTGGACCACGGCATCACCATCATCGCCATCGATCCCGACGTCGCCTCGCTGTTTGAACACGCCCACCTGCCCGATACGCCGCTACCCGACGTCAGTGAAAACGACGACGCACTGCTGATGTACACCTCGGGCACCACCGGCAAACCCAAAGGCTGCGTGCTGTCAAATCGCAGCGTCTGCGCCGGCGGCGAATTCACCAGCAGTGCACATGAGCTCGGCAACACGGATCGCGTGTTGTGCGCGATGCCGCTGTACCACATCAACGGCCAGATCGTGACCACGGTCGCGCCGCTGGTGCACGGCGGCAGCGTTGTGATGCCGCAGCGCTTCAGCGTGAGTAATTATTGGGAACTCGTCGCCAAGCACCAATGCACCTGGATCAACGTGGTGCCGACCATCATCGCCTATCTGATGAATGCGCCGACACCGAAAGAAAAGAGGCTCGATGTCTCGCGCGTCAAATTCTGCCGCTCGGCCTCGGCGCCGCTGCCGCCGGAACTGCACCGCGCGTTTGAAGACCAATTCGGCATCGGCATCATCGAAACCTTCGGCATGACCGAAACCAACGCGCCCTGCTTCACCAACCCGTACGATCCGAAAAAACGCAAGATCGGCAGCCCCGGCACCGCGTACGGCAACGAAGCCAAAGTCATCGACCCGGCCAATGGAAAAGAACAGCCGCGCGGCACACCCGGCGAACTGATGCTCCGCGGCGACAACGTGATGACCGGTTATTACAAGGACCCGGAAAACACCGCGAAGACGCTGGAGCCTGACGGCTGGCTGCACAGCGGCGACCTCGGTTACATGGACGAGGACGGCTTCGTCTTTGTCACCGGCCGCATCAAGGAACTCATCATCAAAGGCGGCGAAAACATCGCGCCGCGCGAGATCGACGAAGCGCTGCTGAAACATCCCGCCGTGCTCGAAGCGGCGGCAGTCGGCATCCCCGACGCCAACTACGGCCAGGAAATCATGGCCTGCGTGATCTTGAAACCGGGCATGGAATGTTCGACTGAAACGCTGACGGCGTTTGCGGTTGAGGAGCTCGGCAAATACAAAACGCCGAAAATCATCAAGTTCGTCAGCGAACTGCCCAAAGGGCCGTCGGGCAAGGTGCAACGGCTCAAACTGCTGGAGTCCTGATGACCCGCGAAACCGTCATTGCAAAAGCCACCCGCCACTTCGACGAAGGCCAATTCATCGAGGACCTTGCGCGCCGGGTCGCCATCCGCACGGAAAGCCAGATTCCTGAAAGCCGCGACCAGCTCGACCTCTACCTGAAGGAAGAGATTGCGCCGGCCTTCGCGCGCATGGACTTCAGCACCGAGATCCTGCCCAACCCGGTCGAAGGCGTAGGCCCCATCCTGCTCGCCGAGCGCATCGAGGACCCGGCGCTGCCGACAGTGCTGATGTACGGCCACGGCGATGTGGTGCGCGGGCTCGCCGACCAGTGGCGCGAGGGCATCGGTCCGTGGCAACTGAAACAGGAAGGCGACCGCTACTACGGCCGCGGCACCGCCGACAACAAGGGCCAGCACTCGGTCAACATGGCGGCGCTGGAAGTCGTGCTCAAGGAGCGCGGCCGCCTCGGCTTCAACGTCAAGTTCATGCTCGAAACCGGCGAGGAACTCAGCTCGCCCGGACTGCGCGAATTCTGCGAGCGCCACAAGGCGCGGCTCAAGGCCGACGTGCTGATCGCCTCCGACGGCCCACGCCTCAGCGCGCAACGCCCGACGCTATACCTCGGCTCGCGCGGCTGCATCAACCTCAATTTCACCGTCGAACTGCGCGACGGCGCCCACCACTCCGGCAACTGGGGCGGCCTGCTCGCCAATCCCGGCATCGTCCTCGCCCACGCGCTGGCCAGCATCGTCAGCCGCGACGGCCGCGTGCTGGTGCCCGAACTGCTGCCCGATACGATCCCCGACAGCATCCGCCGGGCGCTGCAGGACTGCCAGCCCTCACCCGAACCCGACGAACCGCAGATCGACCCGTGGTGGGGCGAACCCGGCCTCTCCGCCGCCGAGAAGGTCTATGCCTGGAACACCTTCGAGATCCTCGCCTTCCGCACCGGCAATCCCGACAACCCGGTCAATGCGATTCCCGGCAAGGCCGTCGCCACCTGCCAGATCCGCTTCGTCGCCGGCTGCGACGTCGAAAGTTATATCGGCATCCTGCGCAAACACCTCGACGCCAATGGATTTGAATGCGTGAAGATCAGCATGGCGCGCAAGTCCTTCATGCAGGCCACGCGCCTCGACCCCGACAGCCCCTGGGTGCGCTGGGCTGCCGAATCAATCCGCCGCAGCACCGGCGTGAATCCCGCAGTGCTGCCCAACATCGGCGGCTCACTGCCCAACGACTGCTTCGCCGAAACCCTCGGCCTGCCAACGCTGTGGGTGCCGCACTCCTACGCCGGCTGCTCGCAGCACGCGCCAGACGAACACGCGCTGGGTTCAATCCTGCGCGAAGGACTGCAGATCATGACCGGGCTGTTCTGGGATCTGGCGGAAGGGGATCGGCCGGAGACCAGCTGAGTCGCGCCGCTCCAGACGTAATGCCACCGCCCGGGTGGCCCGGCCGCGAAAACAAGCTCTTGGAATTTGTAGCCCGTAAGTCGCGCTCCCCGAAGAAAGCCCCCTTGGGGGACAGCGGATTACGGGATCGGGCCGCCCGATCCCGCATTTCACTCCGTTCCATGCGGGCTACGCTTGCTAATGTGATCCACGTCGGAACAGTGGGCACGCTGCGCTTTGCCCACCCTACGCCTGCTACGCCTACTCTTCCCTTAAAAATTTCTTGTGGTCATTAATATCTTGCGACCAAGAGAGAGCGAAACGCTCAAATTCATCGACATTGCCGCGCAAATCGAGTTGACGTAAAAGACCATCCAAACCAAGACCTATTTCCGCGATTAGGATGCCACGCAAACCAGAAGTGAACTCAACCGCCGATCCGGATAAATGTCTCAACACCGAAAGAATCAGCGACCTAGCGATAAGATCGGCCGTCTCTTTTGGCTCTCTCCAGTAACGCGACACCCTACTATTACCAAGAAAAGAGATGCCGCAAAATGTAATCCGCTTTCTATCAATCAAGACTAGCGAGGACAATGTTTCGCAGATTCCAGTCAAATATTCATTGGTTAGACCATACTGCCGGTAACGATTACCTATCAGCTCAACCGTGACCGCGACCGCTGATCGCAATTGATTTGTTGGCCGGAAACGAAACTCCTGATGCAGCCAGTTTCCGAGTTCCACCAAATCCAAAGAAAGGTCGTGCGAAGGAATATTGGTTTTCACGGGAACTTGGTCAACCCTTCACTCCAACAAAACAAGGTGAGCGAAGCACAGCTCGCCCACTTACCTCTCAATCAGGGCTTGATCCCCGACGCCCTAACCACCTTCCCCCACCGCTCAATCTCCTCCGCCAGCATTTTCCTGAAATACTCCGGCGACTCGGCGATCGGGTCGGAACCCATCTGCAGGATGCGGTTGCGGAAGTCTTCGCGTTTCACTGCGTTGACTGCCACCTTGTTCAGCGCATCCACGATGTGCTGCGGAGTGCCGCGGGTGACCAGCATGCCGTACCAGGTCTGCGTGACGAAGCCGGGCAGGCCGCCTTCGATCATGGTCGGCACTTCCGGCATCAGCGACGAACGTTTCTGGCTGGTGATGCCGAGGATGCGGAAGCGGTTGAGCAGCGGCTGCGCGGCGGGAATGTTGCTGAACGAGAACTCGACTTCGCCGCTGGCCAGCGCGGTCAGCGAGGGGCCGGTGCCCTTGTATGGGATGTGGGTGAAGTCGCCCTTGATGAACAGCTTGAGCATCTCGCCCGACAGATGCTGGGTGCTGCCGCTGCCCGACGAGGAGTAGTTCATCTTGCCCGGGTTCTTCTTGACCACGGCAATGAATTCCTTGACGGTTTTCGCCGGCACCGAGGGGTGCGTCATCAGCAGGTTGGCGCTGGAAGCAAACACCGCGACCGGGATGAAATCCTTGACCGGGTCATAGTTCAGTTTGGGATAGAGCGTGGCGTTGACGCCCAGCGCCGCCGAACTGAGGAAAATGGTGTAACCGTCGGCCGGCTGGCGGACGATGAATTCCGCGGCGATGTTCTGCGCCTGGCCGGCGCGGTTCTCGACGATGACCTGCTGGCCCAGCGCTTCGGTGATCTGCGGCGCCATCAGGCGGCCCATGATGTCGCTGCCGCCGCCGGGAGCGTAGCCGATGATCATGCGAATCGGTTTGGTCGGATATTTTTCCTGCGCGTAGGCGCTGCCGCCGAATGCCAGGGTCGCGCCGACGATGCCGGCGATCAGTGATTTCATGGTGATGCTCCTCTGCGATTATTGTAAATACTTGATTATTAAAGTATTTTTACGTCACATACCGGCCACTACCGGTAGAGTCGTGCCCGAGGATAACGCAGGTCTGCACCCACGAGAACCTTGCCCCTCAGCGCGGCAGTATCAATACCGCCGACAATCCGCCCTCGCTGCGGTTGCTCAAAGCAATGCTGCCGCCATGCAGCTCCGCCACATTCTTCGCGATCGCGAGCCCCAGACCGGTGCCGCCGGTATCACGATTGCGTGAAGCTTCAACGCGATAAAACGGTTCGAACACTTTGCCCAGTTGATCGGGCGGCAAGCCGGGGCCTTGATCCAGAATGCTGATCTGCAGGCGTTCCGCATTGTCATCCACAAGCACCTGCGCGCTCTTGCCGTACTTGATGGCGTTTTCAAGTAGATTGGCGAGGCAGCGTTTTAATGCCTGCGCGCGCCCCGGATACGGATCAGCGGCCTTCCCTGCAATCGTCACTGCGCCGCCGGTCTCGCGCAGGTCCGTCTGCAGGCTTTCGAGTAGCGCATTCACATCCACCGGCTGCACCGCTTCGCCGTTGTCCATGCCGCGCAGGAAATCCAGCGCGGAGGCGACCATCGCTTCCATCTCCTGCAGGTCGTTGCCGAATTTCGTGCGCAACTGCGCATCGTCGAGCAATTCAGCGCGCAGCCGCAGACGCGTGATCGGCGTCTTCAGGTCATGTGACATCGCCGCCAGCACCTGGGTGCGTTCGCGCAGGTAGGCCGCGAGCCGGGACTGCATGGTGTTGAAGGCACGCGCGGCGCGCGCCACTTCGGCGGGGCCGCTTTCCGCCAGCGGCGCACGGTTGATGTTTTTGCCGAGTTCGTCGGCGGCGTCTGCCAGTGTTTTCAGCGGTCGCGTCGCCCAGCGCACGGCGATCAGCGACACCAGGATCACCGCCACCAGCAACACCGCAATGCTGCCGGCAAGCCGATACGGCCAGTGCTCGGTGGCCTGCGGCTGCCGGGCGTCGAAGGTCGCCAGCGTGCCGTCCTGCAGCCGCAACTGCGCAACGAACAGCGGACCGCTACCGGACGGACCGCCATGACGCATCATCGGCGGTGTCCACCCGCTGTCACCTTCCATGGCCTTGAGGCCGCGCATCTCGCCGCCCCCCTTGTAGCCAGGTGCGGCGTTGCCGGCCATGACGACAGTCAGCGTGCGGTCGTCACCGAGGAAGCGTCGCAGCAGCGTGGCGAAAATCGCCGCACGCGCACCGGCATCGGTCGTCGCATCCTGCGCGGTGAGCGGCCCGCGATCCAACACCACGGTCAACGGCGGCGCGCTGAGCACCTTGAGGATGCGGCTGTGTTCGGCCGGCGTCATGGTGTCGAGCAGATGCACGATGTCGGCGATGCGCTGTGCCGACTGCATGCCGCTGGCCTGCACCAGCAGTTCGCTGCGGTCGTGCATGTGGATGGCGAAGCTCAGCAGTTGCGCGGTCAGCAGGCCGCCGAGCAGTACCAGCGTGAGCCGTGCGAACAGTGAGCGCGGCAGCAGGCTCATCACTCGCCGGCCTCGACGTGTGCGGCGAAGACATAGCCCTGCCCGCGCACGGTCTTGATGATCGCCGGCTCTTTTGCATCTTCGCCGAGGCGCTGGCGCAGCCGGCTGACCTGGACATCAATGGCGCGGTCGTACGGGCCGGCGTCGCGCGACAGCATCAGGTCGATCAGCTGGTCGCGGGTCAGCACGCGATTGGGATGATCGACAAAAATTTTCAGCAGACGGAAATCGGTGCCTGACAGCGCGACCACCACCCCCTGCGGCGAAATCAGGTTGCGCGTCGCCGCATCCAGTGTCCAGCCGGCAAAACGGAAACGTCCGGACTCTTCGGTCTTCAGGTTTTCCGGCAAGGCACGCGTGCGCCGCAGCACGCTTTTGATGCGCGCCAGCAGTTCACGCGGGCTGAACGGTTTGGCGACGTAATCATCGGCGCCGAGTTCGAGGCCGACGATGCGGTCGGTTTCGTCGCCGCGCGCGGTGAGCATGATGATCGGCACCTCCGATTTCGCACGCAGCTCGCGACACAACGTGAGGCCATCCTCGCCGGGCAGCATCACGTCAAGAATCACCAAGTCCGGCCGCGACGCATCGACGGCGGTGCGCAGCCCCTTGCCGTCGGCGACCGCCGTCACCCGATAGCCCTGTTTGTGCAGGTACTCGGTCAGCAGGCTGCGGATTTCCCGGTCGTCGTCCACGACCAGGATGTGGTCAGGCGCATTCATTACTTGTGTTTATACCCGATGGATTTTGCTGAAGCCGGAAAAATTTGTAACGCACTGTATCAATCCACCATCCAGAACATCGCTGCGATAGCAAATGACGATCGCACGGAATCATTACTTTCTACGTGCCCCAAACAGCCTGCCGTCGCCAAGCTCGCTTTTAAGGCTTTCCCACACATATTCAAGCGCGCCATCGCCGGCAAGACTGAAGGCGGCCGAGGTGATCATGCTGTTGAATGTGATCTGCCTCTCCTTTGCCGTTTCAACATCCTCCAATGACTGGGCATCTTCGTGAGTCGCCTCCTTGACGGACACCTCGACTACCTTACCGCCGAGATGCTGAAAGTAATAGTCGCGGAGGTTCGCCTGGACATAATTCTCGTCGGCACCAATGATCATCACCGGGGCCTTGACCAGGGGCAGCCAGGTCGAAATGGCGCTGCGGACGGCGGCGGGATCGAGCAAGACGGCTCCTGTGGCGGGGGCATTCAAGGCCAGCGCCATCGAAGCGGATATCGCGCCGAAAGAGTATCCCACGAGAACGATTCTCGCCGGATCAATGCGGGACTCGAGATCCTTCGGGGGCGACATCAGAAAGCGTACGAGCCTGGCCACCGTCCGCCCGTTCGTGCCCCATTCACTGTCATTGAGCAAACGCAGGGCAATGGCATGCATGCCCCAGGAAGCCACGTGGCGTGCCTGCTCGAAATGGTTTTCCATCGAGCCGCCAAAACCGTGCATGAAAATGACCAACGGAGCCCTGTCAGCATGCCGTGCCAGGAAAAGGTCGGTATCGATGTGATCTTTAGCCAAGGCCTGCGAGCTTGGCTGGGGTGGTTGCATGTCGGGAAATGACGAAAAGGCGAGATCGGCATCGGTCCGCTGTGTCGATACGGGCAACACATAGTCTCTGCGTACATCGACTTTAAAAGGTCCTTCCCGCCGGAATTGACCGACATCGGGCCTGACCCGGTTCAATACACGCTGCAACTCGCCAAAACCCGATGGAGCCGGTTTGACCGTATCCATCGCGCAAGCCTGCGGCACTGCGTTGTCTTGAAAAAAACCCGGACCGGCGACACCGGCAAGTCCGCTCCAAACAATGAACTCGCGTCGCTTCATTGCTCGTTCCCCATGGCATTCAGGACCTTGCCAGCAGGCAGGCGGGCAGGTATGGCTGCCATGCAAATGCTTCGGGTACCCGGCGAGCTTGCTGAAAACTTCCGGTCATCAACCATCACGAATAATCGGTCCGGCGTATCCATGAACGCGTTTATACCGGAGGCCCGGGCATGGCTGCGAAAAAATTGTAACGCAGTGTATCAACCCGTCCGCCACTGCAAAGCAGCGATACCAAAAGCCGCTTGCCTGAAACATCCGGTTTACAGGTTAATGCGTTAATGAAGACGTCCGGAGAGCCCGCAGAGAGCGGGTCGCCTCAGGCAAACCTCCACAACATTACGCAAAGGACGAGATCATGAACAAGCTCAACAAAATCGCCACCGCAGTTGCTCTTTCCCTCGGCGTTGCCGTAGCCGCTTACGCCCACCCCGGCCCGATGGGCGGCGGCATGGGGCCCGGCATGCAACAAGGTGGTCAGCACCAGATGCAGGGCCAGATGATGGGCCACGGTCGCATGCAGCGCATGAGTCACGGCACGGGTCCCGGTGCGCAAGGCGGTCCGCAGCACGGCATGAAGGGCGCCATGCAGCACGGTAATCAGGCTCCGCAAGCCGCACAGCAACTGATGACGCCGGAAGAGCGCACCGCGATGCAGGACAAAATGCGTTCGGCAAAAACACCGGAAGAGCGTCAGCAGATCGCCACGGCCACCCGTACCGAAATCCAGAAACGGGCTGCCGAGAAAGGCATCACCCTGCCCGAGCAACGCGGCCCGCACGGCCAAGGCATGGGCCCTGCTGCCGCGGCGGCAACCACCGAGCACAAACACTAAGCCTGGCGGCAACAGTGGGAGGGGCGCAGCACGGCCCCTCCATTTTCACCCGACGAGGAGAATTCCCATGAAAACCAGCAGCCAATTCATCATCGCAGCGGCCGCCGCTGCGGTATTTGCAGCCAGTGCTGTCACGGCACAACAATCCACGCCTGGCGGAGCCGGCGCCGACCTGCACAACCACGGCACGGCCGGCCACGAGGCGATGATGCGCCAGGGCATGGGCCCGGGCATGGGGCGTGGTCCGGTCGGCATGCTGACCACGCAGGACGCCAATTCGGGAACGGACATGGGCATTGCCATGAATCTGGTGCACGAAAACACCAAGATCCGGCGAACCGTGACCCGTCTGCCTGACGGCATCAAAACCGTCACCGAGTCCGACGATCCGAAAATCGCGCAGGACATCAAGGCGCATGTCGCCAGCATGTCGGGCAGGCTCGCCGAGGGCAAGGAATTCAACATTTTCAGCACCACCTTGCCGGTGATCTTCGACAATGCGAAAAACATCAAGTCCACCTTTGAATACACGGCCAAGGGTGCTGTCGTCACCCGCACCTCCAAGGATCCTAAAGTGGCCACGGCGCTGCAGGCTCACGCCGACGAGGTCACTGAACTGGTCAAGGAAGGGCCGGTCGCCTTCCACCGCGGCATCGACGCGCGCATGGCCATGGGACCCGGCGGACCGCGCGGCACACGCGCCGGCATAGCCGCCCCGGCGGGAAAAGGCCGGCAACAATAACGCTTGCATTGACGGACACCCCTGACCACGCGACCCGCATGGCCAGGGGGATTCCGAAACTCCCGGCAAGCCCTTAACACACCAGCGAAAAACATGAACAAAAAATCCAAACTCACCTTCATCGGACTTTTGCTGTTTACAGTCGCGGCCTATGCGGCAGAACCCTTCGCCGTGCAGGCTTGGGGCAACTTCAAGCAGATGGCACACACCGGCAACACAGCCGGCGTGGTCAAGCTTTCTTCGCTGAACACCGCCAAAGGCACTTACGGCGTCGGCGCAATCGCCGGCATGCGCGGTGAAATCCTGCAATGGGACGGGAAACTGCTGGTTTCCCGCGGCCATTCGACAAAGGGCGAGACGAGCCCTGCCAATGCCAACGATGAAGCGGTGCTGTTCATCCAGGCAAAAGTCAATTCATGGCAAGAGGTGCCGGTCACGGCCGACATGACCCAGGCGCAATTCGAGGCCTTCGTCGTGGACGCCGCCCAAAAGGCCGGCCTCGACGGCAACAAGGCATTCCCCTTCACCGTGCGCGGCAAAACCACCAACCTGGTCTGGCATGTGGTCACCGGGACACCTCAGGGCGTCCATCACGGCAGCGGAACCCACCAGCAGGGCCATGCCCAGTCTCGCGTATTCAAGGAAGCTTCGGCCAATGGCACCCTGCTCGGCTTTTACACCGGCGCTGCGCTCGAAGGCATTGCCTCGCACCCCGGCGAACGTTTCCATGTGCATTACGCCAACCCGGAACTCACGGCGTCCGGCCACGTTGACAAATACCACGTTGCCAAGGGCGCAACGCTGCTGCTGCCAAAACCCTGATTCCGATCACCGGAGAAATTTTCCATGCACCTGCTCCAGACCAAACTGACAGCCCTGATTGCCGCGATCTTCTTTGCTGCAGCCATCCCGGCCATCGCACAATCACCGCACACCCACGACCACAGTTTCAGCGGCGCTGAACAATGGGCAAAAGTATTCGATGATCCGAAACGCGACGCCTGGCAGAAACCGCATGAAGTGATTCAGGCGCTGAAACTGAAGCCGGACGCCATCATTGCCGATATCGGTTCGGGCACCGGCTATTTTTCGGCACGTTTCTCGCACATGGTGCCGAAAGGCAAGGTCTACGGACTCGATACTGAACCGGACATGGTGAAGTACCTCGCCGGGCGCGCCAAACGCGAAAGCCTCAAGAACGTCATTGCGGTTCAGGCGAAGCCGGGTGATCCACGCCTGCCCGAGAATGCCGATCTGGTGATCCTTGTTGACGTATATCACCACGTTGAAAACCGTGAGCAGTATTTCCGTCAGTTGCAGAAATCGCTGAAGCCAGGCGGCCGCCTCGCCGTGATTGATTTCCGCATGGATTCGCCCGAAGGCCCGCCCAAAGCCGCGCGCATTGCGCCGGAGCAGGTCAAAGCGGAGCTGCAACGGGCCGGATATGTGCTGGGCGAAGAGCATGCGTTTCTGCCCAATCAGTATTTCCTGGTTTTTCAGCCTGGGAAACCTTGAGAAACGGCCACCGTCAGCACAAGCATCCGCTGACGGCCCAGTACTGACTTGCATCAATTCATTTCCGCACAGCACCCCTAAACTGCAGATTGCCATTCCATAAACCTCACCGGACGCTACCAGCCATGAGCCTGATCCGCGCTGAAGGACTCACCAAGACCTACCGCATCGGCGACGTTGATGTTCCCGCCGTCCGCGGCGTTGATTTCACCATTGAACCCGCCTCATTCGTCGCCTTCGTCGGCCCTTCCGGCAGCGGCAAAAGCACGGTTCTGAACATGATCGGCTGCCTCGATCACCCGACCAGCGGTCGCATTTCGGTGCTCGGCACCGATGTCGCATCACTTGACCGCCGCGCCAGCGCCACCTTCCGCGGCAACCATATCGGATTCATCTTCCAGGACTTCAACCTGATCCCGGTATTCACCGCCTACGAGAACATCGAGTACCCGCTGATCATGGTGCAGAACTGGGCACCGGAAAAACGCCGCACCCAGGTGCTGGCCATGCTCGATGCCGTGGGCATGGCGGACCAGGCCCATAAACGCCCCGACCAGTTGTCGGGCGGACAGAAGCAACGCGTCGCCGTCGCCCGCGCGCTGGTCGCCAGCTCGAAACTGGTGCTCGCCGACGAACCCACCGCTAATCTCGACCACGATACCGCGCACCGCATCATCGAACTGATGAAAAAAATGCGCGATCAGCTCGGCACCACCTTCGTGTTTTCGACCCACGATCCGAAAGTCATGCGCGAGGCCGAGGTGACCTTTACCCTCGAAGACGGACGCCTGGCCGCCAATCCGGGAGCCAACCATGTTTAAGCTCATCCAGCTTGCCGCACGCAACCTGCTGCGTTACCAGCGCCGGACGCTGCTGACCTCGCTGCTGATCATCATCTGCGTCGCCGCAGTGCTGCTGTTCATGGCGATCAGCGGGTCGTTCAAGCAATTGATGATCGGGCAGATCACCGATTCCATGCTCGGCCACCTGCAGGTGCACCGCCGCGGTTATGTGGCCTCGATCGAAAGCCTGCCGCTGAACATGAACATGGCGCCGCAGATGGTCACGCGCGTCAACAAGATGCTGGGCGAAGAGCCTGCCATCGCCGCGGTGGCACCGCGCATCAAGTTCGGCGCGATGTTCAGCAACTTCACCGAAACCACCAGCCTGCGCGTCAACGGCGTCGAGCCCGAAGCCGAAGCCGCCGTGCTGCCGCTGCTCGCCGGTCGCCAGCTTGACGGCGTGCGTGACGGACCGCTGGTGGTGCGCGGCGAAGTGCTGATCCCGGTGCTGGTGGCGCGCGGACTGAAGGTCAACCCCGGCGACACCATCGTGCTGATCGCCACCAACCGCGACGGCTCGGTCAACGGTAAAACCTTCAAGGTGCGCGGCACGCTGGAAAGCGCCACCGGACCGGGCGGCCGCGACGGCTATATCCATATCGAAGACGCACGTGAGCTGCTGCGCATGCAGGGCGCCGAAGTCAGCGAAATCGCGATCCGCCTGAAAGATCCGCAAAACCTGCAGAGGGTCAATGACAAGCTGCAATCCGTGATGGATGAGATCAAGAACAAGGCCGGACAGAATGCTCTGGAGCTCCACAGCTGGGAGCGCCTGAGCCCCTTTGCAAACATCGCCAAGATGATCGACGTGCTGACGCTGGCCATCAAGATCATGCTGGTGTCGATCGTGCTGGTGTCGGTGATGAACGTGATGATCATGGCAGTGTATGAACGCATCCGCGAAATCGGCGCGATTGCCGCCATCGGCACGCCGCCGAACCGGATTCTTGGCATGTTCCTCGCCGAAGGCCTGATGCTGGGCGTGGCCGGCACCTTCATCGGCGTCGTATTGAGCCTTGCCGCAGTCTATGCGCTGAACGTCTGGAAAATCACCTACGCGTTTGGCCAGCAAAAAGGCCTGCTGCTGTCGCCCTCGCTGAGCGCGCCCGACGTGCTGGCCATTGTGATCATCGTGATCGTGGTCGCCGGGCTGGCCAGCCTGCAGCCGGCATGGAAGGCTTCACGCATGGACCCGATCACCGCGCTGCGCCACGTTTGACAAAGAACCAGCAACGAACCAACAACGAACAATCCAGAAACGGGAACAATCGCCATGAACATCAAACGCCTGCTGTTCGCGCTGGCCCTGCTTGTTGCCATGCCGGTGATGGCTGCCGACGGCAACGAGATCCTCAAAAAAGTCGACCGCAACCTCGAACCCGAGTCCTACGAGATGTACCGCAAGCTGATCAACATCGAGCCCAGCGGCGACAAAAAGGAATTCGTGCTGTATTCGGTGAAAAAAGGCCGCGACAAGGTGGTGGCGCTGTTCCTGGCGCCGGCCAGCGACAAGGGGCGCGCCACGCTGCGCGAGGGCGACAACATGTGGCTTTATATCCCCAGCGTCGGCAAGCCGGTGCGCATCACCAGCCTGCAGTCGATCATCGGCGGCGTGTTCAACAATGCCGACATCCTGCGCGTCGATTACGCCGTCGAATACAACGCCGAGGGCGTGGAGGAACAGAAGGATGCCTACATCCTCGCATTGAAGGCCCGAACCAACGAAGTCGCCTACGACAAGCTGAAGATGTGGGTGGACCGCAAACTGCTGCTGCCGACCAAAATCGAGGCGTACGCCGCGAGCGGCCTGCTGATCAAGACGTTGTACTTCAAGGACATCAAGGATTTCGGCGGCGGCATCCGCCGGCCGGCCACCATCGAAACCGACAGCCCGCTGTACAAGGGATACAAATCAGTCATGCTGTATTCGCAGCTGAAAAAACGCGAGTTCAAGGATGAGGTGTTCACGCTGAATTACCTGTCCCGGGTCGAAGACCTGCGCAAGTAAGCGCAGCGCCTGACATCATGAAACACGCGATGCCGCTCCGCACTGTCGCCGCCGGCGTCGCACTCCTCCTCGCCACCGCGGCGTCTGCGCAGGAGTTCACCTTCGACGCCTCGGAGTTTGAAAAAAAGCCGTTCGAGTTCAGCGGTTACATCGAACTCAAGCAGCAGCACATGCGCCTCAACCAGGACAGCGCGCTGTACAAGCTGGGTTACTACAACCAGCCGCGCGACAGCATCGACCAGACTACGCTGACGCTGAAACCGGAAGGCAAGCTGCGTTCCGGCGCACTGACGCTGAACGCGCGCGCCCACCTCGAAGGCGACTGGGCAACGCAGCAGTTCGACCGCGAATTGCGCTTTGATGAATTCTACGGATCGTACAAACCCGACCCTGGACTAACACTCGACGCCGGCAAGATCGCGCTGAAATGGGGCAAAGGATACGCCTGGACCACGGTCGGTTTTGTTGAACGCCAGAAAGACCCCAATGACCCGGACCTGGCGCGTCAGGGCTTCACGATGCTGACCGCGGACTTCATCCGCAACTTCGACGGCGCATTGCGCACCGTCGCGTTCACACCGGTGCTGTTGCCGGTCAGCGCCGACGTCAACCACGATTTCGGCGGCACCGGTCACCTCAACGCCGCCGCCAAACTCTATCTGCTCTACAACGACACCGACATCGATATCATGTTCCTCAGCAACGGCAGCCGCAGCCGCCGCATCGGTGTGGATTTCTCGCGCAACCTCGGCAGCAACCTCGAGGTTCACGGTGAATGGGCGCGTATCGACGACACGCAGCGCCAGGTCGTCAATGCCGCCGGCGCCGTGACCACGCTGCGCCAGAATGCTTCATCAAGCTACCTGCTCGGCACGCGCTACCTGACCGAAAACGACGCCACCTGGATTCTCGAGTACTACCGCAACGGCGCCGGCTACGACGAAAACGAACTGCAGTCGTTCTACAGTTATGTCGATACCGCTTATGCGCAATTCGCCGGCTCCGGCAACAGCACCCTGCTGCAACGCGCAGCCAGCCTCAGCCGCTCCGGCGTCAGCCGGCCCAACCCGGGCCGCGATTATCTGTATCTGCGCGTCAGCCAGAAGGAACCGTTCGACATCCTTTATTTCACCCCCGCGATCACCTTGATCGCCAATGCCAACGACCGCAGTTATTCGGTCGCGCCGGAGGTGCTCTATACCGGATTCAACAACGTCGAATTGCGCGCGCGAGCGTTTTTCCTGGGCGGCGGCAAATACACGGAATTCGGCGAACGGGTAAACAGCCGCCGGCTGGAATTTCAGGCCCGGCTGTATTTCTGAAATATTATTTAAAAACAAATACTTATAATTAAACGCATCCTGTTCGCCCTAGACGGGTCTGTCAGCAGCCTTGGCGCTCGGGACTTCGACACCGCATGCGTTGCCGACAACATCTACGCACTGCCCGGCAAGCTCGGCCGCAACGCGTCTATCTGGCGAACACCAGTTCCTTGAAAACGGGTTGGTCGTTCATGAATAGCACACGCTCGGCCGCATGGCAGGCCATGCAGACCTGGCGCGTGGCCATGAACTGCTTCTGCATGCGATCATAGTCCCTGGATTTTATGGCTTCATCCATCTGTTGCCACGGGCCGTCAAGAAACATGCCTTCAGCATTCTGCGTCCGCATTGGGCGCTTCATCAGCCCCACGTTGATTGTGACCCTGATCTTGTCCCAGTGATAATCGGCAAGTTCCCAGTTTCTGTCCCAGATGGCGTCATAGGTTCGCTTGTACCGCTCGCCGACTTCCCACATCGTATGGTCAAAGCCGCGCGCGAAAATCTCGATCTTGCGAAATCGATCCGCGTCATTATCGGCGTCCCCCAGCCAACGGTTCGACGGTGGCTTCTGTTGTGGTGGCAGCCTCAGGCCTTTTGGTGCTCGTGGCGCCGGGCCGGAATCGGCTGCTTGAACGGATATCGGCGGCGATATAACAATGATTGCAAACACAACGGTAGCAATACGGAGCTTGGCATAGCGCATAAGGCCTCCTTGAAGTTCAATAACAGAACAATGGCTATAAAGCGGCACGGTTGCGGACACGACCGCCGATGCACGTCCAGCCGGCTGTAACTTCATTACAGGAGGCTCTCCAGGCCCCAGCCAACGATGGCACTGAGAATGACGACCAGCCACGCCGGGGTTTTCCAGAACACCAGCAATGCAAAGGCAGCCAGGCCCAGGCCGAAATCAGTCGGTGCTTTGATCGCGCTGGTCCATACCGGGTGATAAAGCGCGGCCAGCAACAGGCCCACGACAGCCGCATTCACGCCAACAAGCGCGGAGCGCACTGTCTTGAACCGCCGGAGATCGTCCCAGAACGGCAGCACCCCTATCGTCAGCAGAAAGGCCGGCAGAAAGATCGCCGCAATACAAAGCAAGGCGCCCTGCCAGCCGCTGGGCTCCGGCCCCATGATGGCGCCGAGATAGGCCGCGAACGTGAACAAGGGCCCCGGCACAGCCTGTGCAGCACCATAACCGGCCAGGAATGCATCGTTGCTGACCCATCCGGACGGCACGACTTCCGACTGCAGCAAGGGCAGCACAACATGGCCTCCCCCGAACACCAGCGAGCCGGAGCGATAGAAACTGTCAAAAAGCGCGAGCGAATGACTCTGGTAGATGGCACTTGCGGCGGGCAGCCCGAACAGCAGTGCAAAGAATAGGATCAGGCTCATTGCCCCGGCAGTCTTGCCGAGGGAGATTTTCATGTCGACATGGGTATCATCCCGCTTCGCGCCAAGGAAAACGCATCCGACAGCGGCGCCCACGCCGATAGCCGCCACCTGTCCAAGTGAAGTGGGCCAGATCATGGCAATAATCGAAGCCACGACTGCGAGCGAGAACCTCTGCGCGTCAGGACAGAGGTTTTTCGCCATGCCCCATACGGCTTGTGCGACAACGGCAACCGCCACGACTTTAAGGCCGTGCAGCCAACCGGCATCAAGATTCTCGGCAAAGGCATCGACACCGAACGCGAACAGCAGCAGTGCAATCGCCGACGGCGCGGTAAATGCGGTCCAGGCAGCCAACGCGCCGGGGAGCCCGGCCTTGGCCAGGCCGATGCCGATGCCCACCTTGCTGCTCGCCGGACCCGGAGTGAACTGGCACAGCGCCACCAGGTCGGCATAAACCCGGTCATCCATCCACTTCCGGCGCTCGACAAACTCTTCGCGGAAATAGCCGAGATGGGCAATCGGCCCGCCGAACGAAGTCAGGCCAAGCTTCAGAAAGGCCCAAAAAACCGAAAAAACCGATTCCCGCTTTGCACCGATGGCCGGTGGCGATGCCATTTCAGACTGCTGCATTCCCTCTCCCCTCTGTTTGGATTGACCATGACCCTTTACAATCAATCTCGCCGCAACCGTGAGGTTGCTTTAATTAACGATTAACGATATCGTATACCGATAACGATGGACAACACAATAGTCAGGGACGTTTTTCTGGCATTCGTGCGCGTGCACATCCTGCACCATGCTGCCAAGGAACCGATCTTCGGACTGGAGATGATCGAAGAACTGGGCCGCCACGGCTACACGCTGAGCCCGGGAACGCTGTATCCGATATTTCACACGCTGGAGAGTGCCGGTTACCTCAGCACTGAAACCAAAGTGGTCAACGGCAAGTCACGCAAGTATTACCGGGCCACCGCAAAAGGACGCAAGATGCTGACGGAGCTTCGCGGGAAAATCAGCGAACTGGTCAAGGAAGTACTGGAAGACTGAATCAGCAGGATCGCAAAAAACAGGAGCCCCGCATGAAACATACCCCCGAATTTCTGGCAATGGCCGAAGAGGCCCGCAAGCGCATCCGGGAACTGTCCCCCGATGAAGTAAAGGCACGGGTCAAGGCAGGCGCCGTCGTGATCGACGTTCGCGAGAAAGAGGAGTTCGAGGAAAAGCACTTCGCCGGCGCGGTCAACATCAGCCGGGGAACACTGGAGATGCGCATCTCCGAAGTCGTGCCTGACAAAAATGCACAGGTGATTTGCTACTGCGCAGGGGGCAATCGCGGCGCCCTGGCGACCGACACACTCGTCAAGATGGGTTACAAGAATGCCTGTTCGATCTCAGGCGGGCTTCGTGGTTATGAATCATCCGGAAATGATCAATGAAACAGCATTTCGCTCCCGGAGCAAAACAAACCCGTCATTTATACAAACCACCCCGCACCTTGCCGCGAAACACGCGGTAGGCGAACACCGTGTAGCCGGCGATGAAGGGCAACACGATCACCGCACCCCAGAACATGAACCTGAGCGCACTGTCGTGCGAGGCGGCATCCCAGATGGTCATTCGGTCAACCACGACAAACGGGAAGATGCTGTAGGCCAGGCCAAGGAAGGCCAGCACGTAAATCACCACAGTGCCGGCAAACGCTTTCCAGTCGGCGACATCAGGCCGCAGGCTGCGCCACACCCACACGCCCGCGGCAACACTGGCCAGCGGCAGCAGCATCAGTCCCAGCGTGCGCGGAAAATCAAACCACTTGTAACGCACGGTTTCGCTGGCCAATGGTGTTGCCAGTGAAACCAGCGCCACGCCCAGCGCAACCCACAACAAACCCCATTTCGCCCAGGCCCGCGCCTTGCGCTGCAGTTCGCCCTCGGTGCGCAACACCAGCCATGTGGCGCCGAGCAGCACATAGCCACCGCAGACGCTGGCGCCGACCAGCAGGGCAAACAGCCAGTAACCGAATCCCGATTCAAAGCCGGTGATGTAACGCCCGAGCATGAATCCCTGCGCCAGGCTCGCCAGAAACGAACCGAACCAGAACAGCCAGTTCCATAACTCTGCATGCCAGCCTTCGGCCTTCATGCGGAATTCAAATGCAACACCACGCAGCATCAGGCCGATCAGCATCGCCGCCACCGGCAGGTACAACTCGCCGAGCACCACGCCATGCGCTTTCGGGAACGCCACCAGCAGCAGGCCGATGCCGAGCACCAGCCAGGTTTCATTGGCATCCCAGAACGGGCCGATGGAAGCCACCATCAGATCCTGTTGCTCCGCCGTCGCCCCCGGCATCAGCATGCCGACGCCAAGGTCATAACCATCAAGCACCACATAGGCGAGGATGGCAACGCCCATCAGCACGGCAAAGACCACTGGAAGATCGAGCGTCATTTCGCAGCCTCCGTAGTCACGCCTTTGCCGGCCATATGCGTCAGCACGACAAAGTAGGCCAACAGCATCAAACCATAGGTGAGCACATATCCGGTGAGGCTCGCACCGAGTTGTGCGCCGGTAATGTGACCGACCGCATCGGCCGTGCGCAGCACGCCAGTCACCAGCCAGGGCTGACGACCAACTTCCGTGACAATCCATCCGGCCAGCGTTGCAATCCAGCCCGAGAAGGTGAACACCGCAAACGTCCACAACAACAGCCGCGGCGGCGAACCCCGGCGCAAACGCCACACACCGAACCACGACAGCACCAACATGCCGACACCGAGCCCGACCATCAGGCGGAAGCCGTAGAACAAAGGCGCCACCGGAGGCCGATCCGGCTCAAACTCGTTAAGCCCTTTGAGTTCCGCATCCGCATCGTGCTTCAGCACCAGTGCGGCGCCTTTGGGAATTCCGACGGCATAATCGTTACGCCGTTTTTCTTCATTGGGCACCGCAAACAGCAGCAGCGGCGCGCCATTTTCCGTTTCCCAGATACCTTCAATCGCCGCGATTTTGGCCGGCTGATGCTCCAGCGTATTCAGACCATGCAGATCGCCGACAAAAATCTGCACCGGTGCCAGTACCGCGGCAACCAGCACGCCAGCCCGCAGCGTTTTCATCGCAGAGTCATCATCGGGCGCGCGCAGCAGACGCCACGCCGACAAACCGGCAATCACAAATGACGCCGTGAGGCCGGATGCAAGGAGCATATGAATGAAACGGTAAGGAAAGGATGGGTTGAATATGACTTCCAGCCAATCCCCCGCGATGATCTGGCCATCGACTACGATGTGGCCAGTCGGCGTCTGCATCCACGAGTTGAGGGCCAGAATCCAGAATGCCGAAAGCGTGGTGCCGACTGCCACCATCACCGTCGAGAAAATATGCAGCCAGCCCGGCACGCGATTCATGCCGAACAGCATGACACCGAGAAAGGTGGCCTCCAGAAAAAATGCGGTGAGCACTTCGTAGGCGAGCAAGGGGCCCGCGATATTGCCAACCTTGTTCATGAAGCCGGGCCAGTTGGTGCCGAACTGGAAACTCATGACGATGCCCGACACCACACCCATCGCAAAACTCAGCGCAAACACCTTGACCCACAACTTGTAGGTTGCAAGCCAGGCCTCATCACGCGTTACTTCATAACGGACCCGGAAATACAGCAAAAACCACGTCAAGGCGATGGTCAGGCTGGGAAAGAGGATATGGAACGCGATATTCAGGCCGAATTGCGCACGGGCCAGCACCAGTGCTTCTGCAGCGTCCATTTAACAATCCTCAGGAAGTGGATTCGAATTTCCGCCGGTAGGCGACAAAGTACAACACCGGTATCACCACCAGGGTCAGCAGCGTTGAAACCAGAATGCCGAAGATCAGTGCAATCGCGAGCCCGTTGAATATCGGATCATCGAGAATGAACATCGCGCCGAGCATCGCGGCAAAGCCTGTCAGCACGATCGGTTTTGCCCGCGCTGCTGCCGACTGCATCACCGCGTCACGCAACGAAACACCTTCGGCCACCTTGAGGTTGATGAAATCGACCAGCAGGATGGAGTTGCGCACGATGATGCCGGCGAGCGCGATCATGCCGATCATCGACGTCGCGGTGAAATTCGCGCCGAACAGCGCATGCCCCGGCATCACGCCGATCACCGTCAGTGGAATCGGCGCCATGATGATCAATGGCGCGAGATAAGAACGGAACTGCGCCACCACCAGCAGATAGATCAGGATCAGGCCGACCGCATAGGCGATGCCCATGTCGCGGAAGGTTTCGTAAGTGACTTTCCATTCGCCGTCCCACTTGATCGAATATTCGCGGTACGGATCGTCCGGCTGGCGGATGAAGTATTCACCGAGTACGCCGCCTTCGTCGAGTGCTTGCCCCGCAACCTTGCCGCGCGCGGCGAACATGCCGTAGAGCGGACTGTCCACCCGCCCGGCCTGGTCGCCGATGACATAGACCACCGGCAGCAGATCCTTGTGGTAAATCGCGCGGTCGCGTTCGTTGCGGGTGACAGTGACCAGTTCCGACAGCGGAATCAGCGCGCCGGTCGGACTGCGCACCGTGAGCTTGAGCATTTCCGGCAAATCGCCCTTGCGCGCATCCGGCATCGACAGGCGCACCGGGACTTCATATTTGGACTGACCGTCATGCAGTGGCGTGATGTCGGCGCCGGCGAGACCGATACGCATGGTTTCAACAATGTCACGTCGGCTGACACCGGCAAGCGCTGATTTGGCCTGATCGACCTTGAGCACGATGCGCGGCGCCGGGTCTTCGACGGAATCATCAATGCCGACAATATCCGGCGTCGCAGCGAATGCTTCGCGCACTTTTTTTGCGACGCGGATGCGCCCGGCTTCATCCGGCCCGTACACCTCGGCAACCAGCGGCGACAGCACCGGCGGCCCCGGCGGCACTTCGACCACCTTGACCCTGGCGTCCCACTTCGCAGCGATGGTTTCCAGTTTCGGACGCACCGCCTGCGCGATGTCGTGGCTCTTGCGGTGACGCGCCTGTTTGTCCACCAGATTGACCTGGATGTCGCCGAGTTCGGGCAATGCACGCAGATAGTATTGCCGCACCAGCCCGTTGAAATTGATCGGGGCCGCGGTGCCGACATAAACCTGATAGTCGGTCACCTCCGGCACGGTCGCGAGGTAAGCACCCATGTCGCGCAAGGCTGCGGCGGTAATTTCCACGGGAGTACCCGCGGGCATATCAACAACCACCTGGAATTCCGACTTGTTGTCGAAAGGCAGCATTTTGAGCACCACCAGCTTGACCGCAGCCAGTCCCACCGAGCCGACGATCAACGCAATCACCGCATACAGCAGCCGGCGCCGGTTGCGTGGAGCATCGACCGCTGAAATAAACGGCCCCAGCAAACGCTGGAACAGACGCTCCAGCCAGCCGCCACCGGACTCATGGTGCGCCCCCACCTTGCCGAGCAGTTTCAACGCCAACCATGGTGTCAGCACAAAGGCAATCGCCAGCGAAATCAGCATACCCATGCTGGCGTTGATCGGGATCGGGCTCATGTACGGCCCCATCAGTCCGGTGACAAAGGCCATCGGCAGCAGCGCAGCGATCACCGTGAATGTGGCGAGGATCGTCGGTCCGCCAACCTCATCAACCGCCAGCGGAATCACCTCGGCCAGCGGCTTGCGGTCGAGCACCATGCGACGATGGATGTTCTCGACCACCACGATGGCGTCGTCAACAAGAATGCCGATCGAGAATATCAGCGCGAACAGCGAGACGCGGTTCAGCGTGAAGCCCCAGGCCCAGGACGCAAACAGTGTAGCCGCCAGCGTCAGCATCACCGCAACGCCGACGATCAGCGCTTCGCGCCGGCCCAGCGTCAGGAATACCAGCACCACCACCGACAGCGTGGCGAAGATCAGCTTCTGGATCAGCTTCATCGCCTTGTCATTGGCGGTCGCGCCGTAGTCGCGCGTCACCGTCATCTGCACATTGTCCGGAATCACCGTGCCGCGCAACGCCTGCGTGCGTTGCATGACACGCTCAGCAACCTCGACTGCGTTCTCGCCGGTTTTCTTGGTGATCTGTATCGTCACCGCCGGCTGCTCGCCCTTTGCAGTGACGCCATTTTTCGCGCCGGCCGGGCCACTGCCGGTCCACACATAACGCACCGGCTGATCCGGACCGTCGTTCACATCGGCAACATCCGCCAGATAAACCGGCCGGTTCTCGAAGGTGCCGACGACCACCATTTTGACGTCGGCGGCGGAAGAAAAGAACTCGCCGGTCTCGACCACGATGTCGCGATTGTCGCGGGTCAGTCGGCCGGTCGGCATGGAGAAATTGGAGGCCTGCAACGCCCGGCTCAAATCCAGCGCCGACAGCCCGTATGAGGCAAGACGGTCGGCATCCAGCCGCACCACCACGGCCCGTCCCGGCCCGCCCAGCGTCTGCACTTCACGCGTGCCGGGAACACGTTTCAGTTCCACTTCAGCCGCGTGTGCCACGCGCTCCAGTTCATAGGCGCCTTGCGCAGCATCGGTACTCCACAAGGTCAGCGTCACCACCGGCACGTCATCGATGCCCTTGGGCTTGATCACCGGCTCGCCGACGCCCAGCGTTGCCGAAACCCAGTCGCGGTTTGACTGTATGGTGTCGTGGAGCAGCACCAGCGCGTCGATGCGCGGCACGCCAACCTTGAACTGCACAGTGATAATGGCCATGCCACTGCGCGAAATCGAATACACATGATCAACGCCGGTCATCTGGCTCAGCACCTGTTCGGCGGGCGTCGCAACCAGGCTTTCAACGTCTCTGGCCGATGCGCCGGGGAACGGGATCAGAACATTGGCCATGGTCACATCGATCTGCGGCTCTTCCTCGCGCGGCGTCACCGCCACCGCGAACAGACCGAGCAGCAAAGCCACCAGCGCCAGCAGCGGCGTGATCTGTGAATCCTGGAAAAAGCGGGCGATGCGCCCCGAGATACCCATGATCAGCGCGCTTGCGCGATACCGGCCTTCACCGGCTCCAGGGCCACACGCTCGCCGGGCTTGAGCCCCGACAGCACTTCGACACCGTTGGCGTCGCCGGCAGCACCCAGCCGTACCTGGCGCAGGCGCGGCTGCCCCTGCTCATCCAATACATATACAGCCGTCACTTCGCTGCGCTGGAACACCGCCGCACGCGGCACCAGCAGTCGCGTCGCGCGGCCGGTGGAAAAATGCGCGCGCGCAAACACGCCGGGGTAGATGCCGCTGACATCGGCAGGCAGCTCCAGCCGTACACGCGTGGTATGCGTGCGCGGATCGGCGGAAGGCACCACGGTGATCTGTTTCGCTTCGATGCGTTTGCCCATCGCGGGAATCTCGACCCAGGCCTTGCCCACCGCCTGAATGGTCGCCAGCTGCGCCTGCGGCAGATTGGCCACCACGCGCAGCGACGACGGATCAAAACCGGTCATCAGCGGTTTGCCCGGCGTCGCCATCTCGCCGACTTCGACATGGCGCGCCGACACCACTCCGCTGTACGGCGCAACAATGGTCGCGAAACTGCGCTCGGTGCTGGCCTGGCCGGCGCCGGCTATCAGTGACGAAACACGCGCCTGCGCGGCCTTGTATTCGGCCTCCGCCTTTTCCAGTCCTGCAGCACTGATGAATTTCTGCGCAGCCAGTTGTTTGGAACGCTCGAACTGCGCGCGGGCATTGGCCAATGACGCCTGCGCCTCCTGCACCTGCGCGGCACTGGCGGCAACAGCCTGTGTCGCCGCACGCTCGTCGATGCGCACAATGACTTCGCTTTTTTTCACCGCATCGCCGACATCAAAGCGCAGTTCAACCACGCGGCCGGCAATCTGCGCGGCCACCGTTGACTGACGTACGGCCTCGACCACGGCTTCGGCGGAATAATCCAGATCGACTTCGCGGGACTCAACAACCGCTGCCGGCAGTTGTGTCACCGCCGGCACCACAGGCGCCGACTCGTTGCCACAAGCGGCAATCAGATTCAGCATAAAGAATGCAGCAGTGATCCGGATAGTTTTCACTTCAGGAGTGCTCCTTGAACCAGCGGATCAGTCCGCGCACATCCATGGCGCCGGAAGTCCGCGCCACTTCCTTGCCATCGCGGAACAGCGCAAGCGTAGGTATCGAGCGTATTCCTGCACGCGCTGAAACAGCCTGCGCCTCCTCGGTATTGACCTTGGCCAGCAGGGCCTGGGTATGCAATTCACGTGCTGCGACTTCAAACTGCGGTGCCATCATTTTGCAGGGACCGCACCATGTCGCCCAGAAATCGACAAGTACCGGCAGTCCGGTGCGGGCAATCACGGCATCGTAAGTCGCATCACTGAGGTCAACCGGTGCAAGGGGCAGCAAAGGCGCACCGCACTGGCCGCACTTGGGACCATCGCCGAGGCGCCGGGCTGCAACACGATTTTCAGTAGCGCAATTCGCGCAACCGACATGCACATATTCCGCATTCACTTGTGGCTGCATGATGACCCCCGCTGTCTGCCTTTCGCCGGGTCAGGCGCAGGAACCGCCGGATTTGACGCCCAGCCGGCGCAGGATCGATTCCAGCGGACACAGCCGCGTGAAACCACTCTGAAACAGGTTCGCCCCGACAAAAGCGGTGAACCACAGAAAATTTTCATTCACAAACAACGGACTGCCCTTGGCGCCCAGACCCAGTGACAGCAGCACAAAGAGGCCGGCAACAATGCGCACGATGCGTTCGGTAGTCATGAAATCCTCCATTACGTCCCGCCAACTGCGGAACCAGCATTGACAATATACTCCCAGGGGTATCAGATTTCAAGCGTTTAACCATTGCAGCTACATACCCCATGGGGTATGCTGCCCGGACTTAACCCGGAGCCGCTCATGGCCATCATCAAAGACCAGCAACACCGCCGCGAACTGATCCTGCGTCTGAAACGCATTGAAGGTCAGGTGCGCGGCATCCAGGGGATGATTGACGACGGCGCCGACTGCGAAAAAGTCACCCAGCAGCTCTCGGCCGCCCGCCGCGCACTGGACAAGACCTTTTTCAGCGTGCTCGCCTGCGCCATACAGACTGCCCCGGAAAAAGCAGGCAGTGCCAGAGCCGCGGAAGAACGCGTCAAACACGCCGCCGCACTGCTTGCCAAGTTCGGTTAGGAACCTTTGGCCGGAAAAACGGTCTTTATTGCATTGCCGGTATCGGGGATTCCCCCTAGAATTCCATCTCATGAAACGTGTTCGACTCTTTGCCGCCTGGCTGTTGATGCTGGCCCTGCCCTTGCAGGGCATTGCGGCTTATGCACCGCTGATGCCCTGTGGCGACGAACCTGCCACTGCCCAACTGACGCAAGACCACAGCACGCATGGTGGTCACCACGCACAACTTGCTGACCACGCGGCCACTGCCGATCAGCAGCCGCACGACCATGAAGCGGCCAGCGAATCCAGTGGCCATGCCTGCTGCCATCATGTTTTTACCGGCGCCGCAACTTCCACAACACCTCTGCCGCCGGAAGCACCACTCGCCGTCATTCAGCACATATCCCTGCTGAACACGCTGTTCATCCCCGACCTGCCCCAGCGCCCGCCCCGGGCCTGACCCCCCCTGAAATCCGCATTGGCGTATCGCGCATGGCGCGATTGCGCCGCCTTGGGTGCTGTTTTGCCCGTTTGATGCAATGGGGATCACTATGCAGTCGAAACTCGCAGTCCTGTGCTGCGCCTGTGCGGCATTCTGGTTGCCGCTGGCGGCGGCGCAACAACCCGTTCTTACCGGCCCGACCGATCCGCAGGCATCGGTACCTGTGCCGTCCTACACCTCGGCTTTTGCCGGTTACCAGCGCCTGCGAGACGAAACACTCGCGCCCTGGCGCGAAGTCAACGACGAGGTCGCCCGTGTTGGCGGTCATATGGGCATGTTCGGTGGCGCCCATGCCGGTCATGACATCAAACCGGCACCGACGGCCGCTCCGGGAGCGCCACAATGAAAAACGGCAAATCGCTCATGGCCGCCTTCGTCGTGTTCCTGCTCGGCGGCTGCGCCAGCTTTTCCGAGGATGGCGGTACGCGCCAGGTAAATGACGCCCTGAGAACACGCGGAATCACACAGCAGGCGCCATGGATCAAAAATCAGGATGACGCCACGCGAGCAGGCGATCAGGTACGTGCCCTGCTGGCGCAACCGCTGACCGCGGACAACGCGGTACAGATTGCACTGCTCAACAACCGCGGACTGCAGGCCGCCTACGCCGAGTTGGGCATTGCCGAATCAGACCTGGTGCAGGCCGGCCGCCTGCGCAATCCGGGTTTTTCGTTTGGCCGTACGCATCGCGCGGATGACGTTGAATATGAACGCACCTTCATTTTCGACCTGATGGGCTTGCTGACGATGCCGCTCCGAACGGAACTTGAAAGTGAACGTTTTGAACTCGCACAGAGCCGCATGGCGGCCAACATCATGCAGGTCGCTGCTGATACCCGCCGCGCCTGGATCAGCGCCGTGGCTGCGCAACAATCAGCGGCTTATGCCGAACAGGTCAAAAGCGCTGCCGAAGCAGCATCCGAACTTGCGCAACGCATGGTCAAAGCTGGCAATTTCAGCAAACTCGACCAGGCGCGCGAACAGGCGTTTTATGCCGATGCCGCCGCGCAACTGGCGCGCGCGCGCCAGCAGGCGCTGGCCGAACGCGAGCGACTGACCCGGCTGCTCGGGCTGTGGGGTAACGACATCGCGTTCAAACTGCCGGAACGCCTGCCCGATCTGCCGCCATCGCTGCGCGACATAGTCGACATCGAAAGACAGGCCATGCAACAACGCCTTGATGTGCAAGCAGCGGTGCGAAACGCAGAAAATATCGCCAACTCGCTGGGCCTGACCAGGGCGACCGGCTACTTCAGCGTGCTCGAAGCGAAATACATCCGCAACAGCGAAAGCGGCCAGCCGCGCAAAACCGGTTATGAAATCGAACTTCGGCTCCCGATCTTCGATTCCGGCTCTGCAAAACTGGCGCGGGCCGAAAACACACACCGGCAGGCGGTTAACCACACAGCAGACCTCGCGATACGCGCCCGCTCGGAAGTGCGCGAAGCCTACGGGGCGTGGCGCAGCAGCTACGACCTCGCCAGGCACTACCGCGACGACGTCGTGCCGCTGCGCGCACGCATCAGCGAAGAAACACTGCTGCGCTACAACGGCATGCTGATGAGCGTGTTTGAACTGCTCGCCGAATCACGCCAGCAGGTCAGCGCAGTCATCAACGCCATCGAAGCGCAACGCGACTTCTGGCTCGCCGACACCACGCTGCAGTTCACGATCAACGGAAAGTCACCCGGCACCATCGCCGCATCGGGCAGCAGCCTGCGCGCCGCCGCGCCAGCCGCCGCGGCCGGACACTGAAAAATGGATCACGACATGAATACCCGACGCAACTTCCTCCGCGCCTCAGGCGCCGCATTGCTTGGCGCCGCGACGGTCAGCCGCGCCGTGCAGGGCGCAGTGCCCGAAGCGCCGATGCAGTCAAAACCCGACACGCAGCCGCCGTTGACACCTGCCAATGGTCGCCCTTACAACCCGGTAGTGACGCTGAACGGCTGGACCCTGCCCTGGCGCATGAACAAGGGCTGGAAGGAATTTCACCTGATCGCTGAACCGGTCCGCCGCCAGATCGCGCCCGGCATGACCGCGAACCTGTGGGGTTACAACGGCCAGTCGCCGGGGCCGACCATCGAATGCGTCGAAGGTGACAAGCTGCGCATCTTCGTCACCAACAAGCTGCCGGAACACACCACCATCCATTGGCACGGCATCCTGCTGCCCAACGGCATGGACGGCGTGGGCGGGCTGACCCAGCCGCAGATTCCGGTCGGCAAGACCTTCGTCTACGAATTCGAAATGAAGAAATCCGGTACCTTCATGTATCACCCGCATGCCGACGAAATGACGCAGATGGCGATGGGCATGATGGGCTTTTTTGTGGTGCATCCGAAAAATCCGAACTTCATGAAGGTCGATCGTGACTTCGTATTCCTGCTCAATGCCTTCGACGTCAAACCGGGTGCGGCGACCCCGAACGTCAACACCATGCTCGACTTCAACTTGTGGTGCTGGAACTCGCGGGCATTTCCCGGCATTGATCCGTTTGTGGTGCGCACCGGCGACAAGGTGCGCATCCGTTTCGGCAACCTGACGATGACCAACCATCCGATGCACATGCACGGTTACGACTTTGAGGTCACCTGCACCGACGGCGGCTGGGTGCCGAAGTCGGCGCGCTGGCCGGAAGTCACCGTGGACGTCGCCGTCGGTCAGATGCGTGCCTTCGAATTCAGTGCGGACGCGCCAGGCGATTGGGCCATCCATTGCCACAAGTCACACCACACGATGAATGCGATGGGACACGGCGTGCCGACGATGATCGGCGTCGACCATCGCGGCGTCGCCGAAAAAATCATGAAGCTGGTTCCCGATTACATGGTGATGGGCGAACGCGGCATGGCCGACATGGGTGAAATGGAAATGCCGCTGCCCGACAACACGCTACCGATGATGACCGGCCGCGGCCCGTTCGGTCCGCTGGAGATGGGCGGCATGTTCAGCGTAGTCAAAGTGCGCGACGGTCTCGCCCGCAATGATTACAAGGATCCGGGCTGGTTCAAGCATCCGCCGGGCACGGTCTCCCGCGAGTGGACCGGCGAAGCGCCGGCGACGACCCGCGCGGCTCCTGCCGCGAAGGGTTCGCACGAACAGGTTTTGCAAGCCCGCAAGCCACTGGCCGGGCATCAACACTAATTACAAGTAATTGATTATATTCGACTTCATTGAGGTCATTATGCATAAACCAATATCCACCGTCGTCTGCATGATCGCGACCCTGACCACCGCTCCGGCCTGGGCACATGGCGACACGCACGGAAAAAAAACCGCTAACGCAGCCGCACTAAGCAGCGAAGAAAAATCATTCGGCAAAGCCGGCGATCCGAAAAAAGTCGTGCGCACCATCAAGGTCGACATGAGCGACCAGATGCGCTTCACGCCGGCAGCACTGACCATCAGACAGGGCGAAACAATAAAGTTTGTAGTCACCAATTCCGGGAAGACCATGCATGAGTTCGTGCTGGGCACACTGCCCGAACTGAAGGAACACGCCGCACTGATGAAAAAATTCCCGAACATGGAACATGACGAGCCGTACATGGCTCATGTGCCGCCCGGTAAAACCGAAACCATCGTCTGGCAGTTCAGCAAAGGCGGCGAATTCCATTTCGGCTGCCTGCTACCGGGCCATTTCGAAGCCGGCATGGTCGGCAAGATCAACGTAACGCAAAGGTGATGACATGAACAACCGACGCAAATTCCTGACTGCAATGGCCGCGATGATGCTATCGGGAACCGCCGTGGCGGCGGAACCCACGCTTGCCACGGTATACCTCAACCCGACCTGAGGCTGCTGCGGCGCGTGGATGGACCATCTGCGCGCCAATGGCTTCCGTGTGAAGCCGGTTGCAGTCGAAGACACCGCGGTGATGCGCAAACGCCTCGGCATTCCGGAAAAACTCGGTGGCTGCCATACCGCAGTGATCGAAGGTTATGCCATTGAGGGCCATGTGCCGGCGCGCGAAATCAGGCGACTGCTGGCTGAGAAACCAGTGGCCACCGGGCTTGCTGTTCCGGGAATGCCGCAGGGTTCACCGGGCATGGAATCCGCCAAGCCTCAACCCTATGACGTGCTGCTGGTGGACAAGAACGGCCGTCATTCCATCTACGCCCGCTACGGGCGCTGATTATCAAAGCAAGGAAGATCGCGATGAAATACGCACTGAAACTGGCACTGATTGCCACAGCACTGACGGCACCTGCATTTGCCCAGCAAAACGCTGCCGACCACTCGTCGCATGCCTCACATCAGCCCGCACCTGCTGCCGCATCCGCACTGAGCGATGGCGAAATCCGCAAAATCGACCTCGACACACAGAAAATCACCATCCGTCACGGTCCGATCACCAATCTCAACATGCCGCCGATGACCATGGTGTTCCAGGTCAAGGATCCGGTATTGCTTGACCGGGCCAAAACCGGTGACAAAATAAAATTCACCGCAGAACACAGCGGCGGGGCTTACATTGTTACAAGCATTGATCCCGTAAAATAAAGTCTTTTACAGAAAGCCGGCGTGCAGCATCAACCATGAACAAACCTCAGCCCCACGACCGCGCGATCAATGTGCTGCAGGTGCGCCGCCTCGGCATTGACACCTATTACGAGCCAGTGGTGTTCATGCGCAGCGACTGCGCGATCTGCCGTTCCGAGGGGTTTGAATCGCATTCGCGCGTGCTGGTCAGCCTGCACGGGCGCAGCGTACTGACTACGCTCAACATCGTCACCGGCAAGTTGCTCGGCACACACGAAATCGGCCTCTCGGAAATCGCCTGGAAGCTGCTGGATGCAAAAAACGAAGATGTGGTCACGTTGTCGCATCCCGAGCCGCTGGAATCGATGCGGCATGTGCGCGCCAAGGTCTACGGCCAGCGCCTCGATGAAGCGGCGATGCACGCTGTCATCAGGGATATCGCCGCGCGCAAATACACCGACATCGAACTGTCGGCCTTCATCACCGCCTGCGCCGGCGACCGCCTCAACACCGCTGAAACTGGCGCACTGACGCGGGCGATGATTGCTGTTGGCGAGCGCCTGTCCTGGGACCGGCCGCTGATCGTCGACAAACACTCGGTCGGCGGCCTGCCCGGCAACCGCACCACACCGATCGTTGTCGCCATCGTCGTCGCTGCCGGACTGACGATGCCCAAAACCTCGTCGCGCGCGATCACCTCCCCCGCCGGCACTGCGGACGCGATGGAAACACTGGCGCCGGTGGCGCTCGACGTCAAGGCGATGCGCCGCGTCGTCGAACAGGTTGGCGGCTGCATCGTCTGGGGGGGCGCCGTGCAACTGAGCCCGGCCGACGACATCCTGATCCGCGTCGAACGGCCACTGGATCTAGACAGCGAAGGCCAGATGATCGCGTCGATCCTGTCGAAAAAAGCCGCCGCCGGCGCCACGCATGTGGTGATCGACATGCCGGTCGGCCCGACCGCGAAAATCCGCAGCATCGAATCGGCAAAATCGCTGGAAACCGCAATGGTGAAAATCGGCCAGACCGTCGGATTGCAAATCAGCGTGCTGCTGACTGACGGCAGTCAGCCGGTCGGCCGCGGCGTCGGTCCGGCGCTGGAAGCGCGTGACGTGCTCGCCGTGCTGCGCAATGAGGCGGATGCACCGCAGGATCTGCGCGAACGCGCGGTGGCGCTGGCCGGTCGCATCTTCGAAATGGCCAGCGGCATCACACCGGAAGCCGCCCTCGCCAAAGCACGCGGGCTGATTGATGACGGACAGGCCTGGCGCAAATTCGAGGCGATCTGCGAAACACAGGGCGGCATGCGCGTGCCACCGCAGGCTGCGCATACGCACGTGATCAACGCACCTACCGCGGGCCCGGTGATCAGCATCGACAACCGCCGCCTCGCCCGCGTCGCAAAACTGGCCGGCGCGCCTCAATCGCCTGCGGCAGGGCTTTATCTGCACACACCCGTCGGCACCCGCGTTGAACGTGGCCAGCCGCTGTTCACGCTGCACGCCGAAACGCCGGGTGAACTCGCCTATGCCCTGGCCTATCTGTATGCGCAGCCGCCGATCATCACCATCGCCAACGGACAATGACCGTTCACACGAACACCGCGGTTTTTGCGCTGCCCGGCAACGAAACACTGGCCGCGGCATTGACGACGGAACTCCATGCCACCGCCGGCGCTTTGGCCATCCGCCGCTTTCCCGACGGTGAAACCTACCTGCGCTTCGATACGCCTGTCAGCGGTTGCAAAGTCATTCTGGCCTGCAGTCTGCATCATCCCGACGACAACATCATGCCGCTGCTGTTTGCCGCATCGACCGCACGCGAACTGGGCGCCGCAAGTATCGGACTCGTCACGCCGTACCTGGGTTACATGCGCCAGGACAAACGCTTTCAGGAGGGCGAAGCGGTGACGTCTGCCGTTTTTGCGCAACTGCTGTCGCACCACATCGACTGGCTGGTGACAGTGGACCCGCACCTGCACCGCTGGCACACGCTTGACGAAATTTATTCGGTGCCGGGCACCGTGGTTCCCGCGTCGCCGCTGCTGGCGGCATGGATCAAGACGAACGTTGCATCGCCTGTGCTGATCGGACCGGATGCCGAAAGTGAGCAATGGGTTTCGGCAGTCGCGCAAATTGCGGGGGCACCGCATGTCGTACTCGAGAAAGTGCGACGCGGCGACCGCGATGTATCCGTCAGCATTCCCGATCCGGCCGCGCTGCAAGGCCGCACGCCGGTGCTGGTGGACGACATCATTTCAACAGGCCGTACGATGGTCGCTGCGGTGCGGCACGTGAAGGCTCAAGACCTGGCTCCGCCGATCTGCGTCGGCGTGCATGCCGTATTTGCAGGAGACGCACATCAAGCGCTGCTCGCCGCAGGGGCGGCCCGCGTCGTAACCACCAACACCATCCCGCATGCCTCCAACTGCATCAGCATGTACCGCGCACTTGCAAGTGCCATCTCTGGATTACAGGGCTAGCAATCATCAGCCGGTCGAAATATCTGCCGCATGCTCAAAACCGGAAATTGCACCTTAAAACATCGCAACTTGATTCAAGTCAAACCGCTTTTCTGCAAGAGGAAATAGTGTGTAACACGGAAACTTTCCGATCCCGTCGCCAAGAAAAAAGTAGCAACGAACAAACTCAAATAACCACAAGCAAAATTGGATATGAATCTCAAGTTTGCTGATCTGCTGCCGTTAAAGAATTCGGACAGTCGTTTTGCAAATTCTTGACCAAGGAAAAATATGCGGACTTTTATTAATAAAATCATTGGGTTAGCTGCAGCAATGCCGCTGGCCGCCTTCGCCTTTCAACCACTGATTACCGACGACACCGGAACACAAGGTGAAGGCGGCAACCAACTGGAAGCCGGTTACAACCGCACCCGCGACAAGGCGCCGGGGGGCAATTCGGTGACCCATGAAATTCCACTGGTCTACACCCGCGGCATCACGGATGAACTTGACGTCTTCATCGGCGGCACCCGTACGCGCATCGCCCCTGATGCGCCCGGTGTAACAGAATCCGGCTGGAGCAATCCGGTAATCGGCGCCAAATGGCGTTTTTATGAAAATGAGGCCAGCAAGCTGAGCTTCGCCATAAAGCCGGAAGTCAGCATCGGTGTTTCGGACAGCAAGGAAGCCCGTGGACTCGGCACCGGCAAGACGTCTTACGGCCTTGGTCTGCTGTTGACCCAGGAAACCGGATTCGGCCAGTTCCTCGCCAACCTGCAAGTGGATCGCGCCAACTATGCGGATGACACGCTGAACGCCGGTGAGCGCCGCACACAGTATCGCCTTTCAGTGGCCCCGGTATGGGATGTGGCAGAGGGCTGGAAACTGGCGCTGGACACCGGTGCGATGACCAACGCCGACCGCACCGCAAAAGACTGGATGGGTTATGTGGAAGTCGGCGCCATCTACTCGCCGAGCAAGGATCTCGATTTTGCCTTCGGCGTCATTCGCAACAACCGCGATGGCGATACGCAATCAACCCAGCTGACGATGGGCGTCACCTGGCGCTTCAAATAACGCCGGAACGCAGCCGCTAGGGCATTGCGGCTGCGCGCAACCGTGACAGATCGCGAATATGAACCCGCTGCCCCTCAACCCTGATCAGGGTGGCAGCGGCGAGTTCATGGAGAATGCGCGAGAAGTGCTCCTGGGTCAGATTCAGCCTTGAGGCAATCAGCCCTTTGCGCACCGGCAGAGTGACCGCGATTTCCTCCGGTCCTTCCGCCTCGAAAGGCACATCATGCAGCAGATAGCAGATCACCCGCTGGGTGCCTGACATCAGCATATAACTTTTCAAATCGTGGGTACGCCGGTAAATCCTCGACGCCAGTCCCTTGATCACCCGCAAAGCCAGTTCCGGCGTTTCACGAAGCGCCTTGAGCAGATCAGCACTGGGAACGTGCAGCAATTGCGTGTCGATAATGGCCTGAGCGGTCACCAGGTGGGGTTGATCAGTGTAGAGAGAGGGCTCGCCGAAACAGGCGCCCGTGGTGATCAGGTCAAACACCTTTTCATGCCCGTTGCCAGCCTGCAACAGCAATTTGACCTGCCCCTTTGTAACGAGATGGAGACCGGTGCCGGGCTCGCCTTCTCGGCAGATGACATCGCCCCCGGAAAAACCCCGCAATTCCGCACCTTCGGCCAGTCGCCTGCAAGTTGATGTATCGAGACCTGCAAACAAGCTGAAACCTGCAAGAGCCTGTAAAACCGGTGTTACGGCAGCACTCACTGACAAACCCCTTTGAAAACACTCAGTGACTGCAGTATCCCTGCAAGTCATGACAGCTCATTGATGAAGATCAAAGGGATGCGTGAAGACCATCCCATACAACAGAGTTCACCAATTTATTCCGGACGGAGTATCGCCAAATTAGACGGCTGATTTGATGTAAATCAATGAAATCAGCAGTCTGCGGCTGTTAATCTGTCCGGGCGAAACAAAAGAATGAATAACGCAATGCGCAAGAACATCAGACATTCCAGATTTGCCCTTCCCAAAGGCCTGGATTGTGCACTGCACACAAAAGACCTATCAACGGATCGAACCACCGAAAAGCAGCCCTGCAGCTTAAACTGCGGCTTCTTTAACCACCCGGAGAACAACTGACATGATCACCCGAAATCTGCTTATCGCCGCCGCCAGCCTTGCTGTGACCGTTGGCGCCGCTCATGCAGCCGACGTTGACGCCAGCGCGGCGGAAGCCCTGCTCAAGAAAAGTGGCTGCTTCAAGTGCCACGCCGTCGACAAGAAAAAGGATGGTCCATCCTTCAAGGAAACCGCCGGGAAATACAAGGGCAAGGCCGACGGCGTGGACAAAGTTACCAAACACGTCACCACCAATCCCAAAATCAAGGTTGACGGCGTCGAAGAAACGCACGATGCGCTGAAAACCAAGGACGCCAAGGAAGTCCGCAACGCCGTGGACTGGATCCTGAGCCGCTGAGTCCAAGCTTCGATTACAACAATAAATAACCGGGAGACAACACATGATCGGCAAATGGTGGAATAACCTGCAGAACAGGTGCCGGACATGCTCCCGGGTAACCCTGACCGCCGGCATCCTCGTGGTCGCCCTGGTCGGCGCCGGGGTGCTGATGACCGTTGGCGCGGCGGCCATGGCTTACACCAATACCCAGGACTTCTGCATCGGTTGTCATGAAATGAAAGACAACGTCTATGCCGAGTTCAAGGGCACGATCCACGACGTCAACCGCACCGGCGTGCATGTCATCTGCTCCGACTGTCACGTGCCGCGCGAACCGATTCCGCTGATCGCCCGCAAGATCCGGGCTTCCATGGAGTTATGGGGCCATTTCCGCGGCGTCATCGACACCAAGGAAAAGTTTGAAGCCCATCGCACCCAACTCGCCCACCGCGTCTGGGATCGCATGCTCGAAACCGATTCTCTGGAATGCCGCAATTGCCACAAGCGGGAATCCATGAGCAGTGAACTGCAGTCCGAAAAAGCGCGCAACCGGCACGCCAAGGCGGACAAGGAAAAAATGACCTGCATCGAATGTCATTTCGGCATCGCGCACAAGGAACCTGACGGGCCCACGCCCCAGGAACTCAAGGCCGCGAAGCTCGAGAAAAAATAAAATCCGGGCCGCACCTCAGGACAAGGGAGAACGTCAAAGGAATGCAACCCAACCGATACTTGTCCTGATGCGCAGCCTTGCTGCCGCCTAGTGCCTTTTCGCCACGGCACAGCCGGCGCTGGCACAGGACACCGCCAAAGCGCCGCGTAAGGATCTTGCACTGAAAGGCGATGCGGTCTGCACCCGTTGCCACGGCGTCGATGACGAATATCCGGTTCTGGCGATCGGCAAGACCAAACACGGCACGGTCGCGGACAAACGCACGCCGACCTGCACCAGCTGCCACGGCACCAGCGAAACCCACGTCAACCGCCCACCCAACGCCAAGGAACGGCCGAAACCCACGATCACCTATGGCCTGCCGCCGGCACGGCAGGATGCGCAACCTGTGGATGTCTATTTCGGCGTTGCCGGCAAGAAAACCGATACCCCTGTGGCTGATCGCAACGGTGCCTGCCTATCCTGCCACCAGGGCGACAAACGCACGCATTGGCAAACCAGCATGCACGCCAGCCGCGATGTCGCCTGTACCTCCTGCCACCAGGTCCACACCACGCACGACAAAGTGCGCGACAAACGCGAACAGGCCCAGGTCTGCTTCACCTGTCACAAAGAGCAGCGCGCGCAGATCTCCCGTCCCTCCCGCCATCCGATTCCAGAAGGCAAAGTCGTCTGTTCGGATTGCCATAATCCTCACGGTTCCGCCGGGCCGAAGAACATGGTCCGCGACAACGTAAACGACACCTGCTACACCTGCCACATGGAAAAACGCGGGCCCTTCGTGCGTACCCACCAGCCGGTGCAGGAAGACTGCTCGATTTGCCACAACCCGCACGGTTCAACACAGGCCAACTTGCTGAAGCACCGTGCGCCGTTCCTGTGCCAGCAGTGTCATGAGGCCTCCTCGCATCAGGGCAATGTCGCATCATTTGCGACCGCCGGAACCGGCGCCAACACACTGGCTCGGGGTTGCCTGAACTGCCACACGCAGATTCACGGCACCAACAACCCGGCAAACATTTCCAACGAGCGTACGTTCCGGCGTTGATTCACGCCAACAGGGAGACGATCATGGCACCGCAAAAACGCAATGTCCTGATGCCCACTGTGATCGCCGCAGCGCTAATCGCCTGCTTCGGCACCGCAGCAGCAAACGAGGACGCCGAGGTCACCGCATTGACCAAACCCCAGAGTTCGGTGAGTTTCGGACTCGGATACATGAACGGCGAGGGTCGCCGGTTCGGTCAATACAATGGACTGAACGATACCGGTGCTTATGGACTTCTCGATCTGGATCTAGTTTCCCGGGATGACGGCAATGGACGTTGGCTGCGTCTGAAGGGGCGCAATCTCGGTCTCGACAGCCGGGAGCTGCGCTTTGAACACGAAGTTCAGGGTAACTGGGGCTATTACCTCGAGTTCAACCAGATTCCCCGCAATGAACCTTACCAGGCCTTCACCGGAGTCGGCGGTATCGGTGGCAATACACTGACCGTGCCTGTACCGGCCAGTCGCACTGGAACTTTTGATCTGCAGACCCGGCGTGACCGGATCGGTTTGGGTTTCAACAAATACTTCTCGGAAGTATGGAATGCCAAGGTCGATTTCCGCAATGAAACCAAGGAAGGGGCTCGACTTTGGGCGCGTGGCACTACAGGCGCCTTTGAGTTTGCACCCGAACCCATCGATTCGACCATCCGCCAACTCGATGCGACGCTGAGCTACACAGGCAAGAGCCTGCAGATGACCGGTGGTTATTACGGCTCGATGTACAACAATCAAAACAATGGACTTAATTTCATCGGGGGCGCCGGCGGACTGGCGACATTTACCCCAATCGCACTGCCCCCCGACAATCATTCACATCAACTGCATCTGTCCGGCAGCTATGCATTCACGCCGACGACCAACGGCAATTTCAAGGTTGCCTACGGCAAGGCATTGCAGGATGACTCCTTTGTAACCGGAGCCAATGTTCCCATGGCGCCCGGAATCGGCACCAACCTTCAGGGACGCATTGACACCACACTGGTACAGATGGGAGTGACCGCGAGACCCCTGCCAAAACTGACATTACGCGGCACACTGCGCTACGACGATCGTGACGATAAAACTCCGATCCTGCGTTACAACACTCTGGCGACAGGAACCTCGACTTTTGACGGATTCAACGAGCCGCGTTCGATCCGCACCACCAGCGGAAAAGTCGAAGCGAGCTATGCGTTGCCGATGGCGTTCCGTGTGACCGGCAGCGTTGATTACGACGAAAAGAAACGCAACACTTCAGCGGTCCGGGTCGTCAACTTCCGCGAGAAAACCGAGGAAACCGCCTACAAGGCTGAATTGCGGCGCTCGATGTCGGAGACCCTGACGGGTGCAATCGGTTATGTTTACAGCAACCGCGATGGATCGCCATTCCTGATCACCACGCTCAATAACGGCACTGTCGCCACATCGGGCAACCGGGTTGCACCGATTCACCTCGCTGATCGCGAACGCAATCAATTGCGGCTCACCCTCAACTGGCAACCCCTCGATGCCTTGTCGGTGCAGTTCCGCGCCGACGATTCGCGGGATGAATACAGCGCGATCCATGCGCTGGGCATCGGCCCGCGCAGTGGCAATGCGCGCAACTACAGCCTGGATTTTTCCTACAGCTTCTCCGATCAATGGCAAGGCACCGCCTGGTTCTCCCGCAACCAGACGCAGCAGGAACAATCGCAGCATGTCGGCGCTGGCACGGCAGGGCTGGTGTGGGCCGCCCTGCTCAGAAATACCGGCGACGCACTGGGACTGGGGCTGAAGGGCAAACCATTCACCTGGCTGGAACTCGGTGCGGATCTGAGCCACTCGGACATCGTCGACACTTACGACCAGCAACGGCTTAATGCGGTCGCACCGGGCACTGTGGTCGCGACACTCCCGGAAATCACCAACCGCAACACCCGACTCCAATTGTTTGCGAAATACGCCGTCCAGAAAAATTCGGATGTGCGCGTTGATTTCATCGTTGACCGCTTCAGCACCAACGACTGGACATGGTCAACCTGGACCTACTCGGATGGCACCCGGATGCTGCAGGATCCGGTGCAGAAGGTTAATTTCCTCGGCGTCAGCTACCAGTACCGCTGGCAGTAACTCGACAACACCAAGCCACATCACAGCCCGCTGTTGCGGGCTTTTTTTGGCTTTGTATCAATGATGGATGGATGATATCCAGCGACCAGCTATTCGCTGAAGATCCGCCAGAACGGACAGCGTCGAAACCCTTTTTCACCGGACATGAAATATGTTTATGCTTGGAACAAGGGGGCATCAGGCGTAGCGGCTTTATTCCTGAAAAATACTTCACCGCTGCAGCTCCGGATCGCACTCGATTAAAATTATTAAAATAAATCAATAACTTAAGCTCATCTCGCAGCATCAAGCGATCTCACCAAAGGAGTTCACCCATGAAACATTCAGCCATCGTCCTCTCCCTCATCGCTCTCGTCTCAGGATGCGCAGGAACAGCAGAACAGACTGACGCTGTCGCAACAGCCAATCTCGAACCACGCAGCGGCAGCCAGGTTCGTGGAACCGTGACGTTCACGCAGGTCGGCGCCGACATTGTGCGCGTCAGTGGCGAAATCAGCGGACATACCAAGGGGCCCAAAGGTTTCCATGTGCATGACAAGGGGGACTGCAGCGACGCCCAGGCCATGAGCGCCGGCGGGCACTTCAATCCCGGCAAGCACAAGCATGGCGGACCGTACGAGCCGCAGCGTCATGCCGGCGATCTGGGCAACATCAACTTCAATGACAGCGGTGTCGCCAAATTCAGCTTTGTCGTGGGCGGCATCTCGGTCAGCAGCAATGCCGACGGGGTCATCGGCCGCGCCGTTGTTGTTCATGCGGCCGCAGACGACCTCAAAACCGATCCCACCGGAAATTCCGGCGGTCGTGTGGCCTGCGGCGCCATACGCTGAGGCGGGTTCAGCGCAGCAGTTCGGCCAGTCCCGGGGCTACCCGGCAAAAGAGACTGTCCTGCTGCTGCGCAGCCGGTTGAAGGACATGCAGCATGCCGTAGATACCGATCGCAGCAATGATTCCGCTGGCCAGATATCGCACCCACGCCACCCGCATCCAGTGCCGTGTTCGTCCAAGAGCGGCACCGATCGCCAGCAGATTCGGAAGTGTGCCCAGCCCAAACGCTGCCAGAATCAAGGCACCTTCTCCAGCGCTGCCGGAAGCCAGCGCCATCAGCAACACGGCATAGACCATGCCGCAAGGCAGCCAGCCCCAGATCGCACCAAGCCCCAATGCCTGCCAAGGCGACGTTACCGGCAGAAAACGGCTCGACAGTGGCTGCACCTGGCGCCACAGCAAACTTCCTGCGGCTTCGATCCCTCGTGTTACGGGTCGCACACCGGCGACATTCAAGGCGACCACTAGCAGCGTCACTCCCATCAGGAACATCATCACATGCTGGGCCAGTACGCCGCCGCGCAATGCCATGCCCGCCTGCCCTGCCGCACCGGCGAGTGCGCCGGCAATGACGTAACTTGCAATTCGACCCGTGTTGTAGGCGATCGGGAAAATGCCGCGATGAGTCTTGCCATCCGGCCCTGGCGTGCAGGTCATGCCGACAATGCCGCCGCACATTGCGGCACAATGAACACCCCCCAGAAGGCCGGCCGTGAGGGCAGTGAGCACCATCGTCTGCAGCCAGCCGTTCAAGAAGAACTCCTAGATCACCCGGGAATAGCGCATGGTCTCACGTTCACGACGCAGGTACTTGTCAAATACCATGCAGACGTTGCGGATCAGCATGCGGCCACGTGGCGTGACGGTTATCCATTCGTCGTCAAGTTCGACGAGCCCGTCGACAACCATCTGCTGCAAGTCGGTCATTTCCTCCTGGAAATACTTTTCGAAATCGACCAGATAAGCGATCTCAATCGACCGTTTCGACAGCTTGAACTGACAGGACAGTGACTGGATAACTGCTCGACGCAACAGATCATCCGCAGAGAGCTCAAGCCCCCGTGCCACCGGCAGCATATTGCGGTCGAGGGCATCGTAATAAGTTTCAAGGTGACGATGATTCTGGCTGTAGGTCGGTCCGATGGCGCCTATGGCCGACACCCCCAGACCGATCAGGTCGCAATCGGCATGGGTGGAGTACCCCTGAAAATTGCGGTGCAGATGACCGTGGCGCTGTGCAATTGCGAGGGAGTCGTCAGGCTTGGCAAAATGGTCCATGCCGATATAAACGTATCCAGCCTCGCCCAGTCGCTGGGCGGCAAGCCCCAGCAATTTCAGTTTCACATCGGGGGTCGGCAATTCAGCATCTGCAATACGCCGCTGCGGCTTGAAGCGTGTCGGCAGATGGGCATAGTTGTAGATGGCTATACGATCCGGCGATGCTGAAATCACGCGCCCCAGTGTACGGTTGAAGCTGAGCAGGGTCTGCTTCGGCAATCCGTAAATAAGATCGACATTGATTGAATCGAAGCCCGAAGTGCGGGCTGCGTCCATCACCGCAAGTGTCTGCTCTTCGCTCTGAATTCGATTGACTGCTTTTTGCACGTCAACATCAAAATCCTGCACCCCCAGGCTGACGCGGTTGAAGCCCATGTCACGAAGAACCTGCATCTCGGAGGGTTCAATACTGCGCGGATCCAGCTCAATCGAATACTCGCCGTCCCGGGACATCTGGAAGTGGCGCTTGAGGTGCTCGCACAATTCCGACAGCTGATCCATCGTGAAGAAAGTCGGTGTGCCGCCGCCCCAGTGCATCTGCTCGACAATCCGGTCGTCCTTGAACAACGGCCCCTGCATGTCGATTTCGCGGAACAGGTATTGAAGGTACTTTTCACCCTTGCTGCGATCTTTGGTGACAACCTTGTTGCAGGCGCAATAAAAGCAGACCGTGCTGCAGAACGGCAAATGGATATAAATCGACAGTGCGCGACGAATGCCGCCGATATTCCGCCGCGCAGTCCATGACCGGTATGTTTCAGCATCAAACGCTTCCACAAAACGATCAGCCGTCGGGTAGGACGTATATCGTGGGCCATTACGATCCATGCGCCGGATCAGATCCAGATCAACCTCAATCGGCAACGCAGCAGGGGCAATCATCGAGCTGTTCATATGTAATTTTGACCACAGTTTGGCCGCTATTGTGACCAGCGGCGGCCACCGGGAGTTTGACGCAGATCAAAACGAGGGTAAGATGCAGCACTTCATTCAATTTTCCTGATACTCCGACTCCGGACACCGACATGGCCACCACATTGCGCATCGTCGAGGTCGACAAACTCAAAACGGCCTGCTCCACATGCAGCCTGCAGGAGCTTTGTCTGCCTGCCGGCCTGTCTGCGGGGGAACTCAAGTCCGTCGACGAACTCATTGATCGCCGTCGTCCCGTCAAGCGCGGCGATTATCTGTTCCGCTCCGGCGCATCCCTGCATTCGCTCTATGCCATCCGGTCAGGTTTCATGAAAAGCTGCGTACTGCACGAAGACGGTCGCGAGCAGGTTGCCGGATTTCACATGATGGGCGACCTGATGGGGCTCGACGCCATCGGCACCAATCAGCATTTGTGCGATGCAGTCGCACTGGAAGACAGTGAAGTCTGCGAAATTCCGCTGAAGGATCTTGAGGACATGTCCCGCTCGATTCCTTCGCTGCAACAGCACTTTCACCGCATCATGAGCCGGGAAATTGCCCGCGATTACGGCGTGATGCTGTTATTGGGCAGCATGCGGGCCGAGGAACGGCTGGCAGCCTTCCTGCTGAATCTGTCCCAGCGCTTTGCAGCCCGTGGCTACTCCCAGACGGAGTTTCACCTGCGCATGACCCGCGAGGAGATCGGCAGCTATCTGGGCCTGAAGCTGGAAACCGTCAGCCGCACCCTGTCGCATTTTCAGGCGCAAGGCCTGATTGCCGTGCAGAACAAACATTTGCGCATTCTGAATATGGACAGCCTTCGGGAACTGGTCAGCCACCACGGCTGCCGCTCCTGAAACATCCCTGCGGGATCAATCCCTGCGGTTGACGTCCCCTGCCGTGCGCTGCAGGAAACAGGTGAAGGCACTGGATGCCGCGGCAACAGCCCAGAACATGAAGAACCCGACGGAATAGACTGCCGTTGCCGACCAATGCACCGGCTCCCCGAGCAGATAAAGCTCCTGCGGGTCAATCAGCGTGAAAAACACGCCTTCCGCCATACCTCCGACGATAAACGAAGGCCACAAAATCCAGATCAGGCGCTTGCCCATGCAATCCCTCCTCCTTGCGATGCCGGCTGTGCTGAGCGTCAGGTGCGAGGCTGGCCGTTTTCTTCTTCGGTCATTTTACGGCGCACAAAATAATAAAGGTATGCGCCAATCACAACCACCACCAGAATGGTGATCAGACTGAACAGTCCCACATCCGAACCAAAAAGAAGTTTCCAGGCCATCGGGGTTTCTCCTATTTTGAACTTGCGGGGGACAGGTTCACCGTCCCTTGATGCGGCGCCACCATGGCGCCATCCAATCGCCAGGTTGACTGCTGGTCCTGCAGGATCAGCATCCAGCGTCCTTGCGTAAGCGCAGGCCCCACACCTTCGTAACTGCCCGGCGCAGTCTGCCGCAGCATTACCAGGCCATCACGCCCGGCGCGCGTCGGATGCACGATCTGCATCTGCAGTGTGGCCGGCAGCGCCGCACCCGGCCCGGCATCCAGCCGCACGCTGATACGACGGCCGTCTTCAGCGAACTGCGCGCCGGCACGGAATCCGTGTTGTGCCGCCACGGATTCGCGTTTCAGTGTCTGGTTGATGGCCAGACCCTGTTTGTAATAATCATCGGCGACCAGCCCGTCGCTGCTCGATACGGCAATCCACAGCGTTGCGAAACCGGCGACCACCACTGCAGCGGGCCCCGCCATCAGCAACCAGGGCCAGGGTTCCCGGTACCACGGCAACGTATCAGTCTGCGTCATTCTCACGGCACACTCCTCAACGGACAAAGAAACGCGATTTCTCGTCAGCACGTACATTCGCGCGGTCGATATCGACGATATGGAAAACAATGGCATGGGAACCGGCTTCCAGCCCGGTCGGATCCAGTTTCACCGAAACCGGAAACGTCTGTGTGGTGGCCGGAGGAACCTCAATCGGCTGACGCACCACCAGCTGCATCCCGTTCAGGCCGCTCACGGTCACGTTGTAACGGCGCGGCGCCTCATCAGTGTTGATGAACTGCAGCCGGTAGACATTCTCGATCAAGCCGCCCCCGCCATCCCGCACCATGGCGCCACGATCACGGATGACATCAACCTTGAGGGGGCTGCGCAACAGCAGCCCGCTGAAAAACGCGATGACGATCAGCACCAGCAGTCCGGTGTAGATCAGCACACGGGGCCGGACAACATGGCGCTTTATTTCCGTGTCTGCGTATTTGCCCTTGACCGCATTTTCAGTGGAATAGCGGATCAGCCCGCGTGCGTAACCCATCTTGTCCATGACCTGATCACAGCCGTCAATACAGGCTGCACAACCGATGCATTCGTACTGCAAGCCTTTGCGGATGTCGATACCGGTCGGGCAGACCTGCACGCAGATGTTGCAATCCACGCAATCGCCCAACCCCATGGCCTTCGGGTCCGCCTTGCGGCCACGCGCGCCGCGCGGATCGCCGCGTTTGGCGTCGTAGGTGATGACCAGCGTATCCGGATCAAACATCACGCTCTGAAAACGGGCATAGGGGCACATGTACTTGCACACCTGTTCGCGCATCCAGCCGGCATTGCCATAGGTGGCAAAACCGTAAAAGAAAATCCAGAAAGTTTCCCAGGGCCCCAGCGCCCAGGGTGAAAACGAGGCCGCCAAAGTCTTGATCGGCGTGAAGTAGCCGACAAAGGTGAATCCGGTCCACAACGCAACGGCAATCCACACGCCATGCTTCAACAGCTTCAAGCCGAACTTTCGTGCTCCGAAGTCAGACTGATCGAGACGCATGCGCTGCACGCGGTCGCCTTCGATTCTTCGCTCGATCCACATGAACATCTCGGTGTAGACCGTCTGGGGACAGGCATAACCGCACCACAGCCGTCCGGCAACCGCGGTGAACAGGAACAGCGAATACGCCGAAATGATCAGCAGTGCCGTCAGGAAAATGAAGTCCTGCGGCCAGAACACCAGCCCGAAGATGTAGAACTTGCGCGAAACGAGATCAAACAGAACGGCCTGGCGGTCGTTCCAGGTCAGCCATGGCGAGCAATAAAACACCAACTGGGTAATGATGACCAGCGCAATCCGCCAGCGGGCGAAAATGCCGCTGACGGCGCGCGCATAGATCTTCTTGCGGACCTCGTATAACGAGGTCTCGATTTCATCCGCTGCCGGCGCCGGCGCAGCTACGGGGTCCGGCGCCCGCATCCTATTTGGCAGCCCGTCCGGACAGCCCCAGCACGTACGCGGACAACAGGTGGATCTTGCCCTCGTCCAGGAAGTCCTTGTGCGCCGGCATCTGGTTCATCCGTCCCTTGACGATGGTTTCGGCAATAACCGCTTCGGTGCCGCCATGCAGCCAGATGTCATCCGTCAGATTGGGCGCACCGATCTGCTGGTTGCCCTTGCCATCAGCGCCGTGACAGGCCACGCAGGCCGAGGCGAACTTCGGTTTGCCGCGCTGCGCCCGCAAGCTGTCATGGGTACGCCCGGAAAGCGACAACACGTAGTGCGCGACATCACGCACATCTTCGGCGCCGCCCACCGCGGCACCCATCGGCGGCATCGCGCCGTTGCGTCCGCCGACAATCGTGGCCTTGATTGCCTCAGGCGTGCCGCCATAAAGCCAGTCGTTGTCCCGCAGGTTGGGGTAACCCTTGGAACCGCCTGCATCCGAACCGTGGCACTGCGCGCAATAGTTCAGGAACAGGCGCTGGCCGATTTCACGGGCTTCCGCATTGGCTGCCACCGTCTGCACATCCTGCTTCAGAAACTTGTCGATCACCGGGCCATAGATTGCTGTGGCCTCCTTCTGCTCGTCCTGGTACTGGCCGGTGGAAGTCCAGCCCAGATAGCCCTTGTAAGAGCCCAGCCCCGGATAAAGGATCAGATAGACCAGCGCAAACACGATAGTGATGTAGAACAGCCACATCCACCAGCTCGGCAGCGGGTTGTGCCATTCCTGCAGGTCTTCATCCCAAACGTGGCCCGTGGTACCGGGCTTCTCGCCCGGCGCCATCTTGCGCGTGGACATCAATTTGAGCAGCACTGCGCACGCAACCAGACTGGCCAGCGTGATGATGGCGATGTAAAGGCTCCAGCCGTCGTGAACAAAATCACTCATTATTGTGCTCTCCCCTTGCTTCCGTTATTCCTCGCCATTTCCTGCTCTGCATAATCATCATCCAGCGGCAACCGCGCCGCAGCCTCGAAGTCCGACTTGCGCCGGCTGCTCCAGGCCCAGAACACGATGCCCATGAACACCGCGAACATCACCGCGGTCAGAATCGAACGCACCAGATTGATATCCATGGCTTACCTCACGTTGCGCAGTGCGGTACCCATGCCCTGCAGGTACGCGATCAACGCATCCAGTTCGGTTTTGCCTTTTACGGCTTCGCTTGCTTTGGCAATGTCTTCTTCGGTGTACGGCACGCCCAGCTTGCGCAGCGCGCGCATCTTGCCGGGTACGCCTTCGGCATCCACCTGTGCGGTGGCCAGCCAGGCGTAGGCCGGCATGTTCGACTCCGGCACCAGGTCGCGCGGATTGATCAGATGCACGCGATGCCAGTCATCGGAATAACGGCCGCCGACACGCGCCAGATCCGGTCCGGTGCGCTTGCTGCCCCACTGGAAAGGATGGTCGTAGACGAATTCACCGGCGACCGAGTAGTGCCCGTAACGCTCGGTCTCGGCACGGAAAGGCCGGATCATCTGCGAATGGCAGTTGTAGCAGCCCTCGCGGATGTAAACGTCCCGGCCGGACAACTGCAGCGCCGTATAGGGTTTGAGGCCGGCAACCGGTTCGGTCGTCGACTTCTGGAAGAACAGCGGTACGATTTCCACAAGGCCGCCAAAGCTGATCGCCACAATGATCAGCACGATCATCAGCCCCATGTTCTTCTCGATCACCGCATGGCCCGAAGTGTCCATGTATTCTCCTGATATTCCTAAAAGTTGTTTATATTCAATTACTTATTTTTATCAGGCATGCGCCCCGGAAACAGCGGGTATCGTCGCCTCGGCCGGCTTCTGTCCCGCCACGGTCTTGAACACGTTGTAGGCCATGATCAGCATCCCCGAGAAATACAGCGTTCCGCCGAGCAGGCGCACCATGTAGTAGGGATAGGTGGCCTTGACGGACTCAACGAAAGCGTAGGTCAGCGTGCCGTCGGGATTCACCGCACGCCACATCAGGCCCTGCATCACGCCGGCAATCCACATCGCCGCGATGTAGAGCACGATGCCGATGGTGGCCACCCAGAAATGCAGTGTGACCAACTTCATGCTGTGCATTTCGGTGCGGCCGAACAGGCGCGGAATCAGGTAATAGAGGCTGCCCACCGACACCATGCCGACCCAGCCCAGCGCACCGCTGTGCACATGGCCGACGGTCCAGTCGGTGTAATGCGACAGTGCATTGACCGTCTTGATCGACATCATCGGCCCTTCAAAAGTCGACATGCCGTAGAAAGACAGCGACACCACGAGGAACTTGAGAATCGGATCCGTACGCAGTTTGTGCCATGCACCCGAGAGCGTCATGATGCCGTTGATCATGCCGCCCCACGAAGGCGCCAGCAGCACCAGCGAAAAGATCATGCCGATCGACTGCGCCCAGTCCGGCAGCGCGGTGTAGTGCAGATGGTGGGGGCCCGCCCACATATAGGTGAACACCAGCGCCCAGAAATGCACCACCGACAGCCGGTAGGAGTACACCGGACGACCCGCCTGCTTCGGAATGAAGTAATACATCATGCCGAGGAAGCCCGCGGTCAGGAAGAAGCCCACCGCATTGTGGCCATACCACCACTGGACCATTGCATCCTGCACGCCGGCATAGGCGGAGTAGGACTTGGTCAGCGAAACCGGGATCGCGGCGCTGTTCACCAGATGCAGCACAGCCACCGTCAGGATGAATGCGCCGAAAAACCAGTTGGCGACATAAATATGCGAAGTCTTGCGCTTGAACACCGTGCCGAAAAACACGATCGCATAAGACACCCAGACCACGGTGATCAGCAGATCGATCGGCCATTCGAGCTCGGCGTATTCCTTGCCGCTGGTCATGCCCAGCGGCAACGTCACCGCGGCCAGCACAATCACCAGCTGCCAGCCCCAGAAGGTCACCGCCGGCAGCCAGCCGCCGAAAAGGCGGGCATGGCAGGTGCGCTGCACCACGTAATACGAAGTCGCGAACAGTGCCGACCCGCCAAACGCGAAAATAACCGCGTTGGTATGAAGGGGACGCAATCGGCCGTAGGACAGCCAGGGCGCAAGATTGAGTTCAGGCCAGATCAGTTGTGCGGCGATCAGCACGCCGACAAGCATGCCGACGATGCCCCAGACAACGGTCATGATCGCGAACTGCCGGACCACAGTGTAGTTATAAGTTGATTGCGACTGCATGGAGGCTCCCTGCCAGATTGGTCACCCGGCGAGGATAAACAGGTGGCGCAGGCGCGATTTTGATCTACATCAAGCCGCCCGCAGGCTAAACGACTAAATTGTGCTTGTGCTTTCATAAAACCAACCTGAAGGAGGTCAATCATGTTCCGCAATATCATGGTCCCCATCGACGGATCGGCGCTGTCCCGCAAAGCCATCAAAAGCGCCGTAGCCCTTGCCAAACTGAGCGGCGCAAAAATCACCGGATTTCATGTCGCGCCGGCCTACAAATTCAATGTCTATGCCGACTACGTACCGCCCAATTTCATAATGCCCAAGGAATTCGAGGCCCGCGCCAAGAAAGTCGCTGAAAAACACCTTGAGGCGGTTAAAAAGGAAGCGGCTGCAGCCGGCGTCAAGGCGGACTGCTATTTCGCGACCAGCGATTTTCCGGCGGATGCCATCGTCAAGGCCGTCAAGAAATACGGTTGCGACCTGATCGCAATGGCATCGCACGGACGCAGCGGCCTGTCCAAGATGATACTGGGCAGCGAAACACAGAAAGTGCTCGCAAACACCACGACACCTGTACTGGTGATGCGCTGAAAAAGGATTACCGACAGCCTATTCCCGGCTGTCGAGTCCGCGCCTGAATCACGCTCCCCGCCTCGCTTCACAACAGGCAATGCCTCAATGCCTGTTGTGAAGCTGCATTAATTCAAAACAGCATCAGGGCCGTCATGACGATTACCGAACGCATCGACAACATCACGCGCATCCCGCCGGATTTCCTGCATGCAAAACCGCCGGCACCGAAAAGCGTGAAGATCGAAATTTCGCCGCGCTGCAATTACCGTTGCGGTTTCTGTGCGCTGCGCACGCGCGAGGTGCAGCCGAAATGGGACATGGACTTCAATCTGTTCCAGCGCATCACGCGGGAGATGCGCGAAGCCGGCGTCGAGGAAGTCGGCATGTTCTACCTTGGCGAATCCTTCATGAATCCGCGACTGCTGGTGGACTGCATCGCCTGGACCAAGCAGGAACTCGGTTTTCCCTACGTTTTTCTGACCTCCAATGCATCAATGGCGTTTCCGGAAGCGCTCGAAGCCTGCATGAAAGCCGGCCTTGATTCGCTCAAGTGGTCGGTCAACGCGGCTGACGAGGAACAGTTCGAGAAGGTCATGGGGGTTGCGGGCCGTCTTTTCCATCGCGCGCTGGCCAATATCCGCAGTGCCTGGGAAATCCGCGCTGCAGGCGGCTACAAAACCGGCCTTTACGCCTCGTCAATCCGTTACGACGGCGAACAACAACAGAAAATGGAAGCACTGCTGCAGGAAAAAGTGCAGCCATACGTCGATCAGCATTACTGGCTGCCGTTGTATTCGATGGGGGCATTCGCGACCCAGCGTGAAGAGCAGCTTGGATACCGCCCCACCGCCGGCAATCAGGGGCGTCTCGGCGCATTGCGTGAGCCCCTGCCCTGCTGGTCGGCATTCACCGAAGGCCATGTCACTGCCGAAGGCAACCTCTCGGCCTGCTGTTTCGATGCAACAGCCAACTGGGCCATGGGCGACCTGAACAAAATGTCCTTCATGGAAGCATGGAACTCGGAAAGATTCACCAGCCTGCGTGCCGCCCACCTCAAGCGCGATGTCCGCGGCACAGTCTGTGAAAACTGCATTGCCTACAGTTGAATATCGAGAAACCGCCCCCCCCAGCTCTGACAAAGAAAAGATGGACATCGTTACACAAGCCCCTCCCGCGATCCCGCAATTGCCGCTGCCGCAGTGGCGCCTCAAGGGACGCGACTTGTTGCCCGTCGTACAGGGCGGCATGGGCGTCGGCATCTCGGCACACCGCCTTGCAGGCAACGTCGCGGCCCTGGGTGCGCTCGGTACGATATCCAGCGTCGACCTGCGACACCATCACGCCGACCTGCTCGCGCAGTCGCTCGGTTGCCATGACCGTGAAAAACTGGACTGCATCAACCTGGTTGCACTCGACCGCGAGATCCGCAAGGCGCTCGACATTGCCTCGGGTCGCGGAGCCATCGCCGTCAACATCATGAAGGCCGTAGCCGCCCATCCGGACTATGTACGGCAATCCTGCGAAAGCGGTGCGCACGCCATCGTCATGGGCGCAGGGCTGCCGCTTGACTTGCCGGATATGACCCGCGATTTTCCCGATGTGGCGCTGATCCCCATTCTTTCCGATGCAAGGGGCGTCGGCATCATTGTCAAGAAATGGCTGCGCAAACAGCGCCTGCCCGATGCCATCGTCATCGAACATCCGCGTTATGCCGGTGGCCATCTCGGTGCCACCAAAGTTGAAGAAATCAATGATCCGCGCTTCAATTTCGAACGCGCGCTGACCGAGATCCTCGAGTTATTCCGCGCCATGGGCCTTGAAAGCGAACGCATCCCGCTGATTACGGGCGGCGGTATCCACAGCCACGGGCAGGTTCGCGACCTGCTGCAAATGGGCGCAGCGGCAGTACAGATCGGCACCGCCTTTGCCGTCACCGAGGAAGGCGATGCAGACATTGCCTTCAAACGCGTGCTTGCCGAGGCGAAGCCCGAAGACATCGTAACCTTCATGAGCGTTGCCGGCCTTCCGGCACGCGCGGTGCGCACGCCCTGGCTGAAAAACTATCTCGGCCGTGAAAAAGCCCTGCAATCCCATGCCAAGGCTGATCAACGTCGCTGCGTTCAGGGACTCAACTGTCTGACGATGTGCGGCCTGCGCGACGGTATCGCCGCCGCCGGCCAGTTCTGCATCGATACCCGGCTCGCTTACGCTCTCAAGGGTGACGTCAAGAAGGGGCTGTTTTTCCGCGGCTCGGAGCCGCTGCCGTTTGGCCCGTCCATCCGCCCCGTGGCCGACTTGCTGCAATACCTGCTGACCGGCGAGGCACCTCAGCCTGCCTGATCGTCATTGGCGCGCCGATCGCCGGCCGGTCAGCCGGCCGTCCACGGAAAAGGATTGCGGGTCACCGCCACTGCAACGATGTAGAAAAACACGCACTGTGCGGCAAGCCATGCTGCAGCACGCACACGAGGTGAGCGTCCGAAACGCAGCGCAATCATGCCCAGCCCGATATAAACCAGCAACGCCAGCACCTTGGCGGTCAGCCATCCGGCAACAAACGGATACTGCCGGCTCATCGCGGCCATCGCGATCGCGCTGGCCAGCAGCAGCGTATCAATCGCGTGCGGCAGTGTGCGCACCCAGCGCTGCTGCAGCCGGGGGGATTTCCGCAACATCCAACATCCCCGCATCACAAACAGGAAATAGCTGGCTGCAACACAACCGACATGCAGCGCCTTCAAAACTGCGTACTCCATACCGCCTCCACCACCGCCTACTGCAACCGGTCCACGCCTGCGAACGGATCTGCGGCGGCGACGGCCTGCAATGCGGCATCAAAAGGGGCGAAACGTCCGGTTTCGACATCCAGCACCAGCACCTTGCCATCCTCAATCAGGTAATGCCAGCCGCGAAGGTAGAGCCGCCCCTCCTCGACACGGCGACGCACCATTGGATAGTCCATCAGACGCTCCAGTTGCAACGCCACCGACCGCTGCTCGGTGCGACGCAATGCCTCCTCCGACAGCGTCACCGGCAGCACGGCGTCGCGGCCGAGATCCAGCCATTTCGCCATATGGCGCGCTTCAGCCGGCACTTCGGTGTAGAGGGCGCGTACCGCGCCGCAATGACTGTGGCCGCAGACGATGATCTCGCTGACACCGAGATTGAGTACGGCGAATTCAATGGCTGCGGCTGTGCCGTGATATCCCAGCGAAGCATCAAACGGCGGCACAAAATTGCCGACATTGCGCACGATGAACAATTCGCCCGGACCGCTGTCCATGATCAGATAAGGCACGACGCGCGAATCGGAGCAGCCGATGAACAGCACGGTCGGGTGTTGCCCCTGCTCAACCAGATGACGAAACTGGCTGCGCAGCCGCGGAAAATAGCGGGTCTGGAAGCGGCGCAGCCGGCTCAGGATGTCATCGGGCATGATGACTGCCCGGCTGTGCTCTGGTGCAGCAGCGATTGCCCCTGCGACAACAGAGGCGTTGCCGGGTCTTGAAACATTCAACGTCCACGTCAGCCCCTTGCAGCGCCCGCTCGGTCGATCAACAGGGGATTGCCCAGCCGGTCAAAAGGCATGAATGCTCCGAAGGCGCCGGTCCTGATCGATTCGGTCATGCGCTCAAGGACGCTGTCGGTTTCGGTGTCCGTAGGCGCACGGCTGCCACGACCGGCAAGCGCCGCGACAAACACCACTGCCCAATCGCGGCCGAACTGGCCGGATTCCTCCACCAGCGCGGCAAAGCCGCTCAACTCTTCGGGCGCCTTGTCCACCGACATCAGCGGCAGCAGCGCACCACCCCGCCCAGCCTCATAATCCGCGCGCTGCTCCGGTGTGCAGTCGTCCGGCAAATCGGCACCGGCAAAGACGAACAGGAGGCGCTGCGGCTCGGGCTGCCCGCGCGCGATGCGCAGCAGGTCGTCAAAGTCCGATATGCGCAGCGCCGCATCACCGCCGACATGTCCGGGCGACGCGGTGCTCATTGCACCAGCGGCGTTTCCGCCGCATCCAGATCAATACCCTCGACTTGCGCCCCGCCTGCAAGCAGTTGCAGATACTGCCGCAGTGCAGTGACATAGGCCTGCTGATGCAGCGCGGCGGCTACCGCAGCATGCACCGCCTCGAAGGGCTGCTGTGCGCCCGCTTCGCGCTCCAGCACCTCGATGACATGCAGGCCGAAACGGCTGTGCACCAGCCGCGGCAGCACGCCCACCTCGACATATCCGAACAGTTCGCGCGCGAACTCCGGTGCACAGTCACCTGCTTCAAGCCAGCCGAGATCACCACCCTGTGCAGCGCTGGGGCAGTTCGACAGTTCCCGCGCTGCATTGGCGAACACGCCGTTGACGCCACCGTCATGGCAGCGCACATCCAGCAGCGCGAGTTCAGCACGTTTGCGCAACGCGGCGACATCAACACCGGGCGTGACCGCAAACAAGATGTGACGGACACGGACACGTTCCCCGGTGCGGTAGCGGCCGGCATGCGCTTCGTAGTAACGCCGGCAGTCCGCTTCCGCCGGCTCCGGCGTCACCAGCTTGCGCTCCAGCAGAAGCTCGATGGCCGCCGACGCCGCATCGCTGATGATGCCGTCGTCCGGCGCCGGATCGTCTTCCGCGAGCAGCCCCTCTTTTAGAGCCGCCTGACGCAACAGCTCGGTGCAGGCGCGCTGCCGCAGCACTTCGACAGGCAACGTTTCACTTTCGGCGCACAGCGGCACGCCATTGATGCGCGGCGCGGGATGAACAATTGCAGTAACGGACATGATTACTCCTCCGTTCAGGGCTGGCGCGGCTGGTTGTGGCCCGCCGGCACATTGAGCCTGCGGCTGCGCGCCACCTGGCTGGGACGGAACAGATAACCCAGCGTGGCAAAACCGCTCCACACATGGACCAGCCGGCTGAACGGAAACAGCAGGAATATCGTCATGCCGAGCACGAGGTGCACCTTGTACGGCCAGGCCAGCGGAATCAGGCCTTCGGCAGCACCGACGCGGAAGGTGAACACGCGCTGCGCCCAGTCGGAAAGCACCAGCATCACGCTGCCGTCGGCGTGGGACAGCGAAAATGGCAGCGTGATCAGTCCCAGCACCAGTTGCACCCACAGAATGATCAGGATCGCCAGATCGGTGCGATGACTGGTCAGGCGGATGCGCGGATCAAACATGCGACGGTAAATCAGCAGCGTCAGTCCGATGAAACAGACAAAGCCGACAATGCCGCCCGCAACAATCGCCACCAGCTGTTTATGCGCCGGTGTGATGAAGGCCTCGTAGACCCAGTGCGGCGTCAGCAGGCCGACGAAATGGCCGAAGAACAAAAACAGGATGCCAACATGGAACAGGTTGCTGCCCCAGCGCAGCGTACCGGTGCGCAGCATCTGCGAGGAATCGCTTTTCCAGGTGTACTGATCACGGTCGAAACGCGCGAGGCTGCCGACCAGGAACACCACCATGCAGATATAGGGATAGGCGCTGAACAGGAAGGAGTGCAGATGGGATTCAAAGGCAGTCATTTGACGGCTCCTGTCTGGGCTTGCTTGCGGACAATGCGCACCGGCTGCGGCGCGCCCGGGCGGGCCTGTCCCTTGGCGGAACATCCATCGAAGGCCGGCGGCTCCGCCCAGGCTTCGTCCAGCGACGGTTCTGCCGCCGGCTTGACCGCCTTGGGCGTTTCACCGGCCAGTTCAAGCAGGGCCGCCGCGATCTCCGCATAAGCGCTTTCGCGATCCCGCAAAGTGCAATGCAAGCCATTGATAATATGGGATACTTCACCGAGAAGCGCCCGCGCCTCGCGCAGCGGCTGGGTCGATGCAAATTCCAGTACCACCGGCAGGTAATCCGGCAGTTCGCCCGGCGCCAGATGCAGACCGGCTTTTTCGTAGGTCTGCGCGAGGTCGATCATCGCCGGACCACGATCGCGCGAATCGCCGTGAACATGCTCGAAAAGATGCAGCGAAGTGGCGCGACCGCAGTCGAACAGCTGCACATATTCAGCTTCAACATCCAGCGCATCGGTGGAGGCCAGACGATCGATGAAGGTTTCCAGAGTGTGCAGGCGATGGCGCGGCAAAGCATCCTCGAAAGCCAATATGCCGCGCATCTCGGCGAGATGGCCACGCATCGCTGCATCCGGGTAGGCCAGCAAGCTACCCAGCACGCGCAGCGTGCCGGAGATCGCGGCGGGTTGTGAGGACAGGGACATGGTCAGACCTCCAGCTTGATGGGGATGGTGCGTTTCTTTTCGCTGCCGAACAGGCTGGTCTCGCTGGTGCCTTCCGAGCAGCCGTTACCGAAGGAAAACCCGCAACCGCCCCGCACATTGAAAGTGTTTTCGGCGTATTCGCGATGGGTGCTGGGGATCACGAAACGATCCTCATAGTTGGCGATGGCCATCACCCGGTACATTTCCTCGACCGCGTCCTGCGTCAGGCCGACCTGCTGCAGCACCGCCGTGTTGGTCCTGCCCTCGACATGCTTGTCACGCTGGTAGGCGCGCATCGCCAGCATGCGTTCCAGCGCATGCTCGACCGGGACGGTATCGCCGGCAGTGAGCAGATTGGCCAGGTATTTGACGGGAATACGCAGCTGTTTGACGTCGGGAATCTCGCCATTGACACCGAGGTGGCCGGCATTGGCCGCCGCGCTGATCGGCGACAGCGGCGGCACGTACCACACCATCGGCAGCGTGCGGTATTCGGGGTGCAGCGGCAGCGCGACCTTCCACTCCACCGCCATCTTGTAGACCGGGCTGTTGCGCGCCGCAGCCATCCACGCGTCGGGGATGCCGTCGGCAGCCGCCTGCGCGATCACCTGCGGGTCATTGGGGTCAAGGAAGATGTCGAGTTGCGCATGGTAAAGATCGCGGTCGTGTTCAACGCTCGCCGCCTCCTGGATGCGGTCGGCGTCATACAGCAGGACGCCGAGGTAACGGATGCGGCCGACGCAGGTCTCCGAACACACCGTCGGCTGGCCGGCTTCGATCCGCGGATAACAGAAGATGCACTTCTCGGCCTTGCCGCTTTTCCAGTTGTAGTAGATCTTTTTGTACGGGCAGCCGCTGACGCACATCCGCCAGCCGCGGCATTTGTCCTGGTCGATCAGCACGATGCCGTCTTCCTCGCGCTTGTAGATCGAGCCCGAGGGACAGGACGCGACGCAGGCCGGGTTCAGGCAGTGTTCGCACAACCGCGGCAGGTACATCATGAAGGTGTTTTCAAACTCGCCGTACATCTGCTTCTGGATGTCGTCGAAGTTCTTGTCAGCGCTGCGTTTGCTGAACTCGCCGCCGAGAATTTCCTCCCAGTTCGGCCCCCAGACAATCTTGTCCATCTGCTTGCCGGTGATCAGGCTGCGCGGCCGCGCGGTCGGGCTCGCCTTCATTTCCGGCGCGTTCTGCAGGTGCGCGTAATCAAAGGTGAAAGGCTCGTAATAATCGTCGATCTCCGGCAGGCTCGGATTAGCGAAAATTTTCATCAGCAGCTTCCACTTGCCGCCCTGGCGCGGCTCGATCGAACCATTGGCCTTGCGCACCCAGCCGCCGTTCCACTTGTCCTGGTTCTCCCACTCCTTGGGATAACCGATGCCGGGTTTGGTCTCGACGTTGTTGAACCACGCGTATTCCATGCCGGGCCGGCTGGTCCATACGTTTTTGCAGGTCACGGAACAGGTATGGCAGCCGATACACTTGTCGAGGTTCAGCACCATGCCGATCTGGGCGCGGATCTTCATGCGTTTTCTCCTTGAGCCTGGACCAGTGCGATGCGTTCCGCCGCCACCGGTGTATCCAGCCAGTCGATCTTGTCCATCTTGCGCACCACCACGAACTCGTCGCGGTTGGTGCCGATCGTGCCGTAGTAGTTGAAGCCGTAGCTGAATTGCGCGTAACCGCCGATCATGTGCGTCGGCTTCAACACGATTCGCGTCACCGAGTTGTGGATGCCGCCGCGCACGCCGGTGATTTCCGAACCCGGTGTGTTCACGATCTTCTCCTGGGCGTGGTACATCATCACCATTCCCGGATTGACGCGCTGGCTGACCACGGCCCGCGCCGCAATTGCGCCGTTGATGTTGAACAGCTCGACCCAGTCGTTATCGACGACGCCGGCGCGCTTCGCATCATCCTCGCTCAGCCAGACGATCGGTCCGCCCCGGCTCAGCGTCAGCATCAGCAGGTTGTCGGTATAGGTCGAATGGATGCCCCATTTCTGGTGCGGTGTGATGAAGTTCAGCAGGATTTCCGGATTGCCGTTGCTGCGCAGGCCGTGGATGCCCGCCGTGGTCTTCAGGTCCACCGGCGGCCGGTAGCTCGACAGCGTCTCGCCGAAGGCACGCACCCAGGGGTGGTCGAGATAGAACTGCTGGCGACCGGTCAGCGTGCGCCACGGAATGAGCTCATGCACATTGGTATAACCGGCGTTGTAGGACACGGTTTCGCTTTCGATGCCGCTCCAGGTCGGCGACGAAATGATCTTGCGCGGCTGCGCCTGGATGTCGCGGAAGCGGATCTTTTCGTCTTCGCGATGAATTGCGAGATGGGTATGGTCGCGGCCGGTGGCCTTGCCCAGTGCCTCCCAGGCCTTCACCGCAACATGGCCGTTGGTCTCGGGCGCCAGCTGCAGCACCACTTCGCAGGCATCGATGTCGGTTTCAATGCGCGGCATGCCCTTCGTCGGTCCGTCTTCGCGCACCAGGCCATTGAGCTCACCCAGCTGGGTAACTTCCACCTGCGTGTTCCAGCCAATACCCTTGCCGCCATTGCCGGCCTTGGCCAGCAACGGCCCCAACGCAGTAAATCTTTTATAAACATTGGGATAGTCGCGCTCGACCACGGTCATCTGCGGCGCAGTCTTGCCCGGCACCAGATCGCATTCACCGCGTTTCCAGTCGCGTACATCAAGCGCCTGGCCGAGTTCACCGGGGCTGTCGTGCATCAGCGGTGTCAGCACCAGCTCCTGTTCGACGCCGAGATGGCCGGGGCAGATCTCACTGAATTTTTTTGCGAAACCCTTGTAGATGTCCCAGTCCGAACGCGACTGCCAGGCCGGATCCACGGCCGTCGACAGCGGATGGATGAAGGGATGCATGTCGCTGGTGTTGAGATCGTTTTTTTCGTACCAGGTGGCCGTCGGCAGCACGATGTCCGAATACAGGCAGGTCGTGCTCATGCGGAAGTCCAGCGTCACCAGCAGGTCGAGTTTGCCCTCCGGCGCCTGCTCGTGCCAGGCCACTTCCTGCGGCTTCGCATCCTGCGGCCCGAGGTCCTTGCCCTGCACGCCGTTGCTGGTGCCGAGCAGGTGCTTGAGGAAATATTCGTGCCCCTTGCCGCTGGATCCCAGCAGGTTGGAACGCCAGACAAACATGTTGCGCGGCCAGTTGGCGGCATGGTCGGGATCCTCGCAGCTGAGTTTCAGCGAGCCGTTTTTCAGCCCCTTGACGGCGTAGTCCTTCGCATCCATGCCGGCCGTCTTCGCATCGCGCACGACCTGCAGCGGATTGGTCTGCAACTGCGGGGCCGATGGCAACCAGCCCATGCGCTCGGCACGGACGTTGTAATCGATCATGCTGCCGTTCCACTGCTTGCGGTCAGCCAGCGGCGACAACACCTCCTCCATGCCCAGCTTCTCGTAGCGCCACTGGTCGGTGTGCGCATAGAAAAAACTGGTCGAGTTCTGCTGGCGCGGCGGACGGATCCAGTCCAGCGCAAAGGCCAGCGCGGTCCAACCGGTCTGCGGCCGCAGTTTTTCCTGACCGACATAGTGCGCCCAGCCGCCGCCGCTTTTGCCGATGCAGCCGCACAACATCAGCATGTTGATCACGCCGCGGTAATTCATGTCGCTGTGATACCAGTGGTTCATCGCGGCGCCGATGATCACCATCGAACGGCCCTGGGTCTTGTCGGCGTTGTCGGCAAACTGGCGCGCCACAGTGATCACCTGATCGCGCGGCACACCGGTGATCCACTCCTGCCATGCCGGGGTGTACGGCACGTTGTCGTCGTAGTCCTTCGCGCAATTCTCGCCTTCGATGCCGCGCGCCACGCCGTACTGCGCCACCTGCAGGTCGAACACCGTCGCCACCAAAGCGTCACCACCGCCCAACTGCAGGCGACGCGCCGGCACTGCGCGCACCAGCACATCGCTTTGCCGGTTGCTGGCGAAGTGTTCATGGTCGATGCCGCCGAAATAGGGAAATCCGACTTTGACAATTTCAGTGGCGGTTGATGCGCCTTCCAGAGCCGAAAGCTGCAACCGGACCTCACCGCCGTTGCGCGCGTCCCTGGCCTCGAGATTCCAGCGCCCGGCATCGGCACGGCCCTCCGCCCCCCAACGGAAGCCGATGGAGCCGTTGTGCAGCACGGGCGTCCCGGTTTCGTCGCAGGCCACTGTCTTCCAGTCAGGATTGTTGTCCTGCCCCATTGCGCCGGCAAAATCCGAAGCGCGCACGTAACGTTCGGGAACCATCACTTGGCTGCCGTCGGGCAAGGTGTGCGCCTTCAGCATCACCAGCATCGGCAGATCGGTGTAGCGCCGGGCATAGTCGTCGAAATAGGGGCTGCGCGGCTTGCCGCCGTCCGGAAAATAGAATTCCTTCAGGATGACGTGACCCATCGCCATCGCCAGTGCGGCATCGGTGCCCTGTTTCGGATGAAGCCAGATGTCAGACAGCTTGGCGACCTCGGAGTAATCCGGCGTGATCGCGACGGTCTTGGTCCCCTTGTAGCGGACCTCGGTGAAGAAATGGGCGTCCGGGGTGCGCGTCTGCGGCACGTTGGAGCCCCAGGCAATGATGTAATTCGAGTTGTACCAGTCAGCCGATTCCGGAACGTCGGTCTGCTCGCCCCAGATCTGCGGGCTGGCCGGCGGCAGGTCGCAGTACCAGTCGTAAAAACTCATGCACACGCCGCCGATCAGGCTGAGGTAACGGCTGCCGGCGGCATAACTGACCATCGACATCGCCGGGATCGGCGAAAATCCGATCACCCGATCGGGACCGTGTTTTTTGATCGTGTAGATATTGGCGGCGGCGACGATCTCGTTGACTTCATCCCAGCTCGAACGCACGAAGCCGCCGAGGCCGCGCACACTCTGGTAGTCGCGGCGCTTTTCATCCGACTCGACGATCGAAGCCCAGGCCTCGACCGGCGACTTGTCCTGGCGTGCGGCACGCCAGCTTTTCAGCAATCGGCCGCGGACCATCGGATATTTGACCCGGTTGGCGCTGTAGAGATACCAGCTGTAGCTGGCCCCTCGTGCGCAACCCCGCGGCTCGTGATTGGGCATGTCCCAACGGGTACGCGGGTAATCAGTTTGCTGGGTTTCCCATGTGACGATTCCGCCCTTGACGTAAATCTTCCAGGAACACGAACCGGTGCAGTTCACGCCGTGGGTGGAGCGCACGATCTTGTCGTGCGCCCAGCGGTTGCGGTAGGCGTCTTCCCAGGTGCGGTCTTCGCCGCTGGTCACGCCGAAACCGTTGGCATAACTTTCCCGCGGGATCGAAAAATAATTGAGTCGATCGAGAAAATGGCTCATGGCTGCCTCTTCAAACTTGAAATGGGAGAAATAAAGAGAAAGGGCGGAAACGCGTCAGCAAGGCATCTCCGCGTTTTTGCGTGAGTAGTACCACCAGGTGATGGCGATGCAGGTCAGATAAAACACGATGAAAATCCACAGCGCCGCCTCAGGTCCGCCGGTGCTGGCGATGGAAGTGCCGTAGCTTTTCGGGATGAAGAACCCGCCGTAGGCACCGATGGCGCCGGAGAAGCCGAGCACTGCCGCAGCCTCCTTGTTGCCGTCGCGGATGGCATGCTCGCGCGCGGCATCACCCCGGCCTTCCGCCGCACGCAGTCGCTCGTTGAGGAAAATCACCGGAATCATGCGGAAAGTCGAACCGTTACCGATGCCGGTGGTCAGGAACAGCATCATGAAACAGGCGAAAAATCCGCCGAAGCTGCCGCCGGAAGGCCCTGTGGGCAGGAAATAGAGAACGCCGCCGACCGCCACCGTCATCGCAACGAAGTTCCAGAACGTGACAATCGCGCCGCCAAGCTTGTCCGACAGCCAGCCGCCGAAGGGACGAATCACAGCACCGACCAGCGGTCCCATCCATGCGTATTGCAGCGCATTGATCTCGGGGAACTGCGATTTGATCAGCAGCGGGAACCCTGCCGAGTAACCGATAAACGAACCGAAGGTGCCGAGATAAAGCCAGCACATCAGCCAGTTGTGCTTGCGCCGGAAAATCACCGCCTGGTCGGAGAACGAAGCCTTGGCGTCGGCAATGTCGTTCATCCCCAGCCAGGCCGCGATTGAGCAGATCGCGATAAACGGCACCCAGACAAAGGCGGCGTTCTGCGCCCAGATTTCGACCATTTGCCCGCCCTTGCCGGCGACGAGGGTCGGCTCACCCTGAAAAGCCAGCCAGATCGGCATGGTCACCACCAGCGGCGCGAGGAACTGCACCGAGGACACGCCGAGGTTGCCGAGACCGGCATTGAGTCCCAGCGCCGAACCCTTGCGCTCTTTCGGAAAGAAAAAGCTGATATTGGCCATCGACGAGGAAAAGTTGCCGCCGCCGAGTCCGCAGAGCAGCGCCAGCATCAGCATCGTCGGGTAGGTGGTCGTGGTGTCCTGCACCGCGAGGCCGATCCCGACCGCGGGTATCAGCAGCGACGCGGTCGATAGCGCAGTCCAGCGCCGGCCGCCGACAATCGGCACCATGAAGGAATAGAAAATCCGCAGCGTTGCGCCGGACAGTGCCGGCGCAGCGGCCAGCCAGAACAACTGGTTGGTCGTGAATTTGAAGCCGAGCGTGTTGAGATTCACTGCAACCACACTCCATAGCTGCCAAACCGCAAAAGCGAGGAAGAGGCAGGGAATGGAAATCCACAGGTTGATGTTGGCGATGGCGCCGCCCTGCTGCTCCCAGAACGACTTGTCTTCGGGTGTCCATATCTTCAGCACGCCGCCGGGTTTGGCCTTGGCGGTGGTGGTATTCGGGTTCATGACGGTTCTTTCGTTTAATTGAAGATCAGACGCCATGCGCAGCGAGCGGGCTGCGGCCGATCTTGCCGCTGCGCACCGGCACGATTTCGGTCCAGTACATCCACACCAGAGAGACCAGCGTGACGCCCCACATCAGCATGAAAATCGTGCTGTTGACGCCGGTGATATCAACCAGCGCACCGAACATGATCGGCAGCAGAAAACCGCCCATTCCGCCGGCCAGCCCGACGATGCCGGAGACGACACCGATGTTGTGTGAATACTCGTTGGAGATGTACTTGAACACGGAGGCTTTGCCGACCGCCCACGCCACGCCCATGACGAACATCAAAGCCGTGAATACCCAGACGTTTAGACCGATGTGCAGGGAAAAATCGCCCCTGGCGGTGCGAACGATCAGATCAGTCTGCGGATAGGACAGGAAAAACAGGCAAACCCACGAAATCAGCATTACCCACCAAGTCACCGGATGTGCGCCATGGCGATCCGACAGCCAGCCGCCGATGGCGCGCAGCACGCCGCCGGGAAGGGAAAAACAAGCGGCGAGCAGCGCGGCGCTGCGAATGTCGAAGCCGTATTCAGTGATGTAGTACTTGGTCATCCACAGCGACAGCGCCACATAACCGCCGAAGACGATGGAGTAGTACTGGCACAGTTTCCAGACATTGGGATCCTTCAGCACTGCGAGCTGCTGCTTCATGGTCACCGTCTTCGGAACCACATGCGTTTTTTCGTGGTGCGACAGCAGCCAGAATGCCAGCGCGGTCACCAGCATCGCCGCAGCATAGACCTTGGGCACCATGGTCCAGCCATATCCGATCACCAGCGCAGGAGCGACAAACTTGGTCACCGCGGCGCCGGAATTGCCGGCGCCGAAAACCCCCATCGCCATACCCTGCCTGCCCGGCGGAAACCAGCGTGCGACGTAGGCAATGCCGACCGAAAACGAGCCGCCGGCGATGCCGACGAACAAGCCGAGAACCAGAAAATGCCAGTACGCGGTTGCCTCGCTGATCAGCCAGATCGGCACCACCGTACACAGCATCAGGATGAAAAACACGATGCGGCCGCCGAACTTGTCGGTCCACATGCCCAGCGGCAGGCGGATCAGCGAACCGGTCAGCACCGGTGTCGCGGCAAGCAGCCCGAATTCGGTTTCGTTGAGGCTCAGGGCCTTCTTGATCGGGATGCCGATCACCGCGAACATCATCCACACCATGAAACAGATGGTGAATGCCAGCGTGCTGCCGCCCAGTACCGACCACTGCTTCACTGCCTGCGTTGACATGCGTGCGCCCTTTCAATCAGTTGCCCTGAAAGTAACGCGCGCACCGCGCGGGGGATATTCGCTGATTGGCGGCGGTCCTGTATGCAGAAGTACTATGCAGGCCGCTTTCCAGTACTACCAAGTATCTAGTCCGCAGTTGACCCCGGTTGCGGAATACGACTTATCTATTTGTTTTTATTGTTATTTTTCAACAAGACCATGTTCCACCGCATACACCGCCGCCTGCACGCGGCTATGCAGGTTGAGCTTGCGCAGGATGTGCTGTACGTGGATTTTCACAGTGCTTTCCGCAAGTTCGAATTCCCGCGCCAGTTCCTTGTTGCTGGCGCCGCGCGCCAGCGCGGACAGAATTTCGCGTTCGCGCGCGCTGAGCCTGTCCCTGTCTGCAGGTGATGCTTCGGGTTCACGCTTCAATCCCGCAACCAGCTTGCCGGTCATTTCCGGGGATACAACCGAATCTCCGTTGACCGCTCGACGGATCGCATCGACAAAAAATTCGGCATCGATGTTTTTCAGCAGGTAACCCGATGCCCCGTTGCGCAGCGTGTCAAGCAGGTCATCAGCGTCCTCTGACACCGTCAGCATCAGCACGCGGGTATCCGGCAATTCCTCGGTCAGCGTGCGCACGGCCTCGCGGCCGCTGACACCCGGCATGTGCAGGTCCAGCAGCACCACGTGCGGCTTCAGCAGTCGCGCCTGCTTGACACCGTCGAGTCCGTCGGCGGCTTCTCCAACAACCTCGATGTCGGCCTGCCGCGACAGCAACGCCTTGACACCACTGCGAAACAGCTTGTGGTCATCGATCAGCAACACCTTCAGCCTGTCGTTCAAATTCGCACCTCGCTCTGGTTTTCTGCTTCGCCATGAACGTGCTGCCCCGCTGGCAGCGTCAGAGTTACCGTGGTGCCAGCCCCCGGGCTGGACCACACATCAATCTGAGCACCGATGCGTTGCGCACGTTCACGCATGATGCGAAGCCCAATGTGGGTCTCCGCCTCGTCGGAAGCAGTCCCCGCATCGAACCCGCGACCGTCGTCACTGACCGTAAAACGGTAAACAGCCGCGCGCTGCAGCCCGAAGGTGACCCGGTTCGCGCCGGAGTGCTTGCGCACGTTGGACAATGCCTCCTGCAGAATGTGCAGCACCTGCTGCTGGACTTCCGCTGAAAGCGGAACGCCGGTGCCAATGTCGGAAAACTCGCTGATCAGGCCGGACTGCATGCCAAACCGCGCCAGCATCTGACGCAGCGCAACGCCGATATCCTCCTCGTGCCTGACCCGGGCGCGGAAATGCGTGAGCAGTTCCCGCACATCATCGTAACTTTCCTGCACCCCTTCCCGGATACGGCCAAGCACCTCGCCCACCTCGCCACCCGCGCCACGCATGAGCGAGTCTTCCAGCATCTGCACCTGGATATTGAGAAATGCCAGCGACTGCGCGATCGAGTCATGCAGTTCACGCGCCAACAGGCTGCGTTCCTCGAATATCGCCAGTTCGCGATCACGCGAAGCCAGCCGCTGGTTTTCAATGGCCACACCGAGATGCTGCCCCAGCGCTTCGAGCAGTTGACGGTCCTGCTGGCTGATTGCATGCGGCGCGGGAAAATACAAATTGAAAATGCCGAGCAGCTCGCGCTTCAGGCGAATTGGAAATATCGCCACCGTACGATAACCCGCCTTGCGGCAGTCCACGGCAACAGCAGGCGCGATTTCGTCGAGCAGATCCACGGCACCGCGGTTGTCCCGCGCCGCTTCCCCGCACAGGCAATCCCCCATTTCAATGCAGCGTTCGACCGATGCAAAGCCCGCAGCCAGTCCTTCGTGCGCGTAAAGATGCAGCCGTTGCCTGGAATCAATCAACCGCACAGCACCGCCTGCCGCCCCGTGCAGCGCCATCAGGCGGCGCAGGAAGCCCCGACACAGTTCCTCGGCTGTCGAGGGCTCGTTGAGCAAACGCGCCATCTCGTACAATGCCGCCAGTTCGCGGTTGCGGGCGGCCAGGTCACGAGTCTTGTCAGCAACACGCTCTTCAAGAGTCAGATACATATCCTGAAGACGGCTCGCCATGCGGTTGAAACCATCCGCCAGATCGCCGAACTCGTCGCGGGTTTCAACTGGCAGCCTCGCATCAAAATCCCCTGCCGTCATGCGCTGCATGCCATCGGCAAGGCTCAGGACCGGGCGCACCACAAACAGAAACATCAGATAGATCAGAGCTATGGTGCCGACCAGCGCAAGGGCAATCAGACCGAACTGCATATAGCGGAGCAAGGCTATGTTGCGCGAGTTATTCGCCTCGACCAGACGCACAACCTGGTCAATGTGACCGACAAATAATTCAATTTCCGCACGCAGTGCTGCCAGATGATCCGGATGTGCTGTCAGCGCCTTTTCAACCAGCGGCCGGACCGTTTCCGCCCAGTGCCGCTCCACCACTTCCAGATCGGCCAGGATTTCCGGATCACGGGGCAGTATCAGCGGCCGCGCCGGGTCGCCCGATTTCATTCCGGCCAGCACTTCCTCAAAACGGCGCATTTCACTGGTCACCTGCGCCCGTGCGTCGGAATCCGGGCGGTGCGCGTTTTCTGCAACAAGATAGGCAATGCGGTACGAACGCATGCGTTCGCTTCCCATGTCGTTAATGACCGCTGCGCCACCCTCAAGCTTCCACGATTCATAAAGCGTGAATCCGACAGCTGTCAACGCCACCGCCAGAAAGGTGACGGCCATCCAGAAAAGTTTGGCGCTCAGCCGTGCTTGTGGCAGCACGACCGACACCTGGATTCACTCTTCGCAGGAACAGACGGAACGGCGGGAGCAGTCATTTCAGCCCGGCTTGTCGTCGTCATCCATCAGGATGCGGTGAGCAGGCCCCTCCATATCCTCGAATTGGCCGCTGCGAAGCGCCCACCAGAATATGGCGCCGATCACAAAAACCAGCACCAGCGACAGGGGAATCAGCAGATAAAGGATATCCATGAGCCGGCTATATTAATCGCTGGGCTGCGCTGAAACCAATAATCTTGCCGCGATTTCTTTCAAGTCTGACAAGCAGAAATCAGCTGCCGCCCTTTTTTCCGCTCCGAACAAGACGCAACGCGTTAAGCACCACAATCAGTGAACTGGAAGACATGCCGATGGCGGCCACCAGAGGCGTCACCAGACCTGCGATCGCCAGCGGCAGCGCCACTGCGTTATAAGCCACTGCCCATGCCAGATTCTGGCGAATGACCCGCAACGCGTGTCGTGACGCACGCACGGTTTCCGATATTGCCCCCAGCCGCTCGCCCATCAGGATGATGTCGGCGCTGACCTGCGCCAGCGGCGTACCGCCGCCCGGTGCAATTGAAACCTGCGCCTGCGCAAGCACAGGGGCATCGTTGACGCCGTCACCCACCATCGCGACGATCGCGCCCTGTGCCTGCAATTCCCGGACATAGGCCAGTTTGTCAGCCGGCGTGGCGCCGCCGCGGCATTCGGCAATGCCGAGTTCGGCCGCGGTATGGCGGGCGCGTTGCGGCCGGTCGCCGGAGAGCAGGGAAACGCTTACGCCGTCTTCGGCAAGCGAACGAATCATCGCCTGCGCGTCATGCCGCACCACGTCATCCAGCATGAACAGCGCAATCCAGCCCTTCGCGTCGCCAAGAGCGACTACGGTAACTGCATCCGGTGCAAAATCGATTTCAGGCGGGCCTGCCTGCCGATGCAGCGCCGCAACGAATTGCGGGCGGCCAATACGCAGCAAGCGCCCGCCGACGCTGCCTTCGACACCATCACCTGCGCAAGTCTGCACGCCTGTCGCGACCGCATGCGCACCATGTGCGGCCTGCACGAGTGCTCGCCCCACGGGGTGCTCCGACCACGCCTCCAGCGCCGCGGCATAAGCCAGGCACTGCTCACGCGATTCGTCCGACAGCAGCGTGACACCGGTCAGCGACATGCGGCCAGTCGTCAGCGTGCCGGTCTTGTCGAACACGAAATGCGTCGCCCGGGCCAGCGTTTCCAGCGCAGAACCCCGTGTAATCAACACGCCGGCGCGGTATGCCGCTCCGGTCGCCGCAGTCAGCGCCGCCGGCGTTGCCAGCGACAGCGCGCAGGGACAAGTCACCACCAGCATCGCCACCGCAATCCACAATGCACGTGACGGATCGATAAACCACCAGGCGGCAAACGCGGCGAGCGTCAGCACCAGCAGCACGGCCACGAACCAGTGCGCCACCCGATCCGCAGCCTGCGCAATCTGCGGCTTTTCGGATTGCGCACGATCCATCAGCCGCACAATGCCGGCAAGCACCGTATCCTCGCCGACCCGGGTCACACGCATGGTCAGCACGCCTTCAAGATTGACGGCGCCTCCTGTCAGCGGATCACCCGGCCGTTTTGCCACGGGACGCGACTCGCCGGTCAGCAATGCCTCATCGGCTGCAGACACCCCTTCGACCACCACGCCGTCAGCCGGTATCGCATCGCCGGGGCGCACGCGGACCAGATCACCGGTTTGCAGCGATGCCGCCGCGACCCGCTCTGTTGCAGCCCCGTCACCAGTCACGCGCTCTGCCGTGGCCGGCGCCATCCGCGCCAGCTGCTCCTGGGTCTGCATGGCCCGGGTGCGCGCCTCGGTCTCCAGGAAACGCGCGCCGAGCAGCAGGAATACAAACATGGACACCGAATCGAAATACACCTGGCCTGACGCCGACCAGGTTGCCCACAGGCTGGCCGCAAAAGCAATGATGATGCCCAGCGACACCGGCACATCCATCCCGGCGCGCCCCGACTTCAGGTCACGCCAGGCACCGGCGTAGAACGGCACCGCCGACCACAGCGCCACAGGCAGCGTCAGCACCAGGCTCGCGATCCGCATCAACTGCTCAATGTCCGCAGTCATCGCCCCTTCGGCGATGTAGACCGGGAACGCGTACATCATCACTTGCATCATGCCGAAGCCGGCGATGAACAGACGCCACAGCAGCACGCTGCGTTCACGGCGCAGCCGCTCTTCAGCGCGCGCGCGGTCATAGGGGTGGGCTTCATAACCCAGGGCGGCAACCGCGCCGAGTATCTTGCTCAAGGTGGTTTTGCCCGCATCCCAGCGCACGCGCGCACGGCGGGTGGAATAGTTCAGCATCGCTTCGCGCACGCCGGTCAGACGCGACAGCCGCTGCTCGATCAGCCAGACGCAGGCCGCACAGGTCACACCGTCGATCAGCAGCGCCGCTTCGCGCATATCTCCGTCGATCGCATCGCTGCTGACAAAACCGCGCTGCACCTCGGGCAGGTCGTACACCGCCAGTTCAGCCGGCACCAGGTCAGCGTCGCGTGCCGACGGCGGCGCTGCCGTGCGGTTGCGGTAGTAGGCGCCGAGGCCGTTATCGGCAATCGTCTGCGCCACAGCCTGGCATCCACGGCAGCAGGTGCCATGTTCGGTGCCGTCAATGGTGACGGGAAACACTGCCGCATCCAGCGGCAGACCACAATGAAAACACCCCGCGTCGTTTTCCGCCGCGGGGTGCCTGCCTGCAGAGTCCGGCGTTGCCGCCGTCATCCTGGAACAAACATCATCAGAACTTCATCCCCACACCAAGCCCGATAACCACTGGATTGATCTTGAAGTTTGCTGCGGTAGCGCCTGTGGCAACAGCCTTGACATCAGTATCGATCCAGATCTTCTTGATGTCCACGTTGAAAAAGAAAGTCTTGTTGATCGGGAAATCAGCGCCGATCTGCAATGCGCCGCCCCAGCTGCTGCTGTCAACCGTCAGGGTCCCGCCGCCAAGATTGATGTCATAGAACTTCGTGAAGTTGATACCCGCTCCGACATACGGACGGAACGAAGGGCTGTCCGGAGCAAAATGGTATTGCAGCGTCAGCGTCGGGGGCAACAGCGACACGTCACCGACAGCTGCGCCGCCAGCGGTAATATCGTGTTTTTTCGTCGCCAGAATCAGCTCCATACCGAGGTTGTTGGTCACAAAATATGTGAAGTCCAACTCTACGGTAGTTTCCGTACTGGCGTCGAGATTCAGCGCTGAAGAGCTTGCATCCGGATTGATGTTGATTATCCGTGCACGCCCCAGCCAGTCACCCTGCGCGGCACTCGCAACACCGCTTGCCAACGCGATCACCAGTGCCACTGGCACCCAAATCCAGCGTTTCATGTACTTCTCCTTGTCATTGATTTACGCGAAGCAATGGTATGCACCACCCGGCAAGCGCCATTTGACGCAGATCAAATACCCTGCACGTAACAGTGTTGTCCTTTTAAAATGACAGGCGTGATCCCCTGGCTGACTGAACGAGAAGAATTCCCGCCTGTAGCGCAGGCATTGCGGGAACCCAACGGACTGCTCGCAGCCGGCGGCGGACTTTCGCCTGAAAGGCTGCTTGCCGCTTATCGTCGCGGCATTTTCCCGTGGTTCAGCGGCAATCAACCGGTACTGTGGTGGAGCCCCGATCCGCGCATGGCCCTCTTTACTGATGAATTCCGCATGCCGCGATCACTGGGCAAACGACTTCGCCGGCGCGACTACGAAATCCGCGTCGACAGTGCGTTCGCTGAAGTGATGCATGGCTGCGCGATGCCGCGCAGTGACGGCGGCGGAACCTGGATCACGCACGACATGGTTGACGCCTATTGCCGCCTGCACCGTCTTGGTCATGCGCATTCGGTCGAAACCTGGATCGACGGAAAACTGGCTGGCGGACTTTACGGAATGGCCATCGGCCGCGCATTTTTCGGTGAATCCATGTTTACCCGGATCAACGATGCCTCGAAAATCGCCTTTGCCCACCTGGTCCATCAACTGTCCCGCTGGCAATTCGGAATGATCGACTGCCAGATGAATACGGCGCATCTCGCCCGCTTCGGCGCCCGCGAGATTCCGCGCGCCGAGTTTTCGCAGCGCCTGGCGGAATTGGTAAACTATCCGTCACCAGCAATTGTCTGGCAATTTGAGGACGACCTGTTCAATTGATCATGTGAGTATCTGCCGGTGACCTTTCTTTCGGACTTCCCGCTGTCGGTCCTGCAGTTCTATGCGACCGCGCCGTATCCCTGCAGCTACCTGCCGGAGCGGATGGCACGTTCGCAGGTCGCCACACCCAGCCACCTGATTGACGGACCGGTATACAGCGAACTCGTCCGAGCGGGATTCCGGCGCAGCGGCGCATTCACCTACCGCCCGCATTGCGACCATTGCACGGCCTGCGTACCGGTACGCGTTGTCGTCGAGGACTTCCATCCCGGCCGCACCCAGCGCCGCGCAGCGGCACGGCACGGCAATCTCGCATCGCGGGAACTTGACCTGAAATACCATCCCGAACACTACGCGCTTTATTTGCGCTACCAGTCGCGCAGGCATGCCGGCGGCGGAATGGATCAGGACAGCAGGGAGCAGTACCGTCACTTCCTCCTGCAAAGCAATGTCGATTCGCAACTTGTCGAGTTCCGTGAAAACGGCGAACTGCGCATGGTCAGCATCGTTGATCGCCTGCAGGACGGGCTGTCGTCGGTATATACCTTCTTTGACCCCGATGTGACCGGGGCCAGCTACGGAACCTACAATATCCTTTGGCAGATCGAACTCTGCCGGAAACTCGAACTCCCCTATCTGTATCTCGGCTACTGGATTGCACAGAGCCGCAAGATGGCCTACAAAATCCGCTTCCAGCCGATGGAAGGTCTGTTCGAGGGACGCTGGCGTCCGCTCGAAGAATGACAACGCGGCCCTTCCTTGCGCATTCTCATCATTGAAGATGACGCGGTCATCGCGGCCAATCTCTACGATTTCCTGGAGGCGCACGGCCACGCTGTCGATGCGGCTGCCGACGGTGTAACCGGACTGCATCTTGCGATATCCCAGACATTTGATGTCATCGTTCTGGATCTGGGGCTGCCCGGTATGGACGGGCTGACGCTGGCACGCAAGCTGCGTGAAGAAGCGCAGCTTGACACGCCCATCCTGATGCTGAGCGCACGCGATACCCTTGATGACAAACTGGAGGGGTTTTCACGGGGAGCGGACGACTATCTGGTCAAGCCTTTTTCACTGAAGGAAGTGGAGGCGCGGCTGATCTCGATGAACCGCCGGAGCATCGGACGAACCGCTCCGCGCCTGCTCGAAGCGGGAACACTCAGCCTCAATCCCAGAACCATGGCGGTACGATTTGGCGCCAATGAAGTGAAGCTGCCGCCAAAATGCCTGCGCATACTCGAATTGCTGATTCAGGAACCGGGCCGGGTCATCAGCCGTGATGAAATCGAGCGTCTGGTCTGGGGTGAATCCCAGGAAACCAGCGACACCCTGCGCAGTCATCTGCATACGCTGCGTCGGGCGTTGACCGCTGCCGGCGGCTACGATCCCGTCGAAACGCTGCATGGCATCGGCTACCGCCTGCGCACGACGACAGACTCATGAAAGCACTTTCCCTGCGGGTGCGCGTCGCCACGGCGGTCGCCATGACCTGCATTTCCATTGTTGTCGCACTGGGCCTGACGCTGCACACCGCATCCGAAGAACTGGAACACCGGCTGGTCAACCAGATCGTCAGCGAAGAAATCGTTTTCCTGATCCGGCATTACCTTGAAAATCCGAATGCCGTCATCCGTGATCCCGGTCCGAACCTGCAATATTACGTGGTACGGAACAACACTGACCTCGCACGTGTTCCCGAAACACTGCGCCGGCTGCCTGTCGGCCACCACGAAATCGGAACGGACGCCGAGGAACTGCACGTGGCCGTGCGGGAGGTCGATGGCACCCGCTTCATCGTTGCCTATGATGCCGGCCCCCACGAAACCCGTGAACTGCAGTTCAGGCGCCTGCTCTGGTTTGCGCTGGCAACGGTGATTGTCGTCGCCGCAGCGGTTGGTTATTGGGTCGCCGGCCTGATTACCCGGCAGATTTCCGAACTCTCTGCCCGCGTTGCGGTGATGAACCCGGATACGCCCCGTGCGCCGCTTGTCGAACCCGGACAGGCGCCGGAAATAGCCACTCTTGCGGGCGCCCTTGAACAATATCAGGCACGCATCCGCTCACTGATCGAGCAGGAGCAGGAGTTCACGGGAAACGCCAGCCATGAACTGCGGACGCCGTTGACTGCCATCCGTACCAGTTGTGAATTGCTGGAAATGGATCGGGGGTTGCCGGACAAGGCCAGGGCACGCATTGACGGCATCGCCAAAGCCGCACTGCGCATGACCGAGCAGATCGACATGCTGCTGCTTCTCGCAAGGGCAAAATCCCCGGAAACAACGGATACGGTCGCCATCGCTGAATGCGTAAACGACGCGATCCACCCGCTGAAAACGGAAATCGCCGCAAAACAGCTCACATTCCGGAACGATGTCCCAGTCCATGCGACATTCAGCCTTAATCGCCAGGCCTTCGACATTGTCATTACCAACCTGCTGCGCAATGCAGTGATGTACACCGAAAGCGGCCATATTCACGTCCGTCTTGAAGGCAACAACCTGGTCGTAACTGATTCCGGCATCGGCATCGCCGCCGATCAATTGCCGCATATTTTCGGGCGGTTCAAGCGCGGGGGAAGCCATGGCGATGGTTTCGGACTGGGCCTTTCCATCGTCAAACGCATCTGCGATCTTCACGGCTGGCTGATCGAAGCCGAAAGTACGCCTTCTCTGGGATCAACCTTCCGCCTCAAACTGGCTTGAGTTGCGCTGAAAAGGCGTTTCTTCACGAATTTTTCACGCCGCGTACACAACTCCCTGACAGCCCGGCGCCTAGCATGCGGGCATGCAACAACCATTCATCACCTGTCCGCATGCCAATGGGCAAAAAGACCGGACAACCGCCCCACCGCCCCTTGCCATCCACGGCAAGGCGTCTGGCGCCCGCATGCCCGCCTTTGCCGGCCGCGCCACAGGTCCGGTCGAAAACGCGCATGAACCGCGCATGGCACACGCTGCAGACCGTGACCGCTGGCACTTCGGGCTGGTGACGGGAGAAGGTCGCCGCAGCGTTGAACATTTTGTCGCGTCACAGTTCAGGAAGGCCTACGCCGCAAGAATTACCGAATTCATGCCCGACCTGATGGGGCTGTACGACAATACCGCCCTTGCGGCAGCCTGCGGATTGCGCCAGGCCGCAACCGGACCGATGTTCCTGGAGCAATACCTCGAGCGTCCGGCCGAAGAAATGCTGGGCGAAAAGGCCGGCACGGCAACCAATCGCCGCAGCATGATGGAAGTCGGCAATCTTTCAATCGCCCGCCCCGGATATGCGCGTCATCTGGTTTTCTGGCTCACCATGCACATGCGCAATGCCGGGATGCAATGGGCGCTGTTCAGCGCCGTACCCGCGCTGCTGAACAACTTCCGGCGCCTGGGCATTCCGCTGCTGATCCTTGCACCAGCAGATCCTGAAAAAATTTCAGCCGAAGTGCGTGCGACCTGGGGCACTTACTATGATCAGCGCCCGCAGGTCTCTGCGGTCAATGTCGATACAGCCTTCAGGGCGCTGGGCAACGCCTGATGCAATCGGTGCTCTCCGCCATCGCCCGACATGCCCTAACGAGTCCCTCGCAATCCGCGATAGAAAAGGGCCGGCAGGCCATGAATTACGCAGCACTGCATGCCGCAGTGCTGTCAGCCTCGGCACAACTGGATGACGCCGATCACGCGGTCGTGGCGCTTGGCCTTGAAAACGGCTTGCCCTGGGTGATCGGCGATCTCGCATTGCTCTCATCCGGAAAAACATGCCTGCCGCTGCCGCCGTTCTTCAGCCCGGCACAACAAGGCCACGCCTTGCGCAATGCCGGAGCCGGGTGGCTGCTGACCGACAACCCGGAAAATTATGAAACCCTGCTGCGGCAGCAATCAATCAGTGCAACGCGAACCAATGACATCAATATCGGTGGAACCACAGTTGCACGGTTCAGATTAAACCTGCCTCCGGCGAGCCTGCCGCCAGGCACTGCCAAGGTAACCTACACCTCCGGTACCACAGGCACCCCCAAAGGCGTGTGCCTGTCGGCACAGGTGATGGAAAGCGTGGCCCGCGCACTGGCTGCGGCAACCCGCATGACGCCCGCCGATCGCCACCTGTGCCTGCTGCCACTCGCGACCCTTCTCGAAAACATCGGCGGCATTTATGCCCCCCTTTACTCCGGCGCCTGCGTCATTCCCTCGGCCGGACGCCAGGATACCGATGCCTCGAACACTGCCGCCAACTATGGTGAAGAACTGGCTGGAATGCTCAAACGCACGCGCGCCACAACGGCCATATTGATTCCGCAAATGCTGCACGCGCTGGTCGCCGCGGTCGAGAACGGGATTTCCCCCTCTGAAACTTTGCGTTTTCTGGCCGTTGGCGGCGCACGAACACCATCGGCACTGCTGAACCGTGCTACGCGCGCAGGCATTCCGGTTTTCGAAGGCTACGGACTTTCCGAATGCGCATCGGTCGTCACGCTGAACACAGCGCAGGCCAATCGTCCGGGCAGTGTCGGCCGCCCTCTGGAACATGGTGATGTCCAGTTTGCGGAGGACGGGGAAATACTGGTCGGTCGTAGCGCTTTTCTCGGTTATGCCGGAGAAACCGCAACCAGGGAAGGCTTATGGACCACCGGTGACATCGGTCACATGGACGCAGATGGTTTTCTGTATGTCACTGGCCGGAAAAAAGACATGTTCGTCACCTCCTTCGGACGAAATGTTTCACCGGAATGGGTCGAGGGTGAACTGATGATCCAGCCTGCCATCAGACAGGTCTGGGTTCATGGCGAAGCCCGTCCCTGGAATACCGCCGTGATCACAACGGTTCCGGGTGCCACATCACAAGCCGTCATTGAAGCGATTGCCGCCGCAAACCGCGCTCTCCCCGGGTATGCCCAAGTTCATCAATGGCTGCCCTCGGATGAACCATTCTCCTTGCAGAACGGCGAACTGACCGCCAACGGCCGAATGCGCCGCGGCGCCATTGCCGCGCGTTACGCCGCCCGACTCGATAAACTTTACATGGAGCACCACCTTGCAACCGCATGACAAATTGCTGGCGCTGACCGCCACCGAACGCAGTGAACTCCTGGCCATTCCTTTCATCCAGGACGGCGCAAGAGGCAAACTTCAACGGCAAGATTACGTAGCCTTCCTTACCGAGGCCTACCATCACGTCAAACACACGGTGCCGCTTCTGATGGCCTGCGGTGCCCGGCTCCCGGAGCGGCTTGAATGGCTGCGTGAAGCGATGGGGGAATACATCAGCGAGGAAACCGGACATCAGGAGTGGATACTCAACGACATCCGTGCCTGCGGCGCCGATGCGGAAGCAGTCCGCAATGGACGACCGGGGCTGCCTGCAGAAATTCTGGTTTCTTATGCCTATGACACGATATCGCGAGGCAACCCTGTCGGATTTCTGGGAATGGTCCTCGTGCTGGAAGGCACCAGCACCGCCGTGGCAAGCAACGCAGCTGATGCATTGCGCAACTCACTCAGTCTGCCGCCCCAGGCGTTCAGCTACCTGACCTCTCACGGCGCGCTTGATCAGGAGCACACCCGCTTTTACGCCACACTGGTCAACCGCATAACCGATGCCGGCGACTGGGAAGCACTGGTGCACGGCGCAAATGTCTTCTATCAGCTGTATGGAAACGTATTCCGGGGACTGGATATCCTTCGCAACCGGAACGCGCAACCGGCGAGGAAATGCGCATGAAACTGCAAGGCTGCCGTACCCTCCTGACCGGCGCGGGCAGTGGCATAGGCCGCTGCCTGGCGAAGGAACTGGGCGCACGCGGTGCGCGTCTGGTTCTGGTCGGGCGCAACAGCGGAAATCTTGCCGCGATTGCCGATGAAATCAATAGTGCGGGCGGATCTGCAGTGGCCATCACACACGATCTCGGCATTCCCGGAAATCATGCCCGGCTGGCAGAGCGCACCCGGACACTGCTGGGCGGCATAGATCTGCTGATCAACAACGCCGGTGTTTCGAGTTTCGGCGAATATGCGCTGGAGACTCCTGAGGACATCGGCAATCTCATCAACACCAACATTACCGCGCCCCTGCTGCTCACACGTGCCGTGCTGCCAGGCATGCTGGATGCGGGCGGCGGCCACATCGTCAATATCGGTTCGATCCTGGGCTCCATCGGTTTACCGCACTTTGCCGCCTATTCAGCGAGCAAGTTTGCATTGCGCGGCTTCTCCGAAGCATTACGCCGGGAACTCGCCGGCACGGGCATCGGCGTCACCTACGCAGCGCCACGCACCACACGAACCGCCATCAATTCCGATACCCTCTACAAACTGTCAGCCGCGAATGGCGCTGCCGTTGATGAGCCCTCTACGGTGGCCAGCGCCATCATTGAAGCAATCGTCAATGACCGCAATGAAATTTACATCGGTTGGCCGGAAAAACTGGCCGTACGCTTGAATGCGGTGCTGCCACGCCTGATCACCCTCGCCACAGGCAAGCAGACTGACGCGGCAAGGAATCTGTTGCGCTCATCACGTCACTGATCTTGCGGCAAAGCCCCGTTTGCCTGTCAGCGCCAGCACCAGAAACAGCAACTGCAGCGACAGGAAGCATTTATATTGTTGTTTTTAAAGTGTTTTTAAGGGGCTCTCCGATACAAAGCCAGGCCGGTACAATAGTGGCATGTATACCCTGCTCCGCCCCCTGCTGTTCTCCCTTGATGCCGAAACAGCCCACCACCTGACGCTGGAATCATTGCAGCTGGCTGCGCGCACCGGCGCGCTGCGTCCCTGCCTTGCCAGCGTGGCGCCAGCGCCGCGCAAAGTGATGGGCATCGATTTTCCCAATCCTGTCGGACTTGCCGCCGGGCTCGACAAAAACGGCGACTACATCGATGCGCTCGCCGCCCTTGGTTTTGGATTTATTGAAATCGGCACCATCACCCCTCGTCCGCAACCTGGCAATCCGCGGCCACGCATGTTCCGGCTGCCACAGGCACAAGCGGTGATCAACCGCATGGGCTTCAACAATCATGGCGTCGATGACCTGCTTGCCAATGTGCAGCGCGCGCGTTACCGCGGCGTGCTCGGTATCAACATCGGCAAGAACTTTGACACGCCGATCGAACGCGCTGCTGACGATTACCTGATCTGTCTGCGCAAGGTGTACTCCAGCGCCAGCTACGTCACGGTAAACATTTCCTCGCCCAACACCAAAAACCTGCGCCAGCTGCAACAGTCGGATGAACTCGGGCAGTTGCTGGGTGCGCTGAAGGCGGAGCGTGAACGGCTCGCCGACCAGCATGGCCGACGGGTACCACTGGCACTGAAAATCGCACCGGACCTGGATAAAAACCAGATCGCCGCAATTGCCGACCTGCTGGTCACCCACGGCATCGATGCCGTAATCGCCACCAATACCACGCTCGCGCGGGATGCCGTCGCCCGATTGCCGCATGGCGCGGAAGCCGGCGGTCTCAGCGGCGCACCGCTGACTGCGCAGGCACAGGCGGTTACCGTTCAACTCGCCGAAAAACTCGCAGGCGCAGTACCGATCATCGGTGTCGGCGGCATCATGAACGGTTCGGATGCCGCAGACCGCATCAAGGCCGGTGCGAGCCTGGTACAGCTGTACTCCGGTCTCGTGTACGCCGGTCCGGCGCTGGTCGGCGATTGCGTCAACGCCATCACAAAGATCTGATCATGCTGATCGGCATCCCCAAAGAAATCAAGAATCACGAATATCGCGTCGGCGCCACCCCTGAAGGCGTTGAAGCACTGGTTGCGACCGGACACACGGTTCGCGTAGAACAAAATGCCGGCTCACGAGTTGGTTTTCCCGATGAGGCATACCGCAGTGCCGGCGCAACAATCGTCACATCCGCAGCAGACGTCTATGCCGCTGAGCTGATCATCAAAGTGAAGGAAATCCAGCGCAGTGAATTTGCACTGCTGCGCCGCGGCCAGATTCTCTACGGTTATCACCACTTCGCACCGGATCGCCCCCTGCTCGAAGCCATGCTTGCAGCCAATGTTGCCTGCGTGGCGTATGAAACCATTACCGACGCCGCCGGCCATCTGCCGCTGCTGACACCGATGTCGCAGATTGCGGGACGACTGGCGCCGCAGGTGGGCGCCTGGGCCCTGCAGATGACCAATGGCGGCAGCGGCGTGCTGCTCGGCGGCGTACCCGGCGTACTACCTGCAAATGTGCTGATCATCGGTGGCGGCACGGTTGGCGAAAGCGCCGCACGCATCGCGCTGGGCATGGGCGCCGATGTGACCGTGATTGACTGCAGCGCTGATCGTCTCGCACAGCTTGAAACTGCATTCGACGGCCGGCTCAAGGGTGTGATTGCGGCGCCACAAACCCTGCGCTCATTATTGCCCGCACAAGACCTTGTCATCGGCGCAGTCCTGTTACCCGGCGCCCGTGCGCCCCGGCTGATTACACGCCCCGACCTGAAGACCATGCGTCCCGGATCAGTCATTGTTGATGTCGCCATCGACCAGGGCGGCATTTTCGAAACCTCGCGCCCCACATCGCATACCGAGCCTTTGTTCGTCGAAGAAGGCGTCGTACATTACTGTGTGCCCAATATGCCGTCTGCAGTCGCACGTACTGCAACCCTCGCGCTGACCCAGGCGACCCTGCCACACGCATTGCAGATCGCCAATCTCGGACTGCGCGGCGCCGTGCTGGCCGACCGGCATCTCGCCGCGGGCCTGCAAACCTGCAATGGCCAGATCACTCATGCGGAACTCGCCCGCGACCTTGATCTGCCGTACGCAACACCGGCACAAGTCTTGGCGTGAACCGCGTCGCAGCAACCAGCGAATCAATTGATGCCGTACTACCGCAAACGCAATGCGGCCAGTGCGGCTATCCGGGTTGCCGCCCCTATGCCGACGCAATCGCTGCCGGCGATGCGCCAATCAACCAGTGCCCACCAGGCGGCGATGAATTGATTGCAGAACTCGCGCTGCTGCTCGGTCAACCGGTCATCCCGCTGAACTCCGGCCACGGGGCAGCAACACCTCCTGCCGTTGCGCTGATCGACGAAGCGGCCTGCATCGGCTGCACCCTGTGTATTGATGCATGCCCGGTCGACGCCATTGTTGGTACACGCAAAATGATGCACACCGTGATTGCCGCGGAATGTACCGGCTGCGCTTTATGCCTGCCACCCTGTCCGGTGGATTGCATCGCACTTGTGCCGACCGGTGCAGCGCGCGACCGCAAGCTGCAACGCCTCAATGCATTGCGCTACAGGGAGCGCCATCAAGCCCACCAACTGCGTTACGCAAAATTTGAGCAGCAGCGCCGTGACCGGGCTGCTCGATCTGCTGCGGCGCGAAAAAAAGCGGCAATTGCGAAAGCGCTGGCTCGTGCGCAGGAACGTCTGGCGAACCGTAAAACCTGAATTCAGGCCGCGATTACCGCCTCAGCGGCCGAGGATACCGCGGAGCAACTGAACCGGGTCGATTGCGGGAGCACTCTTTGGTTGCGGTGAGGACGGCGGTGGCGCTACAGGCTGAGCAGCCAGGCCGCGGGCGCCCTCTGCCGGCAGGGGCTGCGCCGCACGTTGAGGACCCGCATTTGCAGCGACACGACGGATTCCCGGCTCGAGGCCGACCGGCAACCGCGCCAGATTGGGCGTCAGCAATTCAGCCAGTTGTGCCAGCCGGTCACCGGGTAAGGGGTGCGTCTTGAACAGCAGCGCCATCGATTGATCACCAGCGCCGCGTGCTGACAGTTTGTGCAGTACATCGACCAGACCGAAGGGGTTATAGCCGGCGCGTGCCGCCAATATAACGCCCATTGCATCCGCTTCATACTCGGCGCTCTTGTCGAGACCCCGCGCAAAAACTTCGGCGCCGGTGCCGATCATGTTGTTGATGATGGCCGACCGGTTGTCGCGTTGCGCCAGTTGCGAACCCGCCGACAGGGCGGCACTCTTCTGCATCACCGTCACATGATGGCGGCGGACGACATGACTGATCTCATGAGCCAGCACACCGGCAAGTTGCGCCTCGCTGTCGAGGATGTCGTAAAGTCCGCGGGTCAGCATCACGTATCCGCCGGGAGCGGCAAAGGCATTGATCGACGCAGTATCAATGACTGCAAAACGCCAGGGCAGATCCGGTCGTTCGCTCTGCATCGCAATCCAGCGCCCGACACGATTCACGTAAGCCTGCAGCGCGGCGTCATTGACTAGCGGCGCCGCACCGAGCATCCGGCCGGCAATCTCGCGACCCATGGTTTGTTCATCCTGCTCGCTGACGCCGGCAACTGCAGTCAGGGCATCACGGCCGATACTGAACAGACGGTTGAGATCGATGCTCTGCGCCAGGGCGATGCCATTGCCGCAACACAAAACAAGCACAAGCAATATGCGTGTTGTCCTGGCGTTAACTGGATTCATTCCCGGACACCCGCCGAATCGCCACCGACACCAGCCGACGACCCGCCCAGGTAGTCCACCCGAGCCGCGCTTAGGCCAAGCTCGCCGGCATGGGATTCGGCCTGGTCACGGGACGCCGCAAAACTGTCGAGTTGCTGTACCTGGCTGCTGTCAAAACGCGCCTGCTTCAGATCTTCCTCGTCGAGACCACGAATGCCGATGGTGCTGGTCACGTTGACCCGTTGCCGCGGCCCGAAGACCCGGCCGAGCACGGATCCGGCACCATCCCCGGAGCCGGGCGCAGCTCCAAAACGCACATTGAAAGAATATAGCCAACCTGTGACAGAGCCCGAACGGATCTGCACCCAGCCCCCCTGCCGCGCTATGGCCTCCCCCGTGGTGCCGCTGGGCAGGCTGGTTATGCTCGCCGCATCGCTTCGGGGTTCGGATCGCAGCGCACTGTCACGTTCAAGCGTGACCGGCTCGGCATGCGCAGCCGTCAGGAAGATTGACAGGCCACAAAAGGCAAAAAACATGCGGCAGCGTGCGGCCGAAGACAACATCAATGACTCCCTGTGACAAGGTGGCCATTATAATCACCCGGCACTCAACCGCCATACGACCTGAAACACATGAATCCCGCACGCCGCCGCGCCATTTACGAACGTTTCCGCGCCGCCAATCCCGATCCGCGCGGCGAACTGGAATACGCATCGCCTTTTGAGTTGCTGGTTGCGGTGATTCTTTCCGCTCAGGCGACAGATAAAAGCGTCAATCGGGCCACCCGGCTGCTGTACAAAAAAGCCAATACACCACAGACCCTGCTCAAACTCGGTGTCCCAGGGCTTGAGCAGTTCATCAAAAGCATAGGTCTATATCGCACCAAGGCGAAAAACATCATCGCCACCTGCAAGATCCTGATCGAGCAGCATGACAGCGAAGTACCCCGTGACCGCGAAGCCCTTGAAGCACTGCCTGGCGTCGGTCGCAAAACCGCGAATGTGGTTCTGAACATCGCATTTGGCGAACCAACGATTGCCGTCGATACACATATTTTCAGAATCGCCAACCGTACCGGTCTTGCACCGGGCAAGGACCCGCTGGCGGTGGAACAGAAACTCCTGAAATTCACGCCGGACGAATTCAAACTGCATGCCCACCACTGGCTGATCCTGCATGGTCGTTATGTCTGTATCGCGCGAAACCCCCATTGCGGCGATTGCCTGATTCGCGATCTTTGCGAGTTCCGCGACAAGACCACGGTAACGGCATAAAAAAACCGCGCCATCAAGGCGCGGTTTTTCGGCAGGCGGCCAATACTCAGTATTTGACGACCAGCCCCTGTTGCCGCGAAAAATAGGCGGCCAGATCTTCAATATCGCGTTTGGTCAGATTGGCGGCCTGAGGCGCCATGATTGCGTTTTTGCGCTCGCCGGTTTTGTAGTCGGACAGCGCCTTGACCAGATAGTCATAGTGCTGGCCGGCGATGCGCGGAAAATCCGGCGCGGCGCTGTTGCCGTCAGGCCCGTGGCAGGCGGCACAGGTCTTTGATTTCTCCTTGCCTGCCGCCGGATTGGCGGCCTGGGACAAACCGCTGGTGAAGAATGCTGCGCAACCGGCAACCAGGATAATTTTCTTGATCATCATCGTCCCTTATTTCGCCGCAGCCTGCACTGCAGACGCTGAGTAGTAAGCCGCTACATCGGCCATATCCTGTTCGCTGAGTCCTGCCGCAATGGCCCGCATCGACGGGTGCGTGCGATCACCACTCTTGTAACCCTGCAGCGCCTTGACGATATAGGCGGCATGCTGCCCCCCCAGCTTTGGCACGTTGTAGGTCACGGGAAAGGCCGTCTTGTAACCGGGAATGCCGTGGCAGCCGATGCACATTGAAACCTTGTCTTTACCGGGAACAGGGGTGCCTTCTGCAGCCTGCGCCATGGCAGGCACCAGCGCGGCCAGACCGAGGCTCAAGGCGATTGCGGATAACCGATTCATGAGGGCGCTCTTCCTTTTTTTGGGGCGTTTTCTGGACGTTTCAGGGCGCAGATTATAGCCCAAAAGATTCTCTGATTGACCATCAAAATTCGCTGATTGGCCCTGCAGGCTTCGATAGTCGATAATCCACATAGTCGCATCGGGAACCCCATTGAAGTCTTCAGCCCTCTCCGCGTTCGAAATCAGAGCATTCGCGCGCCGGATATTCCCCTTCCTGCAATGGTGGCCCAAGGTCAACCAGGTAACCTTGCGCGCCGATTCTTTGGCCGGCTTGACGGGCGCAGTGGTCGTTCTGCCACAGGGTGTTGCATTCGCCACCATCGCCGGCATGCCTCCGGAATACGGTCTGTACGCCGCAATGATTCCCGCAATCGTCGCAGCACTGTTCGGATCAAGCTGGCATCTGGTTTCCGGACCGACCACGGCAATTTCCATTGTCATTTACTCAACGATGAGCGGTCTGGCTGTTCCCGGCACGGACGAATACATCCGTCTTGTGCTGATGGTCACTTTTCTGACCGGGGTATTCCAGCTGGCCATGGGATTGGCGCGCATGGGAGCGCTGGTGAACTTCATCTCCCATACCGTGGTACTGGGCTTTACTGCAGGCGCAGGCATGCTGATCATCGGCACCCAGATTCAGCACTTCTTCGGCATTCCGATGCCAAGAGGCATCTCGTTTGCCGAAACCCTGCATCAGACGCTGCTCGGACTTGATGACATCAACTGGTATGTCACCTCGGTCGGCATGATCACGCTGCTGGTGGGCATTTTTGTCAAACAGCGCTTTCGCAAACTGCCCTACATGATCGTCGCCATGATCGCGGGCAGCCTCTATGCAGCCCTGCTTGGCATGATTCCGCAACTGGAAATCCGCGGACAGATCGAAACTGTAAAGGCACTGTCAGGCATCTTTCCGCAATTCTCGATGCCTGACCTGAGCCTGGAATCGCTGCGCAAGACCGCCTCGATCGCCGTCGCCATCACAATGCTCGGCCTGACAGAGGCGGTATCGATCGCACGCGCCATCGCAGTGCGTTCCGAACAACGAATCGACGGCAACCAGGAATTCATCGGCCAGGGACTGTCCAACCTGATCGGCAGCTTCTTCTCCGCCTACGCATCCAGCGGCTCTTTCAACCGCAGCGGCGTCAACTATGAAGCCGGCGCACGCACGCCCATGGCTGCGGTGCTGTCCGCGATATTCCTGCTGCTGATCGTGCTTCTGGTCGCGCCGCTGGTGCAGTTCCTTCCGGTTCCGACGATGGCGGGCATCCTGTTCATGGTGGCCTGGGGTCTGATCGACCTCAAACAGATGCGCGGCATTTTACGCACCAGCCTGCCGGAAAGCGTCGTCCTCGTAGTCACCCTGCTGGCCACGCTGTTCGTGCAGCTGGAGTTTGCAATCTATGCCGGCATCCTGCTCTCGCTGCTGCTCTATCTGAAACGCACCTCCCACCCGGTCATTCTCGACGTCAAACCCGATCCCGCACCCGACAGCTATCACTACTCCGCCGACACCGGACTGCCCGATTGCCCGCAATTGAAGTGCCTGCGCATCAACGGTTCGGTCTTCTTCGGCGCCATCGATCACATCCAGCAGACCCTGCATGAGATCGGCGAAAAAACGCCGCAGAAAAACGTACTGATCGTCTCCAGCGGCATCAATTTTGTCGACGTCGCCGGCGCAGAACTGTTCGCGTATGAAGCCAAGCGCCGCCGCCGTCTCGGCGGAGGGCTCTACTTCTACCGGCTGAAGGACGAAGTCATCCGGCTGCTCACCCGGGGCGGCTATATTGACGAAATCGGCAGTGATCACCTGTTTCCGGTGAAATCCCGGGCGCTGGCGGCGATTTATCCCAAACTTGATGCCGCCGTCTGCCGCGACTGTAAAATCCGCATTTTCCGCGAATGCCGTGAGCGCCTTCCTGACGGCACAATGCGCAACGATCCCTGATGAGTCTTCGAGAACGTCTGCTCCCTTTCCTGCGCTGGCTGCCGTTGCAAAAGCAGAACGTTCGCGCGGATGTGATTGCCGGCGCCACCGTGGCAATGGTGCTGATTCCGCAATCGATGGCTTATGCCCAGTTAGCCGGCCTGCCCGCTTACTACGGTCTGTATGCAGCATTCCTGCCGGTGATGATCGGTTCACTATGGGGTTCGTCACACCAACTCGCCACCGGGCCGGTGGCCATGGTGTCTCTGCTGACGGGCTCTGCGCTCACCCAGTTTGCCGCCCCGGGAACTGAACAGTTCATTGCCCTGGCCATCCTGTTGGCGCTGATGGTCGGCCTGATGGAACTGGCCATGGGCTTGTTCAGGCTTGGTGCCATAGTCAACTTCCTGTCGCACCCGGTCATTGTCGGATTTACAAACGCCGCAGCCATCATCATTGCGCTGTCTCAATTCAACAAGTTGCTCGGCGTTCACAGTGCGCGCTCCGACCGCTTTCTTGCGGATGTCTGGGACGTGGTCCTGAGAATCGGCGACACACACTGGCCGACGCTGGCCATGGGACTGCTGGCGATGGTGATCATGCTGCTGCTGCGGCGTTACCGTCCAGCCTGGCCCGGCGTGCTGATGGCAGTCGCCTTCACGACATCATTGAGCTGGGCCATCGATTTCGAACGCAATGCGACAGCCGATGCCACGGTGTTTCGCGACCCGCAAGTCCGCAATATCCTCGACTCGCTGACTGCACTGGCGTCACGCAGTGTCGAACTGCGTGCGGAAGCCGCAACAAAGTCCGGGGAGATCGGTGCACTGACTGCCAGCGAAGGTACTGATCACCCGCGCCTGATCATGCTCAACGCCGATCTGGAGTTTCTGCGGCTGGAACTGCGCGCCATCGAGGCTGAACGCCGCGTCCGGTTTGCCGAAGTGCGCCGCCTGCGTTTTACGGGAGTGACGGAAACGGCAACGCCAGAATTCCAGCTCATTGGCACCGTCCCGTCAGGCACGTCCACAGACAACCGCCGCTGGGTCATTTCCAGAATCGAAAACGGCCAGGTACTGTTGTCCGGCGGCGGCGAAGTCGTCGGCACCATTCCCGCCGGCATTCCCAATCCTGAACTGCCGCAGATCAAATGGGACACCGTGCTGAAGCTGCTGCCTACGGCGTTGATCATCGCGCTGGTCGGTTTCATGGAGGCCATTTCCATTGCCAAATCAATGGCCACACGCACCAAACAACGCATCAATGCCGATCAGGAACTGATCGGGCAGGGCCTCGCCAACATCGTTGGCAGCATGTTCCAGTCATTCCCGGTCAGCGGTTCATTTTCCCGCTCCGCCGTGAATCTTGCGACGGGCGCGAAGACAGGCCTCTCATCCGTGATCGCCGGCCTCATTGTTCTTGTCACCCTGCTGTTATTCACACCGTTGCTGTATCACCTGCCGCAAGCCGCCCTCGCGGCAATCATCATGCTCGCCGTCGCCAATCTCGTGAATTTCAAGGCGCTCCGGCATGCATGGCAGGCTCACCGGCATGACGGCATTGCCGCGATCGTCACCTTTATCGCCACATTGAGCTTTGCGCCGCACCTCGACAACGGCATTCTCGTCGGCGCCGCCCTCGCCATTGTGCTGTATCTGTACCGCACAATGCGCCCTCGCGTCGCGGTACTGGGACGCCACGACGACGGCACGCTGCGTGATGCACAGCTGTTCAACCTGCCGACCAGCGAAAAACTGATTGTGATCCGTTTTGACGGTTCATTGTTTTTTGCCAATGTGCCTTACTTCGAGGATGTCATTCTTGAACAAGCCGCTCAGCATCCCCAGGCTCGCCATATCCTGATCGTCGGCGACGCAATCAACGAACTGGATGCATCAGGCGAGGAAATGATTCGTCATCTCGTTCTCCGCCTGCGCGATAACGGCGTCACCATGGTTTTCAGCGGATTGAAGCGCCAGGTCCTGAGCGTGATGGAAAAAACCGGGCTTCACCACAGCATCGGCCCGCAGAACTTTCACCGGAACGAAGAGCATGCACTGGAAGCACTCGGTCAAGTTCTGCAGGACCCGGCATTCGAAGCCATTTATTTTCCCCAGCGAAAAACGCCGGCAACCATCAACCCCGCCAATCCAGTTACCTGATTAATATGGGATTTATCGAACCACAATGACGGGGCGCGTGCACCGTGTCAGCACTTCCATGGTCTCGCTGCCCAGCAATACGGCCGTAAGGCCCTTGCGACCACGCGAAGGCATCACGATGGCGTCGCAATTTCGAGTACGCGCGGTGGAAATGATCTCCTTATAGGGACGATCAGCGCTGGCCAGGCGTGTGCTGCAGGGCACACCGGATTTCGCAGCCAGAATCTCGGCGCGTGCAACATAGGCCTTGGCGCTTTCCCGGGAGGTGCTTTCGTAGTTATCCATCCATTCGGGCTCCGGCACATATCCTTCGGCAAAAATCATGGGATCCAGCCGGGGCAACACATAGAGCAAGGTCACACGCCCTGCAGACATTTTCGCGAGTTTGATGCCGGTCACCAACGCCTTGCGCGACAACTTCGAACCATCGGTGTAAATCAGCACATGTCTGAACATGCCACACCTCCTTGTCGACTTCTTCCTTTTCGGAAAGGAATGCAAAAACAGCTTAGCACGCACCGCCGCCTCCCGCACCCGCATGCTTATAATGCAGCACATCCGAGGAACATCCAATGGCAAACAGGCTTTCAAAAATCGTGACCCGCACTGGAGACGACGGCAGTACCGGACTCGCCTCCGGCGACCGCATTGGCAAAGACCAGCCCCGGATCGCCGCCATGGGGGATGTCGATGAACTGAACAGCACGATCGGCCTGCTGCTTTCCGAAGTATTGCCGGAAGCTGTACGCGACGCTCTGGCCGGAATTCAGCATGACCTTTTTGATCTGGGTGGTGAACTGAGTCTGCCTGGACATGCCCTGATGTCCGAAAGTCACCTTGTCCGCATTGATGAGCTGATCGAACAGTTCAACAAGGATCTGTCGCCCTTGCGCGAATTCATCTTGCCCGGCGGCAATCGCGCTGCGGCGCTGGCCCACGTCGCACGAACCATCTGCCGTCGCGCGGAACGTTCACTGGTCACACTGGGTCAAAAGGAAAAGCTGCAGCCCTTGCCCGTGCAATATCTGAACCGGCTTTCTGATCTGCTGTTTGTTCTGGCGCGAGTGCTCAACCGCGCCAATGGCGGAAGCGATGTGCTCTGGCAGCAGGGACTCAACCGCGACTGATCAATACGCATTTGCAGAGCGAATCAGTGCCGCAATGACCGCACACCGTCCAGATACGCGCAAACCTGTCTGGCGCCCTCAAGGATGCGTGGTGTCGGTCGCTGCATCAGATCCGGAGACAGATAACGCACCGGCAGCGCACTCAACGGCGGCGGCAATGCCGCCCAGCGTGCGGCAAACGCTGCGGGGGTGTCCGCAGATCCGCCACCGAGCACGATATCGGGCCGCGCTGCAAGCAGCGCTTCAAGTGATATTTCCGGCGTCAGTGGGCGCTGATCACCGAACACATTGATGCCGCCGCAAAGCCCGATGATTTCGCTGATCAGGTGAGCATTGTTTACGGTCATCAGCGGTCGCCCCCAGATTTCATAAAACACACGTACTGGCGCGCCGGCACTGCGACGCCCCCGCAACAGCCGAAGATCGGCATCAAATGCAGCACGTGCGATCGAGCCTGCTGCGGCAGTGCCTGCAAGCTGCGCAATTGCCGTCATGTTGCGCGCGATGTCGTCCAGTCCGGCCGCGCCAGCGACAAACACCTTGAGCCCGGCCCGCTCGATGCGGGCAATCGCCTCAGGTGGCGTACCGCCCTGCCACGCCAGAACCAGATCGGCACGTAAAGCGAGCATGCGTTCGACATCAAACTGTACTGCGTCACTGACAACCGGAAGACTGCGCGCCTCCGGCGGATAGTCGCTGTAACGGGCAACACCGGCCAGCCGTTCGCCGGCACCCACCGAATAAACCAGTTCGGTGAGATTGGGGGCCAGGGTGATGATATGCCGGGCCGGTTGCTGCAGACGGACTGTGATGCCGCGCGCATCCGATATCTCAACGGGCTGCGCACTCACGGTTGTACCGGCGAACACCGCAACCAATGCCATTGCAACCGCCATCCAGCGAAACGCCGGAATCAACAGGAACATCATGAACTGCGCGGACGCGGCGGGGAAACTAGCGAGACTCTTCCATCAACCGCAACAGCCGCGCGCTGGTCTGGCGCAGCCGCTGCGAAAGCATGGTGACCATCTTCACCAGTATCTTTGAGCCCAGACTGGGGTGGTCAAGAGTGATTTTGGCCATGTTGTCGCGGGTCAGTACTGCAAAGGTCGTGGGCTGTGATGCCATGCATGTCGCAAAGCGGGGTTCACCGTCGATCATCGACATTTCGCCCAGCGTCATGCCCGGACCGGCGCTGGTCATGTGCTGCTGTTCCGCGCGATGACTTTTTTTCAGGATATCGATTTCGCCATCGACGATCAGCACCATGAAATCGCCTTCATCGCTTTCACGGATAATGATTTCGCCCGGCTGCGCGCGAAACACCTCCATGTAACCGGCCAGCGTGGAGATGTCGTCCTTGGAAAACTCGGTGAAGAACTGGGACTTGCCGACCAGACCGAAGATTTCTCCGGCAATCGCCGTACCGGCCCCCAGGCGCTCGAGTTTCGCAAGGTTGCCCTGATCCGTCGCTGTATGAGTGTCTTCGGCCATATGGTCTTGAGTTTTAAACCGTCACCCGTCGAGCCGTAAACAAGACGCCGCCTAGTCCTTGGCGACGGCCTTGAGCCGGCGTTTGCGCACACCTTCCGCCAGCGCTTCCAGCACGCCGCGGCTTTCATCCCAGCCGATGCAGCCATCGGTAATGCTGACGCCGTAAGCCAGCGGCTTGCCCGGCACCAGATCCTGACGCCCGGCCTTGAGGTGGCTTTCCACCATCACGCCGAAAATGCGCTCGTCGCCGTTGGCGACCTGTTGGGCCACATCCTGCGCAACGTCAACCTGTTTCTCGGGCTTCTTGCTGCTGTTGCTGTGGCTGAAGTCAATCATGATGCGGGCGGGAATGCCGGCCTCCGCCAGACCGCGACCGGCGGCATCAACGCTGGCCGCGTCGTAGTTTGGCGCCTTGCCGCCGCGCAGGATCACGTGACAATCCTCGTTTCCGGTCGTCGATACGATCGCCGATGTGCCGGCCTTGGTGACCGAGAGGAAATGATGCGGCGCCTGCGCCGCGCGGATCGCGTCAATCGCAATCTTGATATTGCCGTCGGTGCCGTTCTTGAACCCGACCGGGCATGACAGGCCGGACGCCAGCTCGCGATGGATCTGCGATTCCGTCGTACGCGCACCGATCGCGCCCCACGACACGAGGTCGGCGATGTACTGCGGCGTGATCATGTCGAGGAATTCGCAACCCACCGGCAAGCCGCTCTCATTGAGTTCCAGCAGCAGTTCGCGTGCGATCTTCAGGCCTTCGTTGATGCGGAAGCTGCCGTCGAGATTGGGATCGTTGATTAACCCCTTCCAGCCCACCGTCGTGCGCGGCTTCTCGAAATAAACACGCATCACCACCAGCAGGTCGGCGGCCAGCTTTTTCTTGGCCTCCAGCAGCTTGCCGGCGTATTCCTTGGCGGCCTTGACGTCATGCACCGAGCACGGCCCCATGATCACCAGCAGGCGGTCATCGGCGCCGTGGAGAATGCGATGGATGTCCTGACGCGCTTCAAACGTCGTGTTCGCCGCTTTTTCGCTCAGCGGAAACTCGTGCAGCAGATGGGTCGGCGGCGCCAGTTCCTTGATTTCCTTGATCCGCAGATCATCAGTACGGTGCAACATCACTATCCTTAACTTTCCATATAATCAATGCATTATAAACGAATCCTGCGGAACCCTGCAGCGCTCTAAAGGGTGCCGCCGACGGTCAGGCCGTCAATCCGCAGAGTCGGCTGGCCGACGCCGACCGGTACGCTCTGACCTTCCTTGCCGCAGGTGCCGACGCCCGGGTCGAGCCGCATGTCGTTGCCGATCATCGAAACGCGGGTGAGTGCATCGGGACCATTGCCGATCAGCGTCGCGCCTTTGACCGGATAGGTCAGCTTGCCGTTTTCGATCATGAAGGCCTCGGATGCCGAGAACACGAACTTGCCGCTGGTGATATCGACCTGCCCACCGCCGAAGTTCACCGCGTAAAGACCGCGATCGACTGAAGCGATGATTTCCGCCGGATCGCGGCTGCCGTTGAGCATGTAGGTATTGGTCATGCGCGGCATCGGCACGTGGGCGTAAGACTCACGACGACCGTTTCCGGTGGGCGCAACCCCCATTAACCGGGCATTCAGTGAATCCTGGATGTAACCGCGCAGCACACCGTCCTCAATCAACACGTTGTATTGCGTCGGGTTGCCTTCGTCATCGACATTGAGGGAACCGCGGCGATGCGCGATCGTGCCGTCATCCACCACAGTGACGCCGGGCGCCGCGACGCGTTCGCCGACGCGGCCGCTGAATGCCGAGGTGCCCTTGCGGTTGAAATCCCCTTCAAGGCCATGTCCAACCGCTTCATGCAGCAGGATGCCGGGCCAGCCTGGTCCGAGTACCACGGTCATTGTGCCCGCAGGCGCCGGACGCGCGTCGAGGTTGATCAATGCCTGGTGCACAGCCTTCTGTGCATAATCATTCAGAACGTCGTCAGTGAAATGTCCGTAATCAAAACGTCCACCACCGCCGGCGCTGCCCTGCTCGCGCCGGCCGTCGGCTTCAACAATCACCTGCAGCGACAACCGCACCAGCGGTCGCACATCGGCGGCCTGCATGCCGTCGCTGCGCGCCACCATCACCACTTCATACTCACCGGCCAGCGCCGCCATTACCTGCGTTACCCGCGGATCAATGCCTCGCGCAATACGCTCCAGTCGTTCCAGCAAGGCCACTTTCTCCGGCGCACCGAGGCTGGCCAAGGGATCCTGCGGCGCATACAAAGCGCGCAACTCCCCCTGCCTCGCAATCACTGTCCGACCTTCACCGCCCTGGCGTGCAATGGCGCGGGTCGCCTGCGCTGCCGACTGCAGCGCGTTGAAACTGATGTCATCGGAGTAGGCAAACGCGGTTTTCTCACCACTGACCGCACGCACACCAACACCCTGATCAATGTTGAAACTGCCGGATTTGACAATGCCCTCTTCCAGACTCCATGACTCGCTGCGTGAATACTGGAAGTAAAGATCCGCATAATCGACACGGTGGGCCATCATTTGCCCGAACACGGCCTGCAAACGCCCCTCGTCCAGCGCATGTGGGGCCAGCAGGGTCGCGCTGGCGGTTTCGAAAATATTTGCGGATTTCATAATTTTCTCAATAAAATCAATTACTTATAATAGATTTACGCTTTACCGCTGAGTGTTCGATGGCGTAGCGCCGGCAAACTCTGGCGCAGACGCTGTATATGGGCACGATTCATCCCGGCTACAACCACGCCGGAACCACGGGGCAGGCGGTCAAGGATTACACCCCAGGGATCAACAATCATCGAATCGCCATGGGTTTCCCGACCATTGAGATGATACCCCCCCTGCGCCGGCGCCAGCACATAGGCCAGATTTTCTATGGCGCGCGCCCGGATCAGGGTTTCCCAGTGCGCCTTGCCGGTCGTCTCGGTAAAGGCTGACGGCACCAGGATCAGATCCACTTCGCCCATCGCGCGATAAAGTTCGGGGAACCGCAGGTCATAGCAGATCGACAGTCCGATGCGACCGAACGGCGTGTCCAGCGCGACAACTTTTTTGCCGTGCTCGATGGTGGCTTCTTCCGAATAACGCTCATCACCCATTTCGAAACCAAACAGGTGGATCTTGTCGTAGCGGGCAACACATTTACCCTTGTCGTCATATACAAGGCTGGTATTCAGTACTTTCTTCGGCGACGACGCCACCAGCGGCACCGAACCTCCGACAATCCAGATGCCGTGTTTGCGTGCAGTTTCTGCCAGGAATTCCTGGATCGGCCCCTTGCCGAATTCCTCACGCACCGCCACCTTGTCGGTGTCCTTCATGCCCATGATGCCGAAGTATTCGGGCAGCGCGACCAGCTTCGCACCCTGTTCGACGGCCATCTCGATCAGCCATGCAGCCTCTTTCAGATTCGAATCGACCCGCGGACCCGAGGCCATCTGTACCGCGGCGATACGCGTCGCACCGGCATCGGCCTGATCACCCGCCTTGCGCTGTGCCCTTGTTGACCGTAAACGTGTACTCATCTCCCCCCCCTCAATCCGCAATTTCGAGTCGAATCGATGTCGCCGCCGGATCAGCACGCAACTGCACACGCACGCTCTCGACAGCCAGCGCAACAAGCCATGCTCGCAACTCCTCCGCCTGCAACAATGCATCCTGGCGGGAGCCATGCACGATCCACAACCGCGCATCACTGCGGGCCTGCAAATCCAGAACAGCCTGCCGGATCGCCGGCTGCGCCATGATGGCCTGCGCCGAACGCGGACGGTCCCACAATTCCGGCGCCACGTCAGCCGCCCCTGCATGGCCGGCAAACACAGCCAGGAGCATCAAAATCACTTGAAACGCCTTCATGGCGGATCCTGCGTCACCGGCGCACGCTCTACCTTGTTGACCTGCGGATCAGCCCAATTACCCGTAACGTCATATTCGTAAGAAGCAATCTGGTCGAGTGGATCTTTGAGCAGTTTCTGCGCCACGAACGCAGCGATGCCCGCCACCGGGCCACCGATCAGCGCACCGGCCACCGATACGGTGTCGGACAATTGCGGATTCACTTTCACCCGCAAGGCCTGTGTTTCCTTTGCCAGATCCACCTGTCCGTTCATCACGATGCGCGCCGCCGGACCGGTGATCCGCAGGTTATCCGTGCTGGCCACGCCCTTGACCACCTTGACTGCACCGACGATTTCGTCAAATGCAAGGCCTTCGCTGAAAATATCGCGGAAATCGAGAGAAATGCGTCTTGGCAAAGACTGCAGGCTGAGGATGCCCAGGAGTTTGCCAATACCCGGCTCCAGTTTCACGAACTGGCCTTTTGCGGCATCCAGCACGAAATTGCCGGACAGTGAGGGGTAATCAATGCGCTGAGGACTGCCCAGCCAGGCCAGAGAGCCCTCGATTTTCGCCGTACCCCGCCGCACGCCCTCTGGGTAGCCCAGTCGCGTCAGGAATTTACCGATATCCGTCACATCCAGCCGCACATTAACCTGGGTGCCGGGCTGGGTCAGCCAGGCCTGCCAGGTACCGTCCAGGTTGAGCGTGCTCTCGGCATTGGTCAGGCGAAGACGGTCGATACGCCAGTCGCGTTGCAGCGGCGTGGCCTGCAGTTCCAGTTTTCCCAGCGCTCGCTCGCCCAACTGGAATTCTTCAACGACAACATCAAGGGCAGGTAATTCAAGGGGCTTCGCATCCGCGGCACCGGCAACGGGTACAACCGGTGCAGAAGGATCATCGCGTGCCGGCAAAGTCAATTTCCGCAGCCGTGCTGTGAGCCTTCCCTTGCCCTGCGGTCGCCAGGACGCCGTACCTTCGACATCGCGCCCTTTTGCCGTCATCTGCAACACCCCGCCCTGCTGAGCTGCGGTCAGGGTCATCGCGCCGAAACGGCGGCCGAACCAGTCGAGCCCTCCAATCCGCAGATCAGCTGCAGCAAGCGTTGTTGCCCCGCCAGACCCGCCATCGCCAAGCACCCCAAGCCATGCGTCGAGATCCAGTGCCTTGATCGCACCCGAAAGCACGATGCCGGTCCGATCCGGTTCGGTTGCACTACCCTCACCAAACCGTGCTGTACCACGTTCGATGCGGACTTGCCCGCCCTCAGTCCGCCGATACAGAACCGAGCTCACCAGATTTCCGACGTTGACTGCGATACGCTCCTGTTGTGGATTGACATGCCGGCGCTCGAAGCGCAGGGGCAGTGTTTCTGCAGCGGATTTAGCAAAAGGTGCAGGCAGATTGACGGCAAGCCCCTGCAAGGAAGAATCCACCGACAAGTCGACGCGTTTGTTGCGCATCGTCAGCGTACCCCGCCAATCTGTGGCGCCACGGACATAACGAAGCCAATCGCCGCCACCGGCGCGCCGTGCCGCATCTGCATTAATTTTTCCCTGAAACTGGATGCTGACCGCCGCATCGCGCTGGCTGCCCGCCGTTACACTCAACGGCCCGCCCAGAAATTGCGCAGTCGCAGCGGGAACACGCACCGCCGACTCCGTAAATTCCAGTCGCCCGTTCACCTGCTCAAGCGGCGGAAAACCGGGTTCGGCAACCAGTTGGTTATTGATAAATTGGTAGTTGCCGCTGACGCGACTGTTTTTCAGCGCGCGTAATGGCAGCGTCAGCTTCAGCCCGAGTCGTCCGCGCCCCTGGGCCTGCATGCCATCGGTAAAGCCGTCGATCATTTCCCGCACCGGGCTACGTGCAATGAAATCAAGGAAGTCGCTGGTTGCGCCATCAGCTTCACCGCTGATCTGCAGCACTTCGGCGGAGTGCACCAGATCAGGTATCTGCAGGCGCACCTTTCCGAGCCGGACATTGTTGAGCATCGCCTGGCGGACATTCACATCCATGCGCTGGCCGCGGAACAGCAGGTCACCGTCGATTTCGGTGATATGCGGCCAGCCGTCACCGTAGTGCACGGTACCGCCGGTGATTTTGGCGGCGACTTCAAACACCCCGCTGCGTTCATCGGCAAACGGGAAATTCTTCAGATCGCCCTTCAGGCGGAAGCGCACGTCACTGGAACTGCCCGCAGAAAACGCACGATCCAGCCACTCGCGGGACCCCGCTGCCAGACTTAACGGCAGATAGTCAGAAACATGTTCAGCAGTACCGCGGGTCAGATGTCCGGTCAGGTCCGCGACACCGGGGCCATCGTCCGACTTGCGATAACTGCCAAACAGCGTTCCGGTCAGATCGGCGTTGGAGTACGCAAAATTGCTGAATCGCAACTCAAGTCCCTGCGCGGAATTGCTCCAGCCCAACTGGCCGGTTAAGGTATCGAAGCGCAGTTTTTGACGGAACAGATCCGGCATCTCCAGGGTCGCCTTTTGCGTCACCACATGCAGCGTACCGCCCTTCTCGTTGCCATCAACGTTGCCGCTGAATCCGGAAAAACCCGGCCACCCGTCCTTGCGCTGCAACGAAAGTTCATTGAAGCGACCGCGAACCGCATAAGAAGCGGGCGTCGGCCAGGCGCCTTTCCATTGCAAAGACAGATCATGCAATCTGCCAGCGGGCGCCAGTATCATCATTGTTTTGCGCAAGTCGCTCGCCAAGGGCAGCCGATCCGCCAATTGCACCAGCGGCGCCAGATCCAGTGCATTGGCCTGCAACTCGCCACGGCTGTAACCCGATTCCGTAGCGCCGCCAACCCGCAGTAAAAGGTCTACCGGTGGCAAAGTCAGATTGTCACCGGTGGTAAACGCAAGCTTGCGCGTGGACAGTTCCTGCCCATCGGGCAGACGCTTCCAGGCAATTCGCCCGCCCAAATCCAGAATATCGAGTTCGGGCAACTCGGTGCCGAGACGCGCCCTGACATTACGCAGCTGTGTATCAGCAATCACGCCGGTCAGCGCATTGTCGGCGAAGGTAAACCACGCTCGCAGCGCACCGCTGCCATGTGGAAAGTGCACAGGGAAATCCAGCCATTGCCGCCAGGCGGCTATATCGACATGATCCAGCTTGACGTACACCTGACCGGTGAACTGTTCTGCGAGGGACTGAAAATCCTGCCCCCGCAGATCCGCACGCACATCCAGCGGGGAAGCCAGCGCTGCAGGCGGCAAAGCACGCAAGGCCAGACGATGACGGTCACCGCTGTTGACGATGCGCAGCTCCACACGCTCCAGTTCAAGCGCCGGCGCAGCGCGCATGTCATCTTTCCAGATCAACTTTGCGCCGTGAATCTGGATATCGCGTTGGCCAAGTACCCAGCGCGCAATCGCGCCATCTCCTTCGTCTTCAAGCTTCAGCGCGATGCCGGCAATGGTGATTCCGCCGCGGCTGTCGCGGCGCATGGTGAGCACCGGCCGGAGGATCTCCAGCGAATGAAAATTAATCTGCAGCAGCGCGGCAGAACGCCAGGAAAGCGTCGCATGGACCCGGGGCAATTCCAGCGCGGGACGCCCTTCAGCATCGTGAACCACCACCTGATCCAGTTCAAGCTGGGGCCGCAAACCGTTCCAGTCGGCACTGAGGCCGCCGATCGTGACCTTCTGCTGCACCGCCTCGCTCAAGCGCTGCGCTACAACCTCCCGGTAGTTACCGATGTCAGGCAGTATCCAGTAGCGTAGCGAAAGTATGGTTGCGGCAAAAACAAAACCGACTACCAGCACCAGCCACGTCAGTACGCGATAGATCCACAACGAACTGCTCTGGATCCGGTTGCGGACTGCGGCAAGGCTCATGTCAGGCCTGAAAAATTATAAAATGTAATAGTGAAACAAAGGCTTAGCAATTCTAACAGGTTGCCGGAAAATCCCGGATGCCACTGATCGCAAAATCAACGGAAAATCAGCGCAGCAGATGCTTGTTCCGCCCCCGCTCGATCAGCCACCAAAGGCTTCGCGAGCATGCCGTTAGAAAACCATCCTGAAAATCGTCATGCCATCGTTTAACGCACCACCTGTTCCCGATGCCGACCGTGACATCGCCATCGCCGCACGCTACAGCCGTTATCTTGAACGACTGATCGCAGCTCACCCGACGATCCTGCCGGCAGCGGAGCTCGAGCAACCCTACGCCGGCAATGCAATGCAGGCCGAACTCGAAGCCGCCGGCATCACAGACGATCAGACCCTGGGCCGCGCACTGCGCCAACTGCGCCAGCGCGTCATGGCGCGACTGATCGTCCGCGACCTCAGCGCACGGGCGACACTGGACGAAGTGGTCACCGCCGTGACCGCTCTCGCCGAGGTCACCATCAATATTGCGGTCAGCCGCCTGCACGCCGATCTGGCTGCAGTGCACGGCGAACCTCGCGGCGGCGCCGACAACACCATCCAGCAATTGCATGTTGTCGGCATGGGCAAACTCGGCGGTGCCGAGCTCAATGCCTCTTCGGACATTGACCTTGTGCTGGTCTACCCCGAAGAAGGCGATACCGATGGCGCACGCCCGCTGAGCAACCATGAGTTTTTCACGCGTCTTGCGCGGCGCCTGATCACCGCCCTCAACGAGTGGACCGAAGACGGTTTCGTGTTCCGGGTTGATACGCGGCTGCGGCCGTACGGGGACAGCGGGCCGCTGGTGGTCAGCTTCGAGATGCTCGAAAACTACCTGATCACGCAAGGCCGTGCCTGGGAACGTTACGCCTGGATCAAGGGCCGCGTGCTGACCGGCGACCAGGGTGACGCACTGATGGCCATGGTCAAGCCCTTCGTGTTTCGCAGGCACCTCGACTACAGTGCATTCGCCTCGATGCGCAGCCTGCACAGCCAGGTCCGCCATGAAGTCAACCGCCGCGACCGCCTCGACAACATCAAGCTCGGGCCCGGCGGCATCCGTGAAATCGAATTCACGGTGCAGGTATTCCAGTTGATTCGCGGCGGCCACGAACGATCACTTCAACAACAACCAACGCTGCCAGTACTCGCCGCACTGGGAGAACGTGGATTCATCGAACCGGCAGCTGTTGCTGAACTGCGCGACGCCTACATTTTCCTGCGCAACCTGGAACACCGGCTGCAATACCGCGATGACCAGCAGACACAGGCCTTGCCCACTGATCCCGCTGAACGCGCATTGGTAGCCGCCAGCATGGGCTTTGCCAGTGAAGCGGCATTTATTGCGGAACTGGCCCGGCACCGCGCAGCGGTGTCGAGACATTTCGAAGCGATCTTCGGTGAAGACGACATCCACGAACACCCGCTCGCGGATCTGTGGCACCTGCCGCCAGAGGACAGTGCAGCCGCAGAAGAAAAACTGTCCGGCATGGGTTACGCGCAGGCACCGGAACTATGCCGCCGGTTGGGACTGTTCCGCCATGGCAGCCGCTATCGGCAGATGCCGGCTGACAGCCAGCGGCGCCTGGATCGACTGGTGCCCTCAGCCATCGCTGCAGCAGCGTCACGGCGCAGCCCGGATGAAACGCTGGAGCGCCTGCTCAGCCTGTTCGAAAGCATCAGCCGTCGCGAAGCCTATCTTGCATTGCTGCACGAGTATCCGCATGCGCTTGACCGTGTCGCCGACCTGATGAGCGCCAGCCCCTGGGTGGCGCAATACATCACGCAATTCCCGATCCTGCTCGACGAACTGCTGGATGCCCGTACGCTGCTGGCCAAACCCGACTGGCCGGCGCTGCAGGCCGGATTGCGAGAAAGCCTCACCACAGTCGAGGGCGATATCGAGCGGCAGATGGACATGCTGCGGCATTTCAAGAACACCCACACCCTGCACTGCGTGGCACAGGACCTCGCCGGCACGCTGCCGCTGGAAACACTGAGCGATCACCTGTCGGATCTCGCAACGATCATTCTTGAGGAAGTGCTCCAACTTTCGTGGCGCGGCCTCAGGCAACGCCATCGTGAAAACCCGCTGTTTGCCGTTGTCGCTTACGGCAAACTCGGCGGCAAGGAGCTGGGCTACGCCTCGGATCTCGACATTGTTTTTGTTTATGACGATCCAGCGCCGGAAGCCGCCGAGAACTACGCACGCCTCGCGCAACGTATCAACAACTGGCTGACCAGCGTCACTGCCGCCGGTGTGCTCTATGAAACCGACCTGCGGCTGCGTCCGGACGGCGTCAGCGGTCTGCTGGTGACACCGCTGGACACCATGCGACGTTACCAGCTGCAGCAGGCCTGGCTATGGGAACACCAGGCATTGACGCGTGCACGCGCAGTCGCCGGCGACAAAGACATTGGCAGTGCTTTTGAACAACTGCGCAGCGAAATCCTGCGCGCGCCGCGCGAAGCAAATGCTCTGCGCGATGGCATCCTGGAGATGCGCCAGAAGATGCTCGAAGCACACCCCAACAAAAGCGCATTGTTTGACCTCAAGCACGATCACGGCGGCATTATTGACGTCGAATTCATGGTGCAGTACCTGGTGCTTGGACACGCACGAGATCACCACGAACTGACGGCAAACGCCGGCAACCTGGCACTGCTGAAAACCGCTGCAGCCCTCGGTCTGATCAGCGCAGAACAGGCCGAGGCCGTGCGTGCCGCGTATCGGCAGTTCCGCGAACTGCAACATCAGTTGCGACTGGCTGGCGAACGTTATGCGCGGGTCGAACCGCAGCGCGTTGCTGCGGCGGCCGCGGCTGTTGCCGGATTGTGGAATTCACTCTTTGGGGCAGCGGCAGATGCTGCCCCGCGGAAAAACTAGACCGTCACGTCGCGCAGGTGCGGGGCGAGATCGATCAGTTTGTAGACCTCGATATTGCCTTTGCCCTTGCCGACCACATTGATCGGCCCTTCGAACTCAAACTGGTGGCGGGAGCGCCTGTAAGTGGTCGCATCCACCAGAATGATCCCGGAACGCGCCTCATCGGTGATGCGGCTGGCGGTATTGACGGTATCGCCCCACAGGTCATAAATGAACTTGCGGGTGCCGATCACGCCGGCGACCACCGGGCCTGAACAAAGGCCGATGTGGATCGCCAGATTCATGTCCCGTTCCTTCGACAGCGTCTCCATGTACTGGCGCATTTCCAGCGCCAGCTTGAGCGACGACGACGTGTAATCGCGGGCATCGACGGCAAAATCAACGCCGTCATGCTCGAGCAGCCCGCCGGCGACAAGGTAGGCATCGCCGATGGTCTTGATCTTCTCGAGCCGGTGGAATTCGGCCATCGAATCGAATTTGGAGAAAATCGTGTTCAGCAGTTCAACCATCGCCTTTGGCGGTAACTCTTCCGACAGCCGCGTGAAATCGATGATGTCGGCAAACATCACGGTCACATCGGCAAAGCCGTCAGCGATGATGTCCTGCGATTCCTTGAGGCGCCGCGCAATCGGCGCCGGCAGGATGTTCAGCAGCAACGCTTCCGACTTGTCCTGTTCGATGCGCAACAAGGCGTTCTGCTCATGCACCGCGTCCTGCAGCTTGTCGCGCTGGCGCACGAAGTAGCTGATCAGCAGGTACATGATCGTCGACATCGCTGCAAAGTTGAGCGTGAAAAACACCGCAATGCTTTGCATGGTGACGCCGGACTCCTGACCCGAAGTCAGCCAGAAATCGAAAAAGCCGGATACCGCCGTCAGCACGATGTACGCCGCATACCACGGCAGCGACTGCTTCGCGCCCTGGAAAATCATCACGCCAACCGGCGCCAGCAAGGCCCACAGCGCAACACCGGAGGAGCTGACGTAACTGCCGATGCTCCACTGCATGATGAAGGGCATGAACAGGAACAGGCTCACCTGTAGGGTGCGGAACACCACGAAGTTGAGCGTGTAGACGTAATACGCCAGCGATACCGCAGAAATGGTCAGATAGGACAGCGGCACGGTCGATGAGAACTTGATGCCCATGGCCCAATACAGGGCAAGCCACAGGATGGAGCCAAAGCCCATCAAGCCGCAGGCGAAAATCAGCAGGGTCTTGTTGAGCTTGTCCTGCTCGCTGTCCTGCTCATTGATGACGCGGTCGCTCAGTCCGTTGAGCCACGCGCGCAAATTTCGCAGCATCTATTCTCCGCCATGGCGTGCCACAACAGGGCCGCCACCCCTTTTCTGGTTGGTTCGTCATTGTATCCGCTAACGCCGGATTCTTGGGGTTTGCGACCGCTGCAAACGCTGATTTTCACCATGTGCATCGGCAGCATGGGACAAATCGGCTAGAATTCTGATCAAGCAGCGCGAGACGGCCGCCCGGCATAGCCGAAACCTGCTATATCCCCCGGCCCGCTGTCTCGCATGCATAACCCGATGACTTAATTCGCAGCATCGATCGAACACAAACTGGAGAACTTCGGCATGTCCATGGCTGACCGCGACGGGCAAATCTGGTACGACGGAAAACTCGTGCCCTGGCGCGATGCAAACACGCACGTCCTGACCCACTCACTCCACTACGGCCTTGCCGTATTCGAGGGCGTCCGGGCGTACAAAACCGACATCGGTACTGCAATTTTCCGTCTAAAGGATCACACCGACCGGCTGTTCAATTCGGCACACATTTACATGATGAAGATCCCGTACACGCGGGAACAGATCATGGAGGCGCAGCGGGAAGTCGTGCGCGTGAACCAGCTTGAATCCTGTTACATCCGGCCGATCGCTTTCTACGGCTCGGAAAAAATGGGAGTGTCGCCCAAAGGCGCCAGTGTGCATGTCGCCATCGCTGCCTGGCCCTGGGGCGCCTACCTCGGTCCGGAAGCGCTGGAAAAAGGCATCCGCGTCAAGACTTCGTCTTTCGCCCGCCACCATGTCAATGTGTCGATGTGTCGTGCGAAGTATTCCGGCACCTACGCCAACTCGATCCTCGCCAACCTTGAAGCCACCGAACACGGTTACGACGAAGGTCTGCTGCTCGATGTCGATGGCTTTGTTGCAGAAGGCTCGGGCGAAAACCTGTTCATGGTCAAGAACGGCAAACTTTACGAACCGGAACTGACCAGCGCTTTGATCGGCATCACCCGCGATTCGATCATCACCCTCGCCCAGGAAATGGGCTACGAGGTTGTGGCGAAACGCATCACCCGTGACGATCTCTACCTCGCTGACGAAGCCTTCTTCACCGGCACCGCCGCCGAAGTCACGCCGATCCGCGAACTCGACGGTCGCGTCATCGGTGAAGGCAAACGTGGACCGATCACCACCAAACTGCAGAAAAAGTTCTTCGATTGCGTCAATGCCAAGACCAATGAGCATCGCGACTGGCTGTCGCCGGTCGCCAAGTAACCTTCAGGCCCAGCCATGAGCGAACCTACCGTCAACAAGTCGCGCCAGATCGAAGTGTCAGCCACTGATCTGCCGCTGCACTGCCCGATGCCGTCGATGCTGCTGTGGAACGCCCACCCCCGGGTGTTCCTGCCGGTGGAAAAAACCGGTGAAGCACTGTGCCCTTACTGCGGCACGCACTACACGCTGAAGGGCGGCGCCGGCGCCGGGCACCACTAAGCGATGCGCGCGGTACGGTGGCTGCCGTTTCGCGCCACGCGCCGGTCATGAACATCCTCGTCGTCGGTCCGTCCTGGGTCGGCGACACCGTGATCTCCCAGGTGTTGCTGCAACTGCTGAAGCAGCAACATCCGACTGCACAGATCGACTATCTCGCACCACCGTGGACGCTGCCGCTGCTCAAACGCATGCCCGAAGTACGTCAGGGCATCCTTAATCCCTTCGGCCACGGCGCACTGCAACTGGGTGCGCGCCGACAACTGGGACTTGAGCTGCGCGCCGGCCAATACGATCTGGCGCTGGTGCTGCCCAACTCCTGGAAATCGGCTTTGCCACCGTGGTTTGCCGGCATCCCGCTGCGCACCGGATTCCGCGGTGAAGCGCGCTGGGGACTGCTCAATGATTTGCGCAAACTGGATCCACAGGCGCTGCCGCAGATGGCGGACCGGTTCGCCGCACTGGCCTTCCCCGCGGAAGCGACGTTGCCGGCCCTGCCCCGGCCGGCGCTGCATTCCACGGCAGGGCAACAGCAACAACTGCTGGCACGATTGAATATTGATCCGGCAAAACCCGCCGTCGCGTTCTGCCCGGGCGCTGAATACGGTCCCGCCAAACGCTGGCCAGAACGGCATTTTTCGACGCTGGCACGGCGGCTGGCCGACCGCGGCTACGCCATCTGGCTGGTCGGCTCACCCAAGGATCACGCAGTGGCAGAAACCATCGCGCAGGATGCGCAGGGCCTCTGCACCAACCTCTGCGGCAAGACGGATATCGCCGAAGCAACGGACCTGCTCGCTGCAGCACGGTTGGTCGTCACCAATGACTCCGGCCTGATGCACGTCGCCGCCGCCGTCGGACGGCCGGTGATCGCCTTGTACGGTTCCAGTTCACCGCTGTTCACGCCGCCGCTGTCGGCCGATGCACGCATCGTGACCCTCAACCTCGAATGCAGCCCCTGCTTCAAGCGCGTCTGCCCCCTCGGGCATCTTAATTGCCTGAATGATCTCGCACCCGAGCGTGTCTTGGCCGAAGTTGATTTTGCTAAACTGGACATCTGAGCTCGGCACCTGAGCCGAGGGGGAGCTGCCGTGAAAAAAACGCTGTTCGCCACACCGCAGGATGCCGAAGCCGCTTTTTATGAAGCCTTCGTCAAACGCGACCTCGATGCGATGATGGAAGTTTGGGCTGAAGAAGATGACGTCTACTGCGTGCATCCCGGCACAGCCCGTGTCTCCGGATACGAAAAAGTCAGGGAATCGTGGCGGCAGATATTCAGGGGCGGCCAGGACCTGCGTTTCTCGCTGCGCGAACAGCAGATGATCCACACCATGATGCTCGCCGTGCACAGTGTGTACGAACATGTCACCGTTGCGGCACAACCGCGCGCGCAGCAAACCATGCTCGCCACCAACGTCTACCAGCGTACTGAACGCGGCTGGCGCATGGTTGTCCATCATGCGGCCGTTGCCCCCGCAACAGCCAAACCCGACGTGACCGGAGAACCCGCCACAAAGACGCTTCACTGACTGACGCGCAACAGATTCAAGTCGCGCAAATGCTGTCCGTATAGTGATATTTTTGGCGTCTGCACAAAATGCTTCGGCTAAACTTCCGCCGTTCGCTCAGCGGACGCGCCGAAGTTCCCTGGCGACTCCGATTCCGGTAATTCATACACTCAGAACATCATGACCGTCAAAGAACTCGCACTGCCCCAGCGCAGTCCCAAGCCGCGCCGTCGCGGCATCACCTCGATGATCGACTTCGGACCCGATACCTTCGGCTGTTCCGGTGGCGAGCACGGCATCCGCGACCTGCTGAGCGTCGCAGCCGACTACATCGATTACGCCAAGATCTACGCGATGAACGCGCTGCTGATACCGGCGGACACGGTCAAGAAGACCACTAAACTCTATCTTGACGCCGGCGTGATGCCCTTCGCCGGCGGCATCCTGTTTGAATACGCCTGGCACCGCAATGAAATCGACGGCCTGGTCGCGCTGCTCAAACGACTCGCCATCCCCAGTCTCGAAATTTCCGAAAACTATGTGACGCTGAGCGACGATGAACGCCAGCGCATGATCGACCACTTCCAGAAAGCCGGCATCAAGATCGTCTACGAATTCGGCCGCAAGAATCCGGAAGATCCGCTGAGCCTCGACTACCTCGAAGGCATCGTGCGTTCGGTGGCGGCGCAGGGCATCCACCATGTCACCGTCGAACAGTGCGAAATGGATCTGCTCGCCAAGGATGCACCGCAAAGCCTGAAGGCGCTTTGCGCGCAGGACTGGTTTGACCATGTCGTCATCGAAGCCGATCCCTACCGCTTCCCGCAGCAGCATGTGCAGATGCTGCGCGACTTCGGCCGTGACGTGAACCTCGCCAATATCGCACCGGGCCAGGTGCTGCGCCTTGAAGGATTCCGCCAGGGCGTCGGCCGCGCAGTGAACTACTCGCTGCTGTCGGGCGACGATTCACGCCCGGCCGGCATTGACCGATAATCCAATAGAGACCCGCAAGTTATTGATTTTATTAATTAATTTATAGCCTTAGAGAACAGCAATGACCCAATCGATATTCGGTAATCCTGACGTCATCGTCGTCGGCGCCGGCAATGCCGCCGCTTGTGCAGCCCTCGCCGCGCGCGAAAGCGGCGGCCACGTGATCATGCTCGAAGCAGCACCCATCGAAGAATGCGGCGGCAACAGCCGCTACACCGCCGGCGCGATGCGCGTGCAGTTCAACGGCGCCGAAGACCTGAAGCAGATCGTTCCCGACCTCACCGAAGACGAGATCAAAAACTCGGATTTCGGCACCTACACCGCCGACCAGTTCTACGACGACATGGGCCGCATCACCCAGTACCGCACCGACCCCGATCTCTGCGAAATCCTGGTGTCGCGCAGCCTCGAAACGCTGACCTGGATGCGTAAAAAAGGTGTCAAGTTCCAGGCCAGCTTCGGCCGCCAGGCGATGAAAATCGACGGCAAGTTCAAGTTCTTCGGCGGCCTCGCTGCCGAAACCTGGGGCGGCGGTCCCGGCCTCGTTGAAAACGAACACAAGGCCTGCGAACGCGAAGGCATCACGATTTTTTACGAAACCCCGGCCACCGGCCTGATGCTCGACGACAACGGCAGCGTGATTGGCGTCAAAGCCAAACACAAAGGCAAAAATGTCGAGATCCGCTGCAAGGCCGTGGTTCTCGCCTGCGGCGGTTTTGAATCGAACACCGAAATGCGCACACGCTACCTCGGCGCCGGCTGGGACCTCGCCAAGGTGCGCGGCACGCGCTTCAACACCGGCGCCGGCATCCGTATGGCGCTCGAAGCCGGTGCACTGCCCTATGGTCACTGGTCGGGTTGCCACGCCGTGGGCTGGGACATGAATGCGCCGGCCTTCGGCGACCTCGCGGTCGGCGACAACTTCCAGAAACACAGCTACCCGATCGGCATCATGATCAACGCCAACGGCGAACGTTTTGTCGATGAAGGTGCGGACATTCGCAACTACACCTACGCCAAATACGGTGCGGTGGTACTGAACCAGCCGGGCATGTTCGCGTGGCAGGTGTTCGACGCGCAATCGATTCCGCTGCTGCGCGACGAGTACCGCATCAAGCAGGTCACCAAGGTGCGTGCCGATACACTCGAAGAACTGGTCAAAAAACTCGATGGCGTGAATGCCGATGCCTGCCTGCGCGAGATCAAGGCCTACAACAAGGCAGTGCGCACCGATGTGCCGTTCAACCTGACGGTGAAAGACGGCCGCCGCACCGAAGGCCTCAAGGTCAACAAGTCGAACTGGGCGCTGACCATCGACCAGGCCCCGTTCGAAGCCTATGCCGTGACCTGCGGCGTCACCTTCACCTTCGGCGGCGTCAAGGTCAACAATGAAGGCAATGTCGAGGACACAGCCGGCAAACCCATCCCCGGGCTGTTTGCCGCGGGCGAGATGGTCGGCGGGCTGTTTTATCACAACTACCCCGGCGGCACCGGCCTGACCTCAGGTGCAGTGTTCGGCAAACTGGCCGGCGGCAGCGCTGGCGTTTATGCACAAAAATGAGGCCAAGGGCTGATTCACCATCCCCTGACCATCAGGTTCCAGACTGTGAAAACCCACGTTGCGCCCGGGCTGACCGGGCGTAGAATGCCCCGCACGACCCACTGGAGGAGTAAGTCATGAACGCACCCGCCATCAAGATCAACAAGCCTGTTCGCGAACAGGTCAGCAAGGAAGAATGGGAAGCCCGCGTCAATCTCGCCGCCTGTTATCGCCTGATGGCGGAATACGGCATGATCGAGATGGTCGCGAACCACATCTCGGTGCGCGTGCCGGGTACGCACAATGAATTCCTGATCAATCCCTACGGCATGCTCTACGAGGAAATGACCGCCTCGTCGATGCTGAAGATTGACCTCGAAGGCAATGTGCTGTTCAACGCCACCGAATACGGCGTCAACCAGGCCGGCTTCGTGATCCACAGCGCCGTGCATGCCGCCCGCCATGACGTCGAATGCATCATCCACACCCACACCCTGCCGGGCATGGCCGTCTCCGCGATGAAATGCGGCATCCTGCCGATCGCGCAATCGTCGATGCGTTTCCTCGACATCGCCTATCACGACTACGAAGGTGTTGCGCTGCGTCTGGAAGAACGCGAACGCCTGGTGCAGAACCTCGGCAATCGCGAAGCCATGGTGCTGCGTAACCACGGTCTGCTGACTGTCGGCGCCAGCATCCCGGAATGTTTCAACAACATGTTCCGTCTGGAACGCGCCTGCGAACTGCAGGTGATGACGCTGTCGTGCAATACCGAACTGCAGATGCCGCCGTCGGAAGTCACCCAGTACACCAACAACCTGATGCTGCCCGGCGTGCGCCGTCGCTTCGGCCTGCTGGAATGGCCGGCCCTGCTGCGCAAACTGGACCGCAAGGATCCGTCCTACCGCGATTGATTCGCCGATCGTCTCCACAAAGAGCCCCTCGGGGCTCTTTTTTTTGAGCTCTGTGCAGCAACAGCCGTTACATTACCGCCATGAACTCCCCACAGCGTTACCGGGCACCAGCCTGGCTGCCCGGCGGCAACCTGCAAACGCTGTATCCGGCGCTGATCGCACGACGACCCCCTGTGGCGTACCGCCGCGAACGCTGGGATACGCCGGATGGCGACTTCATCGACCTCGACTGGGCTGACCCACAGGATTCAGGACTGAGCATTGAAGACCGCAAGCAAGCGCTGCTGGTGCTGTTTCACGGACTCGAAGGCAGTTCGAACAGCCATTACGCCCGCTCACTGATGCATGCCGTCATGCAACGCGGCTGGCGCGGCGTCGTTATACATTTCCGCGGCTGCAGCGGTGAACTGAACCGGCTGCCGCGCGCCTATCATTCCGGCGACAGTGCGGAGATCAACTGGGTATTGCAGCGCCTGCAAGCGCAGCAAACTGAAGGCCCGTTGCTGGTGGTTGGCGTTTCGCTTGGTGGCAACGCACTGCTCAAATGGCTGGGTGAACAACACTGGAACGCACACAAGGTTGTTCACCGTGCCGCAGCCATCTCGGCGCCAGTCGATCTGCACGCCGCCGGTCGAGCGCTGGAGAGGGGTTTCAACATGGTCTACACCAACAACTTCCTGGCGACGATGAAACGTAAATCGTTCGCCAAGCTGCGCGTACATCCGGGCCTGTTCGATGCGGATAAACTGCGGACCACGCGCACGCTGCGCGAATTCGACGACCTCGTTACCGCTCCACTGCACGGCTATGCCGGTGTTGATGATTACTACACCCGCGCCAGCAGCAAACCTCACCTCGCACACATCACCGTACCGACACTGCTGCTCAATGCCCGCAACGATCCCTTCCTGCCCGGCGAAGCTTTACCCGCTGACGATATGCTCTCTGAATCGGTGACAGCGGCATTTCCCGACGAAGGCGGGCATGTCGGATTCCCGGATCACAGCGGCGCACTGTCGTGGCTGCCGCAAAACGTGCTCGAATTCCTCAGCACTCCGTGATACGCAGTGATAAAATACGCAACATATTGTTTTTATTGAATATTTTAATTATTCCTTAACACACCATAACCATGACCACACCAGCGCATCCCCCGGCATCGATCTTCAAGGCCTACGACATCCGCGGCATCGTCGGCGACACCCTTACCGTCAGCGGCGTCGAACAGATCGGCCGTGCCATCGGCAGCGAAGCGCGCGCGCGCGGACGCGACACGGTGGCCATCGGCCGTGACGGCCGCACCTCGGGACCGGATCTCGCCGCAGCACTGGCGCGCGGACTGCAAGCCAGCGGCGTCAATGTCATCGATGTCGGCATGGTCGCCACACCGATGCTCTATTTCGCAGCGCATGAACTCGGCACGCTGTCCGGCGTCATGGTCACCGGCTCGCACAATCCGCCGCAATACAACGGTCTGAAGATGATGCTCGCCGGCGACACGCTGTCCGGCGAAGCCATCCAGGCGCTGCGCGCGCGGATCACCGGCAATGACCTGACCAGCGGCAGCGGCAGTTACCGCACCCACGAAATCCGCGCCGCCTATCTTGAACGCATCATCAGCACACTCAAGCTCGCACGGCCGATGCGCATCGCCGTCGATTGCGGCAACGGCGTCGCCGGAGCAACGGCGCCCGAGCTTTATCGCAAGCTCGGCTGCACTGTCGAAGAACTGTTCTGTGAAGTTGACGGTTCATTCCCCAACCACCATCCCGATCCGTCGCAGCCGCACAACCTAGAAGACCTGATTGCCGCACTGAAAAAAGGTGATGCCGAACTCGGGCTGGCCTTCGACGGCGACGGCGACCGCCTGGGCGTGGTCACCAAATCCGGCAAGATCATTTATCCGGATCGCCAGCTGATGCTGTTCGCTGCAGATGTGCTGTCGCGTGTGCCAGGCGGCGAAGTCATTTTCGACGTCAAATGCACACGCCACCTGTTCGGCTGGATCACCAAACACGGCGGCAAGCCGGTGCTGTGGAAAACCGGCCACTCCTTCATCAAGAAAAAACTCAAGGAAACCGGCGCACCGCTGGCCGGTGAGATGAGCGGTCACATCTTTTTCAAGGAACGCTGGTACGGTTTCGACGACGGCCTCTATGCCGGCGCACGCCTGCTGGAAATTCTCAGCCGCAGCGCCGATCCCTGCGCGGTGCTGGAAGCGCTGCCTGATTCAATCAGCACGCCGGAACTGCAGTGGGAATTGAGTGAAGGCGAGAACTACACACTCATGGACGCGCTGCAGAAAAGCGCGCGTTTCGACGGCGCCCGCGAAATCATCACCATCGATGGTCTGCGTGTCGAATACCCGGACGGCTTTGGCCTGGCGCGCCCGTCAAACACCACGCCGATCATTGTGTTGCGTTTTGAAGCGGACAACACCGATGCGCTGAAACGGATTCAGGCGGATTTCCGCAAGGCACTGCTCGCGGTCAAGGCCGGCGCCACGCTGCCGTTCTAAGAAGAAACAGACCGATCAGCGTTTGGCGGGATTCAGCGTACCGCGGTTGTAATCCTTGTCACCGGGCATGATGCAGCGGCCGATACCAAACAAACAGCCCTGCGCATCCATCGGCCGTAGCTTGTTTTCGGGATACTGATCAGCGACGACTTTCGCCGCCGCGGCCTTCTGCACATCCACGTATTCCCAGCGGCCGTTCGGGTGCAGGCGCACCTTTTCGCCGGATGATGTGGTCGCTTCGACCGGATCGCCGCCTTGCGCGTGCACTGTCGGGGCCGCCAGCACCAGCATCAAGCCAGCAGCCGCCGCAAAGGAACAGGTCCGAAAGTTCATCATTTAAAGTTTCTGCTCGACCCAGGCCTGCACCGACTTCAGCGCTTCCGGCAGTTTTGACGGATCAGTACCGCCGGCCTGCGCCATGTCGGGACGGCCACCGCCCTTGCCGCCGACCTGCTGCGCGACAAAGTTGACCAGCTCGCCCGCCTTGACCTTGCCGGTCAGGTCGGCAGTGACGCCGGCAATCAGCGTGACCTTGCCGCCTTCAACTGCGGCCAGCACGATCGCTGCACTTTTCAGCTTGTCCTTCAGCTTGTCCATGCCTTCGCGCAGCGCTTTGGAATCAGCGCCATCCATCGCCGCGGCGAGCACGTTCACGCCCTTCACGGCGACCGCCTGCGTGGCGAGATCATCACCCTGCGAAGAAGCCAGCTTCGACTTCAGGCGCGCAAGCTCTTTTTCCAGATTGCGCACGTTATCCATGATCTGGTTGATCTTCTGCCCGACTTCCTGCGGCGACGTACGCAAAGCAGCGGCAGCGCCGGCGAGTTTCTGCTGCTGATCCTGCACATAAGCCAGCGCGCGATCGCCCGTGGTCGCTTCAATGCGGCGGATGCCGGCAGCCACACCACCTTCAGACACGACCTTGAAGAAACCGATGTCGCCGGTGCGGCTGACATGGGTGCCGCCGCACAGTTCACGCGAAGTGCCGATGTCGAGGACTCGCACTTCGTCACCGTATTTCTCGCCGAACAGTGCCATCGCGCCGTGTTTGACGGCGTCATCGAATTTCATAATCTGCGCCGCGGTCGCCACATTGGCCAGAATCTCGGCATTGACTATGGCTTCGACCTGCTGCATCTGCGCCTCGGTCATCGGCTCATTGTGCGAAAAATCGAAACGCGTCTTGTCGGCATCGACCAGCGAACCCTTCTGCTGCACATGGGGCCCCAGCACTTCGCGCAGCGCCTTGTGCATCAGGTGGGTGGCCGAGTGGTTGCGCATCGTGCGGGCGCGGCGCACCGCATCCACGCGCGCAGCAATCTTTTCACCAACATTGAGCTTGCCGGTTTCCAGCTTGCCGTGATGGCCGAAGACATCCGACTGGATTTTCAGTGTATCCGCTACTGCAAAGGTGCCGTTCCCGCTGACCAGCTCACCGGCGTCACCCGCCTGACCGCCCGACTCGGCGTAGAAGGGCGTGCGATCGAGCACGATCACCGCCGCTTCGCCAGCCTGCACCGACTGCACGGCACTGCCGTCGCGGTAAATCGCGACAATCTGCGCTTCATCCACTGCCAGGGTGTCGTAACCCTTGAACTGCGTCTTCACGCCCTGGTAATCAACCGCGCTGCCCATCTGGAATTTCGAAGCGGCACGCGCACGTTCGCGCTGCTGCTCCATCGATGCTTCAAAACCGGCGTAATCCATCATCACGCCACGTTCGCGTGCAATGTCGGCGGTCAGGTCGACGGGGAAGCCGTAGGTGTCATAAAGCTGGAACACCGTTTCACCGTCGAGCATCTTGTCTTCCCGGGTCAGCGCGTGCTCAAGCACTTTCATGCCGTGCTCCAGCGTTTCGGCAAAACGCTCCTCTTCCTGCTTTAGGATCTGCATCACCCGATCCTGAACCTTGGGCAGTTCCGGATAGGCTTCACCCATCGCCTTCGACAGATCAGGCACGACCTTGTGGAAGAAGGGTTTGGTCTGGCCCAGCTTGTAACCGTGACGGATCGCGCGACGGATGATCCGGCGCAGCACATAACCGCGGCCTTCGTTGCCAGGAATCACGCCATCCACAATCAGGAAGGCGCAGGCACGGATGTGGTCGGCAATGACTTTCAGCGAATTGTTTTCATGGTCCTTGGCCCCGGTCTCGCGTGCGGCAGCCTTGATCAGCGCCTGGAAGAGGTCGATCTCGTAATTGGAATGCACATGCTGCATCACTGCCGCGATGCGCTCCAGTCCCATGCCGGTATCCACCGAGGGCTTGGGCAGCGGATGCAGCACGCCCTTGTCGTCGCGGTTGAACTGCATGAACACCAGGTTCCAGATTTCGATGTAACGGTCGCCATCGGCATCCTTCGATCCGGGCGGGCCGCCTTCGACATCGTCACCGTGGTCGTAGAAAATTTCGCTGCAGGGGCCGCAGGGGCCGGTATCGGCCATCTGCCAGAAATTGTCGGAACCACCGCCCGGCTTGTCACCGATGCGCACGATGCGCTCGGCCGGCACGCCGATTTCCTTTTGCCAGATGTCGTAGGCCTCATCGTCGGTCTGGTAGACGGTGACCCAGAGTTTGTCTTTCGGCAGTTTGTAAACGCCGGTCAGCAGTTCCCAAGCATATTGGATCGCGTCGCGCTTGAAATAATCGCCAAAGGAAAAATTGCCCAACATTTCGAAGAAGGTGTGGTGACGTGCGGTGTAGCCGACGTTTTCCAGATCATTGTGCTTGCCGCCGGCACGCAGGCTGCGCTGCGAAGTGGTCGCACGCTTGTACGGGCGGTTTTCCTGTCCGAGGAATACGTCCTTGAACTGCACCATGCCCGAGTTGGTGAACAACAGCGTCGGGTCATTGCCCGGCACCAGCGGGCTCGAAGCCACAACGGTGTGGCCCTTGGATTCGAAATACTTCAGGAACTTGTCGCGGATTTCTGCGGATTTCATGCGGATGCGCCAGGAAGGTTGCGGTAAGGCGCAGATTTTAAACCAGTTTTACCGTCGTATCCCGCACTGCAGCGCGGGTCGCCGGATTTCTCCGGGTTTCGGTCACAGAGGACCGGTGAACGACGGTCCAGGGGCCCCGCAAAGCCCCGGGCACGTCATCAGCTGCGGATGAACGGCTTCGACCGCCGGGGTTCAGACCGCAAACAGCATTACCGTGATAGCCATCGCACCATAGAACACACACTGATCGCGGTATTCGAGCGCTTTTTCAATCAACATCATCATCAAGATCATGATTCGTCTCCGGTTTCCGTTTCTGTTCCCGCTTCTAGTCCGATTTCGCCGCGGCTTATTGACCGCAGCAGTTTGGTAATCACTTCACTGCTGAATCCCCGCCCCATCAGGAAGCGTGCCTGCTTGGCCCGTTCCGCGGGATTGTTTGCCGGTTCACGGAACTTCCGGCGCCATACAGCCAGCGCGTTCTCCAGCTCACCTTCCTTCAGCGTCGCCAGCGTGCTGCTGACCAGTTCCGCCGGAACACCCTTGGCCTCAAGATCCCGCCGGATGCGCGCCGGGCCATATCGACCGCGCCGCGCATGCACCATTTGCTCCGCCGCGCGCGTTTCAGACAACCAGCCGCGCTGCGAAAAGTCATCGAGGATCTGCGTCACTTCATCTTCGGACTCAGCGTGCGGCGCAAGCAGCCGGCTCAATTCCTGCCGGGTGTACTCGCGCCGCGCCAAGTGCCTAAGTGCACGGACCCTGAGACTGGGTTCTTTGCTGTCCTGCATGCCTTCAGCCTTGTTGCGGCCTTCTGGCTGCGGATGGGTCTGCGCTTACTGTCCGACCGCTTTTTTCTTGGCCGGATCGGATTCAACCACTTCCAGCACCGCCTTCTCGCCCTTTTCGGGTTTCACGACCGGCCCGCCATTGATGCCGAGCGCTGCACGGATCCTGGCTTCGATCTCGTCAGCCATTTTCGGGTTCTCACGCAGGTATTCGCGGGTGTTGTCCTTGCCCTGGCCGATACGGTCCTTGCCATAGGAATACCAGGCGCCGGACTTCTCGATGATGTTGTTGGCCACACCGAGTTCGATGATCTCGCCTTCGCGCGAAATGCCTTCGCCGTAAAGGATGTCGAATTCAGCCTGACGGAACGGCGGCGCGACCTTGTTCTTGACGATCTTGGCGCGGGTCTCGGAACCGATGACCTCCTCGCCCTTCTTGATCGAGCCGATGCGGCGGATATCGATACGCACCGAGGCGTAGAACTTCAGCGCATTGCCACCGGTCGTGGTCTCGGGATTGCCGAACATCACGCCGATCTTCATGCGGATCTGGTTGATGAAAATCACCAGCGTGTTCGAACGTTTGATGTTCGCGGTCAGCTTGCGCAGCGCCTGCGACATCAAACGTGCCTGCAGGCCCATCTGCGGCTCGCCCATCTCGCCTTCGATTTCAGCGCGGGGCACCAGCGCCGCCACCGAGTCGATCACCACCACATCGACAGAACCCGAACGCACCAGCATGTCGGCGATTTCCAGCGCCTGCTCGCCGTTGTCCGGCTGCGAAATGATCAACTCGTCGACTTTGACGCCGAGTTTGGCGGCATATTGCGGATCGAGCGCATGTTCGGCATCGATGAAAGCCGCCGACCCGCCGATTTTCTGCATCTGCGCGATCACCGACAGCGTCAGCGTGGTTTTGCCCGACGATTCCGGACCGTAGATTTCAACCACGCGGCCGCGCGGCAGGCCGCCGATGCCGAGGCCGATGTCGAGGCCCAGCGAACCCGTCGACACCGCCTGGATGTCCTTGGCGATATCCGACTCGCCCATGCGCATGACCGAGCCTTTGCCGAATTGTTTTTCGATTTGCGACAGCGCTGCCGCAAGCGCTTTGGATTTGTTTTCGTCCATGGTTGTCCTCGTAGTCCGGTGATTCGTTCAGTAAATAATCAGGTGAAATCTGGAGATTCTTCGGGATTGCGTCTTGCGTTGTGTTCCGTTGATGGAACGCATTATTACACAATCCGCAGAAAAAGGTGAATATTTATACAGTAGTGTGTATAAAACCACCTGATTGACTTAAATAATAATAAAATCAATTACTTAACAAAAATTTATCGAGCATCCGGCATCGCCGGCAACAGCTTCAGCAGGCCTTCCAGCGCAAAACGCACGGCCTGCCGCCGCACCGCCTCACGGTCGCCGTTGAAGCGTTTGAGTTCGCTTTTCGGCTCGCCATTTTTAACGCCCCAGGCAAAACACACCGTGCCCACCGGCTTGTCGGGCGTGCCGCCTGTAGGGCCCGCTGTACCGCTGACGGATACCGCCACCTGCGCATGACTGTTGGCCAGCGCGCCGACCACCATCTCACGCACGGTCTGCTCCGACACTGCGCCATGTGCGCCCAGTGTTTCCTGGCTGACGCCGAGCATCTCGCGCTTGGAAATATAGGTGTAGGTGACAAACCCGCGCTCAAACCAGCTCGAACTGCCGGGCACCGCCGTCAGCGCCTGCGCGATCCAGCCGCCGGTGCAGGACTCCGCAGTCGCCAGCATCAGCCCCTGCGCCTTCAGCGCCTCGCCGACATTCGCCGCCAGTTCAAACAGTATCGAATCATCCGCTGCATGTTTGTTGGGCATCACAAACCCTCCTGCAAGTTATTCGATTACCCGATCACCGCGTAAGCCACCGCCATGACCAGCAAGGTGTAACCCGCCGCCAAGAGATCGTCCCACATCACGCCGAAGCCGTTTTTGAGCATGCGGTCATAGTAGCGGATGGGCGGCGGCTTGAAGATGTCGAACAGCCGGAAAATCAGAAACGCAAACGCCTGCCAGTAACCATGCACCGGCACAAAAAACAGCACCAGCAAAAAAGCCACCGTCTCGTCCCACACCATGCCTCCGTGGTCCGCCACGCCCAGCGCATGCCCGGTCACCGAACTCGCCCATACCCCCAGCCAGAACAGTCCGACCACCACCACCAGAAAGGTCCACGGCGCCAGTTGCGGCGCAATCCAGTTGAACAGCGGAATCGCCAGCAGCGTGCCGAAGGTACCCGGCGCTGCCGGCGACAGGCCGACGCCGCCACCGAAAGCGATGAAATGCGCAGGGTGACGGAACAGAAACCGCAGATCCGGTTTGACGATTGCGCCGCGCATTGAACTATCCAAAATGATCAAAGCCTTTTTGTTGTACTGACAGCGGCAGGCCATCGCGATCCACCACCGCCACGCTGCACACACCCGCCGGCGCACGAATCACCCGCCCGATGCGCGTTACTGTTGTTCGCGCCCTCAACGCCGCACTTTCCACCGCCGCACGTTTCGCCGGCGCCGCGGTAAAGCACAACTCATAATCATCACCGCCGCCCAGCAGCGCCGCCTGCGCAGCGGGAACATCCCGATAACGTTTCATCAAGGGCGATACCGGCAGGCGTTCCATCGCCACCACCGCGGCGACCTTCGACCGCTCGCAGATGTGGCCAAGGTCGGCAAGCAGCCCGTCCGACACGTCAATCGCACTGCGCGCCACACCCCTCAGGGCCAGACCCAGCGCCACTCGCGGCTGCGGCCAGTCCAGCCGCTGCTGCGCCAGTTTGCGCTCCGCAGGTTTCAATTTGATGTTGCGGTTGCGCGCCGCCACCGCCAGCGCCGCATCGCCCAGCGTGCCCGACACCCAGATATCGTCCCCGGGCTTCGCGCCATCGCGGCGCAAGGCCTGCCGCGCCGGCACTTCGCCGATGATCTGCACGCACAGGTTCAACGGCCCTTTGGTCGTATCACCACCAATGAGGTCCACACCATGTTTGCGCGCCAGCGCCATGAAACCTTTGGACATCGCCGCCACCCAGCGCTCATCCGCATTCGGCAAGGCAATGCCCAGCGTCGCCCAGCGCGGCACCGCACCCATCGCCGCCATATCCGACAGATTAACCGCCAGCGCCTTGTGACCGACGGATTCAGGATCGGCATCCGTGAAAAAGTGGCGTCCGCCGACCAGCATGTCGGCCGCCACCGCCAATACCCGGCCGCGCGAGGGTTTGATCAGCGCGGCGTCATCACCGATACCGAGCAGCGTGCACGGGGTGGCGTGGGTGAAATGCTGGTTGATGAGATCGAATTCGGAGGGCATTCACGTATTGTGCCCTGAACGGCGGGTGGGATGAAGGTGGATTGGTTACTGCAGGGATGGGTCAGAAAAAGAAATCGACTCCGGTACCTTTCGTTCGGTACCTTTCGTTAGTTGAACTGCTCAACGACTTGCGCGAAGGTTTCCAGAAATGCGCGCCGGTCCTCGTCATCCTCAAAAATGTCCTCGCGCCGGTCGCCACGCGAGGTGACATGGTAGAGCGCGTGGGGGAACTCGATGCGGATGGGTCGTGACATGGTGGAGAGAAGATATCAGGTAAATGCTACT